>ULVS01045814.1_pt1 | contig 21473 bp, 19 predicted proteins | sample 1959671 | NCBI WGS metagenome assembly ULVS01 (sample SAMEA4835792, study PRJEB28245) | human gut metagenome | biome: gut microbiome; material: fecal sample | place: Denmark | collected 2008
TTACTGGCCATGAACCGCGCCAATTTGGGCCATACGGGCGAAGCCGTTGCCGCTAAGTATTACATCCGGCAGGGCTACCTGCTGCTGAACCATAACTACCGCACCCGCATGGGGGAGCTGGACTTGATCTTATATAAAGCAGACACCATTGTGTTTGCCGAGGTCAAGACCCGCACCAGCGCCCAGCGCGCCGCCCCAGCCGAAGCGGTGGACTATTATAAACAGCAACGTCTGATTGCCGCGGCAGGCCAGTATCTTCAGCGAAGCCCGTATGCTGATGCCAACATCCGTTTTGATGTGGTGGAAGTTCTGCCTGCTGGTTCCGGCTGGCAGGTCCACTGCATCCGGGATGCTTTTGCCAGCGAATGATGCGGGGCCTATTTTGAGCTGTTTTGGATACAGCAAAACAGGATGTGCAACCTATTTTTGCTGTGCCGGAAAAAAACAGGCCTTTCTGTGCGGAAAGGTTTGATAGAGATGAAAGATATATAGGGGGTTTGATTATGCAGTTCCAAAGCACACGCGATCCCAACACCATCGTTTCTTCGTCGGAGGCCATTCTCCGCGGTTTGGCACCGGACGGCGGCCTGTTCGTTCCCACCGCGTTCCCCAAGGCAGAGCTGGAAGATTGGAAATCCCTCAGCTACCCGGAGCTTGCCCAGAAAGTTCTGGCTGGCTTTTTGACAGATTATGACCCGGCTTTCCTGGGTGAAGCTGCCGCTGTAACTTATGGAGATGCCTTTGCCGGTAAGGCGGGTTATGTCCAGAAGGTTCACGATGGCCTGTACTCGCTGGAATTGTGGCACGGCCCGACCTGCGCCTTCAAGGACTATGCGCTCCAGCTGATGCCCAAACTGCTGGTTCAGGCCAAAAAAAACCTGGGCCGCACTGAAACGACCCGCATTCTGGTGGCAACCTCCGGCGATACCGGCAAGGCTGCACTGGCTGGTTATGCAGGCCTGCCGGGCATTGAGATCGAAGTGTTCTATCCCGATGCCGGTACCAGCGAAATCCAACGCCTGCAGATGGCCACCCAGGCAGGAGATAACGTATCCGTCTATGCCGTGAACGGCAACTTTGACGATGCCCAGACCGGCGTGAAACGCGTGTTTGGCGATGCTTCGGTTGCTGAAGAACTGGAAAAGCGCAATATCTGCCTGTCCAGCGCAAACTCCATCAACTGGGGTCGCCTGGTGCCGCAGATCGTGTACTACTTCTATGCCTACTTCCGCCTGGTGGAGCAGGGCAATGTTGCCTGGGGACAGCCGGTGGACTTCTGCGTGCCGACCGGAAACTTTGGCGATATCCTGGCCGGTTATTATGCCAAGCAGATGGGCCTGCCTGTGGGTAAGCTGGTTTGCGCTTCCAACAAGAATAACGTCCTGACCGATTTCATCAAGACCGGTACCTATGATGCCCGCCGCACCTTCTACAAGACGACTTCGCCGTCCATGGACATCCTGATCTCCAGCAACCTGGAGCGTCTTCTGTACCATGTCAGCGGCAGCAGCGCCAAAGTGGCAGGCTGGATGGCTGACCTGGCAAAGACCGGTATGTACACCGTCGATGCCGAGACCCTGGCCCGCATTCAGGCATCTTTTGCCTGCGGCTGTGCTGATGATACAGCTGGCGCTGCAGAGATTAATGCCCGCTTTGAGCAGGACAATTATCTCTGCGATACCCACACCGCCGTTGCGTTCTGCGTAGCTGAGACGGTACGCAGCGCGGCGCCTATGGTGGTGCTTTCCACCGCCAGCCCATACAAGTTCCCGCGCGATGTGCTGGCCGCGCTGGGTGAAACTGCCCCGGAAAGCGACTTTGCCGCCATGGCTGCTCTGAATGTCAAAACCGGCTGCCCGGTTCCGGCTTCCCTCAGCGTGCTGAACACCCTGCCGGTGCGGTTCAATACCGTCATTGAGCCTGCCGCCATCCGGGATGCCGCGCTGAAATAAGCGGCATTAGGGGCGTGCATTACACGCATTAAGTAAGCACTGCCAGGCCCGCAAACGCAGCCCGGCAGCCGCCGGTAACTGTGGTTATACTTCGCTGAAGGTTTCGCACATTGTTTCTGTGCCGTTGTTGGCGCGGTGGTTCACGTGGATCTCATGCGCTGTGCAGCAGCAGGAGCCGTTGTTGTACACACAGTTTTCTACATCACAGCAAATTCCGTTGATTACGTTTTCTTCCATCATGGTGCTTCTCCTTTCTTGGTAAGGCACAAAAGCGTTTGCTTTTGCGTGCTCTATCAGTATGGGCAGAATACACCAGAATATACTGCCGGGGGTGCATATGGCAATTTTTGTGGTTGGTGATCTTCACCTTTCTCTCGGCGGGGATAAGCCGATGGATGTTTTTGAAGGCTGGGAAGGCTATCTGCCCAAGTTGGAAGCAAACTGGCGCACGCTGATCTCCCCGCAGGATACAGTCATTCTAGCGGGGGATACCAGCTGGGCCATGAAGCTGGAGGACACCAAAACCGACTTTGCGTTTATCCAAAACCTGCCGGGTCAAAAATGGCTGCTGAAAGGCAACCATGATTATTGGTGGACGACCGCCCGCAAGATGGAGCGCTACCTGACAGAAAACGGCTTTGATACCATGCACATCCTGCATAACAATGCCTGCATGGTAGGGGATTATGCCTTGTGCGGCACCCGCGGCTGGCCGTTTGACGATACCAACGCCCAAGATGCCAAGATCATGGCGCGCGAAGCCGGCCGCCTGCGCATGTCGCTGCAGGCAGGGGGGAGCGCACAGAAAATTGCATTTCTGCATTACCCGCCAGTTTATCCCGGCGGGTGCGCACAGCCGTTGGTGGATATCCTGCATGAGTTTGGCGTGCAGCAATGTTATTACGGCCACCTGCACGGAAAGTCCATCCGCGGGGCTATCCAGCGCGAAGTGGATGGTATCCGCTACAAGCTGGTTTCGGCGGACGGTTTGCATTTTTGCCCTTATAAAATCTGTGATTAAAGCATTTGTTTGCAGCTTTTTTCAATTTTTTTTGCCTGTAAGGGGAATTTTATTTCAAAATGGGCTGGTATTCTTTGCCGGTACATGATATAATACATTGTATTTCTATGTTTGGAGGATTTTCAAATGAATCTGATTTCCTGTGAAAAGCTCGAAAAGAGCATGGTAGAATTGCAGTTCTCTATCGACGCTGAGACCTTCAAGGCCGCTGTGAACAATGCGTTCAAGCGCGAAGGCAAAAAATATGCCATTCCCGGCTTCCGCAAGGGCAAGGCTCCCCGTCATATGATCGAGAAGATGTACGGTTCTGACATTTTCCATTATGACGCTGTCAATGATCTGTTCCCGGAGGCTTATGAGGCCGCTGTGAAGGAAGCAAAGATCGATGTTGTCGGCCGCCCCGATCCCGAGGTCGTTTCCATGTCTGAGGCTGACGGCGTTGTGCTGAAGGTCAAGGTTGCTGTCAAGCCCGAAGTTGAACTGGGCGAGTATGCCGGTTTAACTGTGACCAAAGAAGCCAAGAATGTCAACGAGGCAGATGTTGACGCCGAAGTGAAGCGCATGCAGGACCGCAACGGCCGTCTGCTGACCCGTGAGGGCGCTGCTGAGAACGGTGATACCGTTGATATCGACTTTGAGGGCTTTGTTGATGGCAAGGCTTTTGAGGGCGGCAAGGCAGAGCATTACTCTCTGGTTCTGGGCTCCGGCTCCTTCATCCCCGGTTTCGAGGATCAGGTTGTTGGCCATTCCGCTGGCGAAGAGTTCGACGTCAACGTCAAGTTCCCCGAGGAATACGGCGCTGCCGAGCTGGCTGGCAAGGATGCAACCTTCAAGATCAAGTTGCATGAAGTCAAGTACAAGGAGCTGCCCGCTCTGGATGACGACTTTGCAAAGGACGTCAGCGAGTACGACACCCTGGACGAGCTGAAGGATTCCATCCGCAACAACATCAAGACCAACCTGGACAAGCAGGCTGAGCAGAAGGTCGAGAACGATCTGATGGATCAGGTTATCGCCAACATGAAGGCTGATATTCCTGACGCCATGGTTGACAGCCGCATCGACGAGCTGGTTCAGGACTTCGAGTACCGCATTTCTCAGCAGGGCCTGAAGCTGGCTGACTACCTGAAGTATATGGGCATGAACATCGAGCAGTTCCGTGCACAGTTCAAGGAGCAGGCTGACAAGCAGGTCAAGATGCGCCTGGCAATGGAAGCTATCGTTGCCAAGGAAGGCATCACCGCTTCTGACGAGGAGTTCGAGGAAGAAGTTAAGCGCATTGCTGACGCTTACAAGATGGAAGCCGACAAGGTTAAGAGCATTGTGGACGCCGCTGCTGTTAAGGCTGACCTGGCAATCAATAAGGCAATCGACTTTGTTAAGGAAAAGGCTAACGTTGTGACCGCTGAGCCCAAAGAAGAGGAAAAGCAGGACTAATCCATAGCCCTGGCTTTGCCCGATAGCAAGATTGTATAAAAGCCGATACAGCGTGCTTTGCCGTTGTATCGGCTCTTATCGAATCATGGAGATTTGTTCTCCGCTCTCCGGGCTGTAACAGCCCGGAACCATTACCATTGTTTTAAGGAGGGAACCGAATGAGCCTGGTACCTTATGTTGTTGAGCAGACTGCGCGCGGTGAGCGCAGCTATGATATTTTCTCCCGCCTGTTGAACGACCGTATTATCGTTCTGAGCGAGGATGTCAACCCCAATTCCGCGAGCGTGATCATTGCACAGCTGTTGTATCTGGAAGGGCAGGACCCCGAAAAAGATATCAGCTTCTACATCAACAGCCCTGGCGGTTCCATTACCGACGGTATGGCCATCCACGATACCATGAAGTATATCAAGTGCGATGTTTCCACCATCTGCGTGGGCATGGCTGCTTCCATGGGTGCATTTTTGCTGGCCAGCGGCACCAAGGGTAAGCGTTTTGCCCTGCCGAATTCTGAGATCCTGATCCATCAGCCGCTGATTTCCGGCGGCCAGGGCGGTGGCCTTTCCGGCCAGGCAAGCGACATCCAGATCCATGCCAACCACCTTGTGCAGATCAAGAAAAAGATGAACCGCATGCTCAGCGAGTATACCGGCCAGCCTCTTGAGGTTGTGGAGAAAGATACTGACCGCGATAACTACCTGACCGCAGAGGAAGCCAAGGCCTATGGCCTGATCGATGAGATCATTGTAAAACACTAAAACCGGGGGAATTAGGAAATGGCAAATTCGATTTCCGGCAAGGACGGAAAACGTGAAATGATTTGCAGCTTTTGCGGCCGTTCCCAAAGCCAGGTGGATCAGCTTATCATCGGCCCCGGCGTAAACATCTGCAAAGATTGCATTGATATGTGCTACAGTGCCCTGTATAAAGATGGCAACGTACCCGAACCGCCGCGCGCAACGCCGGAACGCCGTGCTGCGGCTTCTCGCGGGCATTCCGGCGTTGACCCTTTGGCGGATGTCAACATCATGACGCCTGCTGAGATCAAAGCTGGCCTTGACCAGTATGTCATTGGTCAGGACGATGCCAAGCGCGTGCTGGCAGTTTCTGTCTACAATCATTATAAGCGCATTCTTTCCGGGCAGGAAAGCCATGTAGAGCTGCAAAAGTCCAACGTACTGATGCTTGGCCCGTCCGGTACCGGCAAAACCCTGCTGGCCCAGACGCTTGCCAAAATGCTGAACGTTCCGTTTGCGATTGCGGACGCCACCACCCTGACCGAAGCCGGTTACGTTGGCGAGGACGTTGAGAACATTCTGCTAAAGCTGATTCAGGCTGCGGACTTTGATATTCCCAAAGCCGAAGTTGGTATTATCTATGTGGACGAGATTGATAAGATCACCCGCAAGAGCGAGAACCCATCCATCACCCGCGATGTTGGTGGAGAGGGCGTGCAGCAGGCATTGCTGAAAATTCTGGAAGGCACTGTCAGCAATGTGCCGCCCAACGGCGGCCGCAAACATCCGCAGCAGGAATTCATCCAGATCAACACCAAGAACATCCTGTTCATCTGCGGCGGTGCCTTTGACGGCCTGGAAAAGCTGATCCAGACCCGTACCGACAAGAGCACCCTCGGCTTTGGTAGCCAGCTGCGCACCAACCTGGACAGCGAGGAAACCCGTCAAAAGCTGCTGCGCAAAGTGGAACCGGACGATCTGGTCAAGTTTGGCCTGATTCCGGAGCTGATCGGTCGTCTGCCGGTTGTGACGGTGCTGGACCCGCTGGACGAGGAATCTTTGATCCGTGTTCTGACCGAGCCGAAAAACAGCATTGTGCGCCAGTACAAAGAGTTGCTGGCTATGGACAGCGCTGAACTGTCCTTTACGGATGCTGCCCTGCGTGCTATCGCCCAAAAGACCATTGCACGCAAGAGCGGCGCCCGCGGCCTGCGGAGCGTGGTGGAGGATATCCTGATCCCCATCATGTACGAAATTCCGTCTGACCCCACTATTACCCGTGTTACCATTGATGCGGACACAGTGAATGGCGGCCAGCCGCACCTGGAATATGGTGCCGTGCGCAAGCGCTATAAAAATAAGGCAATCATCAAGCAGTAAATAGCCCAATCAAAGCAGCAGCCCCTGCCGCTGTAGAATGTAATTGTTCTACGGCGGCAGGGGTTTTATTGTTTTGTATGTTGATCAATGTGTAAGCTGATGCCGGTCATTCCGGGGTTGCGGCTCTGCAGCCTTCCTTTATAGCGAGCGGTGTCAAGGTCGCATAAATAGGGTGTTTTCAAAAAAACATGCTGCGTTTCCTCATTTGGCGCACTCTCCGTCTGCTGGCAGCCGCTATCAATGGCATCCGGCAGGGGAGCACTCTCCTATACCATTTCAATCCGCACAAGGTTACCACGCACAAGAATTAAAATGAACTAACAGAAGCAGTTTTGTTATAAGAAATAAAGCCGGAATTGTCAAAACCTACACGGTACACCTGTTATTGCTTTATCTTATTCAGGCACTTTAAGGCACTAAACAACACCTTTAGGCTAAAGGGCTGAACCGTACGATTCCACGCTGCTTTCCCAATAAAAATTCCCCCGATGCAAAAGGGTTATCTTCTGCATCGGGGGAATGCGATTTATGGTTTGATTTTACTCAATCACAAGCAGCAGGCTCATTTTGAACTTGCCTTGCGGGGTAACGCTGTGCAGGCCGTTTTTGTCAAAGCGGAAACTTTCGCCTGCGTTCAGCTCGTAATCCTGACCCTCATAGTCAATGATTGCTTTGCCTTCCAGTGCGGTCAGGATGGCGTTGCCGGGGGCGCGGTGTGGGGGCAGGCTGGTGCCCGTATCGAATGCCATCAGCACAAACTTCATGTTGTCTGCGTGGACAAGGTCAACATTGGCAATGCTGCCCTCTTCGTAAGAAATCAGGTCTTTCAGGGCTGTGGGCTGGCCAGCTTTGATGATGTTGTTCAGGATAGTATTCTCCTTTTTCAAAATAATTTCAGTATAGATCATACCGATATCCGTGCTGGTTCCACACAGTGTTTTGGGCGGAACAGCCAGAAAATCATCCCACGCAAAGGGAACTGCCCGGCCATCTTCGCCTAAGATAAAGCGGCCGTTGCCCATAGCACCCACATACAGGGTCGTACAGTCATAGCTTTCCGGCGTAATGGTAGTACCCGCCCCAAGGGAAAACCAGGTGACCGGCACCTCTTTGCCAAGGTTTGCCGGACGGGAGACTGTCATACAATCACGGATGGGGCGCATTTGCGCAATGGTAAAAGGTTGGTGTTCCATGCGGTATACCTCACAGTGAGATTCGTAGGCTAAAGCATCGGCATTTCTATTGGCCGCCTGTTCAAAATGGATTCCTGCAGGTTCCCGCAAAATCACATTTCCCCGGCACAAGCTGGATGCCCTGCAAAATGCAGGCGGGCTGCGGCGTTTTTACTTCAGCGTTGTGGGGCGGTCCAGATAAATCACTTTGTTGTCAGAAATAAAAGTCTGGAAGTTATACAGGATCAAGATTTGGTCATAGCCCTCTTTTTCAATCGTGGAATCTAACCCATAGGCCAGCCCGCGGAAATCCACCACGCCAATTTTCGCATAATTTGCCGTCAGGTAGGGGATAAAGCTGTTGGCATAGCTGTCCTTTACCACCAGGATGCTGCCCGTCCCGTTGCCCTCAATCACCGAATAACCGTTGTTGCCATCCAAAAAAGCTCCATACTTGTCACGAGTATCCAGCTTGGCAAGGTTCATCAGGCCCTCGGTTTTCACCGGTTCATAATCTGCTTCGCCGTTTACTTTATAAACCGTCATCTGGTTGGGCAGATCATAATAGCTGAAACTGTCCGCCTGTGCATTCCAGCGCCGCGTAGCAGAATAATGCGTGCCGTAAAAATCGGGGACGGTAATTTTGGTATAGACATTGCAGTCAAACGGCGTCAGATTTTTCAGCGTGCAGAACTGCTGGTAAGCGCGGTAAGCACCATCCGGTGTCCAGTGGTGGTCGGTCTTAAAGTACAGATACTGGTCCTTATTGGCGCGGTAATCGTCGCGCATATCGATCACATCCGCCCCGCTGGCCTGCACTTGGGCAAAAATGTCATCCAGCATGGCATCTTCGTCCACCATGGGGGCATTGGCCGGCAGCATTTCCGGGTAGATATCGCTGGCCGAAGGTGCCAGCAAAAAAGTGACCCGGCCGGGGTAGCGCTGGGCAAAGTTTGTGACGGCACTGATATTTTTCCCCAGCTGCTTCTCAGTATCCGTACTGACGGTAAACAGCTTGGTGAACATCCAGCCATCTTTGCCGTTTAGGATGCCGCTTTCCTCCGTTTTGCCAAACGCGAGGGCATTGACGGCGCTTTCCAGGTTGATCCACCCATCGCGCAGGGCAACCTGGTCCTGCAGATAGGTGGAAAAATCATCCTGCCATTTGCCGTTCAGCAAAGTTTTTACGCTGAACACTGGCATTTGCGCCAGTTTGCGGTTTTCCAGCTCCGAGTTCTCGCGCTTGGGCCAGAACAGGTTGACCAGTGCAAACCCGCACAGCAAGGCGGCAAAAACAATCAGGGAAGCTGGCGGCAGATGACGGTCGGATCTGCGGTAAACATATTTTTCCATAAAGCCATCCCTTCCCTTAAAAGTTTGCATACAGTGCGGTGGAACCCGTTGCTGCTACCACATACGCCGTGCACAGAACAAAGCAGACGCCGCAAAGCGCTGCCCGTAGTGGGGCTTTGCCTTTGCACCACTGCCAGAACCGCCCCGGCAGTTGGGTGGAGCAAACGCAGCACACAACCAGCAGCACCGCATAATTGCGCAGGAAATACAGCGCCGAAACGCCGCCCTGCGGGATGAACAACCGGCTAAGCAGCAGCCCCAGCGGTGCACCGGGGGCGTTGCAGGTGAACAGCCCCCAGCCCAGTACCACCAGGAACAATGTGTAAATGTGCGGCCAGACCTTGCCTTTTTTCAGGTACTTCATCAAAAAGTTCTTTTCGATGACAAGCAGCACGAAATAGTAAAGGCCCCAGCAGATAAAGTTCCAGTTCGCACCATGCCAGATGCCGGTCAGCGCCCAGACGGCCAGCATGTTCAGCATCTGGCGCCCGGCACTGCAGCGGTTGCCGCCCAGCGGGATATAAATGTAATCCCGGAACCAGCCGGAAAGGCTGATGTGCCACCGCCGCCAGAATTCGGTAATACTGCCTGAAATGTACGGCAGGTTAAAGTTCGCCGGGCATTCAAAGCCCATCATCAGGCTCAGGCCGTTGCTCATCTCCGAGTAACCCGCAAAGTCAAAGTACAGCTGCAAAGAGTACGCAATAATGCCCAGCCATGCCAGCGGCAGGGAAGCGTTCGCCAGCCCAATGCCGCCCGTTCCGATGATATCCTGCCAGAGCGCCGCAATGGAATCCGCCAAAATCACCTTTTTGGCAAGGCCGAACACAAACATTTCAGCACCATCCTGCGCTTTTTGCAGGGTGCAGCGTCCCTGTGTCTGGTGTAGGACATCCGCCATATCCCGGTATTTCACGATCGGGCCAATGATCAGCTGCGGGTACATCAGAACATATACCGCAAAGACCACCGGGCTGCGTTCCGCTTTTACCTTGCCGGTATACACATCCGCAGTATAACTGATGAGCTTAAACGTATAATAGCTGATGCCCAGTGGCAAAACATCCAAAAAGCTCAGCTTAGCAAACCCGGTGGAAGCGATAACGTTGAGCGTGTCCAGCAAAAAGTTCGTGTATTTGCAGTAGACCAGCGCCGCTGCCGTCAGCACAATGGCAGCAATCAGCACGATTTTTCGCTTGCCCCCGACGGGCAGGCTGGCAAGCAGAAGCCCCGCCGCATAGTTGATGGCAACCATGCCCACGGCCAGCGGCAGCCATGTAATACCGCCCCAGCAGAAAAACAGCAGGCTTTCCACCAGCAGCACCGCATTTTTGACCCTGCCCGGCACAAGGTAATACAGCCCCAGCGCCAGCGGCATAAAACAGAATAAAAAGACAACGCTGTTAAAATTCACAGCGGTTCCTCCTCTCTTGGTTCAGGGAGTGTGGGGAACAGCCCACCAAAAAAAACAAGGCCGCAGCCTGTTGGGGCGCGGCCTGTTTGGTATCGGTTTGTGCTATCAGGCAAGTGCCCCGTCAATAGCGGTGTCGATTGCGGAATAATCCGGGCCATTCACACCGGCAATGACCATGACCACAACATTGCCTTTTACCACAATGCGTGCATCCTGTGCCTTGGCAACTTTATCAGCAAAGTCAGCATACAGCGTGCTGCTCATTGATTCCTTATAGGCTTCCAGTTCAGCTTTCACGGCGTCAGCGGTGCCATCTTTGACTTGGGCGGCGAATACCAGAGCACAGTCTGCCTGGTCGTTGGTCACATCGCCCTGGAAAGCAACAATGTTATCCGGGGTCAGGTTCATCTCGTTCTCCATGGAGAAGTCATCGATGGCACGGGCATTGGGCACTTCGTTCACAGCCTCAATGGCGGTCACGATGGCGCCCAAATCCACGCTGGCAGTGGCTTCCTCGGTGGAGGAAGCATCGGTGCTGGCTGCCTCAGAAGCCGTGCTGCTGGCAGCTTCCGAAGAAGCACTGGCAGAGGAAGAAGCACCGCTGCCGCAGCCAGCCAGCAGGGTGGCAAACAAAACGGCTGCCGCCAAGGCAGAAATCAATTTTTTCATAATATAGTTCTCCTTTGTTGGTTCGGGGTTCAAATTTATCTCTTTGGCCCTCTGGGAATTTAGATCACCTACTATAGTACACCAGAATAATGTACTTATATAGGATACACGATTTACACCTGTTTTTCAAGTCCCGCAGGGTAAATCTCACACACTTTCACATCCACAATTTTGCGCAAAAATACCAGCGCTTGACAAACTCCGCCCGCCACCTTACACTTTGAAATACAGAATCCATGTAACTTATAAAATAATGGAGGAATCCCCCTTGCAGAACTACAAAGCCAGACAAACCGCCCTGCTTGGCATGCTGTTTGCCCTTTCCATGGCGCTCTCTTTTTTGGAATCCATGCTTACCCCGTTTTTTGGCCTGATGCCCGCCATGAAGCTGGGGCTTTCCAATATTGTTGTCATGTACGCCGTTTTGTTTTTGAACCGTCGTTCGGCGCTTTATCTTGTGCTGCTCAAGGCGTTGTTTGCGTTGCTTACCCGCGGCGTTACAGCCGGGTTTCTTTCGCTGTGCGGGGGCGCGCTTTCCCTGGCTGTGTTCTGCCTGCTTCTGGCATTGCCATTCACCATCACAGGCTACATTTTTTCGGTCAGCGGGGCACTGGCGCACAACTGCGGCCAGCTGCTGGGGGCTGCAGCGCTGCTTTCAGACAAAATGGCAATCACCTATGCGCCGATGCTGCTGATAGCGGGTCTTATCGTTGGTTCCTGCACCTATATGGTATCGCGCCTGATTTTTCCCGCTGTCAAGAGAATTATTCCGCCGAAGAGCAAAGCGGAAAGCAAAATTACATTTTAAGATAGTGTCTTAAAAATTTTTAAAAAAGTGTTGACATTTCACACTTCTGCGGCTATAATATAACCATAGCACAGGGAACGAGTTCAAAAAAGCGAACGCCTTGTGCGGCTCATAAAACTAAAAACCAAGAACAAACCATTATTTTGATTCGGAGGTATTTCTTATGAAAAAGTATGTTTGCACTGTCTGCGGCTACATTGCTGAGGGCTCCATCCCCGATTTCTGCCCCGTCTGCAAGGCTCCCGCTTCCAAGTTCATCGAAAAGACCGATAATTCCTATGTGACCGAGCATGTTGTCGGTATCGCCAAGGATGCTCCGGAAGATATCATCCAGGGCCTGCGCGAGAACTTTAACGGCGAGTGCAGCGAAGTTGGCATGTACCTGGCCATGAGCCGCGTTGCCGACCGTGAAGGCTACCCGGAAATCGCCGAAGCTTGGAAGCGTTACGCTTTTGAGGAAGCTGAGCATGCTTCCAAGTTCGCAGAACTGCTGGGCGAAGTCCTGACCGACAGTACCAAAAAGAACCTGCAGATGCGTGTGGATGCCGAGTCTGGTGCCTGCGCAGGCAAGATGGAGCTGGCCAAGAAGGCAAAGGCTCTGAATCTGGATGCCATCCATGACACCGTGCATGAAATGGCAAAGGACGAAGCCCGCCATGGCCGCGGCATGCAGGGTCTGCTGGACCGTTACTTCAAATAATTGAATTCCTAAACCGCAAGGGGGGTCGGGTAACACCGGCCCCTTTTTGCTGTCATTTTTTCTGTATTTATTCTCCGCGGCAGGCAAAAAAGTTGTCCTGATTATCACAGGCAGCATAAAACGTTTCGCTCAACTGGCCGATGCCCACGCGGGAAAGCTGGGTGTTCAACCAGGTGCGGTCCTTTCCGCTGGTGTGCAAGCTTTCTTCAATCAGCTTGCCATCCAACACCAGGTCATACCACTTGCTGGCCGGATCTGTCTGGATGGCAAGGTCCTGCGGGGTGACCGGGCGGTTGAAACTTTTGGGTAAAAAGCTGATCTGGCCGCTGGTTTCCAGCATGGCACACTGCACTTCATTCAAATCAAAATATCCGGCTACTCTGGCTTGTGCTAAAAATTCATTCAGGTCTATTTTGGCGCGGTCCAGCTCCGCTTTATAAATCGTTCCGTTCTCCATCAGTGGAATGGCCTGTCCGCTCAACCAAAGGCGGACGTTCCGGTTTTTGCAGGTGCCGTAATGCACCGCAAAAGCTGCGATACCATACACGATCATGGCGGTAAGCGGGCGGTACCATTGTTCCAGGTTGGTGGCCATCTCTGCCGCAATGGAACCAATGGTAATACTGTTGACATAATCAAACAAGTTCATCTGGGCAATCTGCCGTTTGCCGCCCAGCCGCGTTAAAATAAACAGTACCGCCAGCGAAACCACACTGGCAACAAACACATTGATCATTTCCTGCACTGCCTGCATCTTTCCCATCTGCTCCCTTATCATTTGCCATGCAACCCGCATGGTAACCTTATTGTGGCCCCACCAGCGGTGCATTATACGCACAATGTACCAACGGGGCTTGCACAGGAAGGGGAAAATGTTATAATAAAGTTGTTTCTGTATGCTTCGACTTCCGGCGGCTTTGGGCCCGCTGCGCCGGAGCCGAGCAGGGATTGGCAGCAACTGCCAGCTTGATAAAGAATTGATATCAGGATGTGAAATCATGCAGATTTACCTTTTGCGGCATGGGCAGACAGAATATAACGCCCAACACCGGTACCAGGGTCAACAGGATATCCCGCTTTCCGCCGCGGGCCGCGCCCAGCTGCGCCCGGCCGGGTTTATGCCGGATGTTGCCTATGTCAGCCCGCTCATCCGCGCACGGCAGACGGCGGAAATCTTTTTCCCCGGCTGCCCGCAGATCATTGTACAGGACTTGCGGGAAATGTGCTTTGGCAGTTTTGAGGGGCGGCATTATATCCACATTGAGCACGACCCCGACTACCTTGCCTGGCTGGAAGCCAACAAGACTGCTGCCCGCCCGGATGGGGAGCGCATTCAGGATTTTTGTAACCGCAGCTGTGCCGCCTTTGCCAAACTGGTGGAAGAAAGCCTTGCGCAGCACAAACAGCAGCTGGTGATTGTAGCGCACGGCGGCATCCAGATGGCGGTTATGTCCCGTTACGGTCTGCCGCGGCGGGATTATCACGACTGGTGCGGTCCCAACGCGGGCGGCTACCGCCTGGATGCCGTCAACTGGCAAACAGACCACACCTTGCAGCTGTTGGAAACCGTGCAGTATACCAAAGCCACACAAAGCGAGGCAGCCTTATGAGCAATGGCTTGATTCATTTATACCACGGTGACGGCAAGGGCAAAACCACAGCTGCCATGGGCCTGGCTGTGCGGGCGCTGGGCTGCGGGCGGCGCGTGGTGATCGTGCAATTTTTGAAAGGCGGTGCAACCGGGGAACTGGAACCGCTGCAAACCCTTGGCGCTACCTTCTACCGCGGCAAAGCCGGGCAGAAGTTTGTATTCCAGATGAATGAGGAAGAAAAGGCCGCCACCCGTGCCCTGCAAACTGAAAACCTGCGCCGGGCGCTTGCCGAACCGGCGGACCTTTTGATTCTGGACGAAGCCTGCGCCGCCTGGAATCTGAACATGGTGGACCGAGAGTTGCTGCAAAACGCCGTACTGCACAAGCCTGCCGAGCAGGAACTGGCAATGACCGGCCGCGACCCGGCCCCCTGGATGCTGGATGCCGCAGATTACATTACTGAAATGTGCTGCCGCCGCCACCCATACGAAAAAGGCATTCCGGCAAGAAAAGGCGTTGAATTTTAAGTTTGCCGCAGCGCAGTTCCATACAGGGAAGCGCACCAGGCAATAAGAAATTAAAAGTATTTAGGACAACCAGAAAAAGAGAAAAACAGCCTGCCCAAACAGCAGGCGGGGAGGGGTATCATCATGGCTACACATAGCCGCCAAATGTCCGATGCATTCCGTACGACAGTATTTCTAACCCTGTCCGGCGGATTTCAAGACGCTTACACCTACATGGGCCGCGGCAAGGTTTTTGCCAACGCTCAAACCGGCAATATCGTGCTGATGGCCACCAATTTTTGCGAGGGTGATTTTGCCAAAGCGCTGCGGTATCTTTTGCCGCTGCTGGCCTTTGCCGCCGGTGTCTATTTTGCCGAGGGCATCCGCAACCGCTACCACCTGATGGAGAAATTCCACTGGCGCCAGCTGATTTTGCTGATTGAGATTGCACTGTTGTTTGTTGTTGGCTTTATCCCCAACAATCTGGACTGGCTGGCCAATATGCTGGTCAGCTTTGTCTGCGCCATGCAGGTACAATCTTTCCGCAAAGTGCACGGCAATGCATATGCCAGCACCATGTGCATTGGCAACATGCGCAGCGGTATGCAGTACCTGTACACCGGCCTGCACACAAAAGACCGCGCTGTATTGCGCCGCGCCATGCAGTATTTTGCTGTAATTGCACTGTTTGCTGTGGGGGCCGCTGCCGGCAGTCTGCTGACCATCCATTTTGGCAACCGTGTGATCTGGTTCTGCTGTGCTTCGTTGCTGGTCAGCCTTAGCTTCATGTTTATCCGTGAAGACATTGAAGAGAACCCTGAACTGCAGCGGGAAGCCGCCGCTTTGCACCAGGATGTAAAAGCCATGGAGCACACCATCGGCAAAACCTTGCAGGAGCAGCAGGAAGAACTGCACCCCTTAAATCACAAGTGATATGGACAATATATAAAATTTGAACAAAACTTTCGCGATCTCGCTTGTCGTTTTCCGGCACAAATGCTACAATACAGTCAAATGTTAAATATGTGCGCGAAAGCGAGGGATTTCCGTGAAAATCATCACCGTTACACTTGCTCCTAACCAGGCTGTTCTGACCTGCTATCTGCAGGACCAAAGCCCCAAAATGCCAAATGCCGCCATCCGCCCGGCTATGCTGGTCGTGCCCGGCGGCGGCTACCAGTATTGCTCTGACCGTGAGGGCGAACCGATTGCCCTGGCTTATATGGCACAGGGGTTCAATGCGTTTGTTCTGCGCTATACGGCAGATGCAACCACCCCGATTGACAAAGCATTACAGGATGGTGCTGCCGCAATGGATTACCTGCGCGCCAACGCCGCGGAGCTGGAAATTGACCCGCAGCAGATCGCCGCCGTTGGCTTTTCTGCCGGTGGGCATTTGGTTGCTTCGCTGGGCACACTGCTGCCCAAGGCACAGCGCCCCAACGCCCTTGTGTTGGGCTATGCCGCAACGCTGGGCGCAATGTGGACCGTCGCTGGCCGCCAGGAGCCCGACCTGCACGCGCTGGTTGATGATGACACCCCGCCCACATTCCTGTTTGCTACCCAGGGGGACGCGCTGGTTCCTGTTAAGAACAGCCTTGTTTTTGCAGATGCTTTGGCTGACCACAACATCCCGTTTGCGCTGCACATCTTCCCGACCGGGGCACACGGCATTTCCCTTGCCACTGCCTGTACCTCCGGGCCGGAAGCTTCCCGTGTCAACCCGGCAACCGCCCAATGGCTGCCGATGAGCGTTGACTTTTTGCAAAAGCTGTGGGGCTGCCTGGGCGTTACCGCACCGGATACCGAGCTTGCCGCCCAGCTTGCCGCCGGGCCGCTCAGCCTGAATATGCCGGTGCGCAGGTTGATGAAGAACCCGCAGGCCAGCGCTCTGCTGCAGGCTGTGCTGGGGGATATGTGGCAGGCCATTGTGTCTAACCCACTTTCCCAGGGAATCAGCCTGCGCGAAATTTCCGGCTTCCTGCAGGCGGCATTGCCGGAAAGCGCATTGAATCAGCTGGATGCCCAGCTAGCCAAAATCCCGGTTGAATAACCCAAAGGAGCTTATCATGCTGTTTATTGAATATCCCAAATGCTCTACCTGCCAAAAGGCCAAATGCTGGCTGGATGAAAACGGCGTTGCTTACACCGACCGCCATATTCTGGAGCAGCCCCCCACCTATGAAGAGCTGAAAGAATGGCACGCTCGCAGCGGGCTGCCCCTGCGCCGCTTTTTTAATACAAGCGGCCTGAAATATAAATCGCTTGCCCTGAAAGACAAACTGCCCACCATGACCGAGGATGAGCAGCTGCACCTGCTTGCCACAGATGGCATGCTTGTCAAGCGGCCTTTGGTGGTCGGGGATGATTTTGTCCTTGTCGGATTCAAGCCTGACGAGTGGGCCAGCACCCTGAAATAATCCACCTTCTAAATAGCAAAGCAAAAACAGCACCGCAGTTTGTTGCACACACAGTCAAGTAAGACGATGTGCACGGCAAAGATTGCGGTGCTGTTTTGTTTTTATTCTTCCCAAAACCGCCAGAGTTCCCGTTCCAGCTTTTCTGTATCATAAATCATTTTCAGGTGGCTCCAATGCGGGGGCATCAGGCGGCGGTAGTCCGGCATGGCAAAGCGGTTATCGATCAGCAGCACCACGCCTTTGTCCCGCGGGGTGCGGATCACACGCCCGGCGGCTTGCAGCACCTTGTTCATGCCGGGGTAACGGTAGGCGTAGTCAAAGCCGGAACCGCGTGTCTGCTCAAAATAGTCCCGCAGCTGCTCCTGCCGGGGTCCAACCTGCGGCAGCCCTGGGCCCACGATGCCTACACCAATCAGCCGGTCGCCGGTCAGGTCAACGCCCTCCCCAAATACGCCGCCCATCACGGCAAAGCCAAGCAGAGGTTGGCTGGGGCCCGGCACAAACTGGGCCAAAAAGGCCGCTTTCTGCTGTTCATCCATCGCGTTTTCCTGCTTGATGCAGTTGATTTCCGGGCAGTGCTCCTTGAACTGTGCATAAGCCTGCTCCATATACGCATAACTGGGGAAAAACGCCAGATAATTCCCGCAGCGCGCCCGCACCATCGTCGCCAGGCTTTCCTCCACAATGGCAAGGCTTGCATCCCTATCCTTATACCGGGTGCTGACATTGCCGATGCAGAACAGTCCCTGATTGCCCGCGGGGAAGGGGCTGCGCAGGGCAACGGCCCGTGCTTCCGGCACACCGCACAGGTCCTTATAATAACTGGCCGGGGCCAGTGTTGCACTGAACAGCACCGCGGCGCGCCCCAGGGCAAAACTATCCGCCAAAAAGGCGCTGGGGTCAAGGCAGAGCTGCGCTGCACGCACCTCGCTGCCGGATGCCGTGATTTGCAGCACAAAATGATCGTCAAAGGTATCCGCTACGCGCAGCCAGGCCCGCACATCAAAATACAACTGCAGCAGTGCCGTGTGGGTTTCATCCGGTTCTCGGTGGTCGTCCAGCCATGCTTCCAACGGTTCACACAGGCGGTTCAGCAGGTGATCAAACTCCTCGCTGCGCTCTTTTAGAAAGAATGTTTTGCCAAACCGTCCATCTCTGGCGGCAGTTTCTTCCTCGGCACGGTGGCGCCATTCAATAAATACATCATTTACTTTGGTCAGAGCGTTTTTCAGGCTGCTTTTGCCTTTGCCCAACAACTTCTTCGCTTCATAAAAGCTGGTTTTGGTCAGGGCAGCACTGTGCATTTCCCGCGCACGCCCCGGCAGGTTATGCGCTTCGTCCACTAGGAAGATATAATCCCCGGCAGATTCAAAAAATCGCACCAGATGTACAACCGGATCAAACAGATAATTGTAATCCCCAATAATCACATCGCTCCACAGGCTGCTGTCCAGCCCCAGCTCAAAGGGGCATACCATGTGGCGTTCTGCATATTCCTGCAAGGTTTCCGCCGTCAGGCAGGGGACATCCAGCACATCCCAGAGAGCGCCTTTGATGCGGGCATAATACCCGTTGGCATAGGGGCAGGCTTCCGGGGTACACTCCCGCGTCTCACACAGGCAGATCTTGTCTTTCGCTGTCAGCGTTACACTGCGCAGGTGCAGTTCCGGCTCGGTATCGCGCAGGATAGCCAGTGCGTTTTCCGCTGCCGTACGGGTTGTGCCGCGGGCCGTTAAATAAAAAATCGGTCCCACACTCTCATTGCCCATAGATTTCAGGGCAGGGAACAGCACGCTCATGGATTTACCAATCCCGGTTGGTGCCTGGCACAAAAGCCGGCCGCCGTCCCGGCACACTTTGTATACCTCGCCCGCCATCGCGCGCTGCCCGGGGCGATACGCAGGGAAAGGGAACTGCATGGCCTGCAAATCCGAGTTCCGGGCCTTTTTCCACTCAACCGCCCGCCGCGCCCAGGGGGCATATTCCGCCAGCAGGGCTTCCACTTCCTCCTGCAGCTGCTGCGCGGTGTAATGCCGCTCAAACCGCAGAATCAGCTCTTCATCTACCTGGAAATAGGTCAGCTGAACCCGCATCTCTTCCAACTCATGCTGTGCCGCATAAATTGCTGCATACACAATAGCCTGTGCCCAGTGCTCCGGTGCAAAATCCGGGGTAATATCTGCCGCCGGGCATGCGGTGGTCTTGATCTCATCCACCACGGTAACACCGTCCGCTGCGGTAAAAATGCCATCGGCGCGGCCTTCCAGCGTAAATTCAATTTCTTCATACGCAAAAATACCGCGAAGAAATACCTCCGCGGCGTAATCGGCATGTTCTTTTACAGCGGCGCGCTGCAATTTGCGGTGGATGCGTGCGCCCTCATTGGCGCGGTCAAAGCCGGTAAAGCGGTTGTCAATGCTGCCAGCCCGGCGCAAGAATTCCACCAGCTGGCGCACCGGCAGCGTGATTTGTATTGGGGATACAGGTTCCTGCAAGGGCTCGTCCTCCTGTCAGGGGCAGTCAGCTGCGGTTATAGGTATGGTCACACACCTGCTCAATTTTCTCGCGCAGGGCTACAAAATCTTCAAACGCGGATATTTTGCTTTTTGGGTTGCGCAGCAGCGCTGCCGGGTGCAGAGTTGCCATAAACAATGTGCCCTGCTTATCAAAAAACTTACCGTGGTCCCGCGTGACGGAAAAGTCTTTTCCAATCATCTGCTGGGCGGCAATGCGGCCCAAGCACACCACAATTTTTGGGCGCAGCAGCCGGAACTGCATGCGCAGCCACGGGAGGCAGGCGGCGGATTCTTCCGGGGCAGGGTCGCGGTTTTCTGGCGGGCGGCACTTAACAATATTGGCAATATAAATATTTTTGCTGCGGTCAAGGTCAATCGCTTCCAGGTAATGGTCCAGCAGTTGGCCGCTGCGGCCCACAAACGGCAGGCCTTGTGCGTCCTCGTTGGCGCCGGGGCCTTCGCCCACAAAAAGGACCTCGGCGTCCGGCACACCCTGCCCAAACACCACATGGGTGCGGGTCTCACACAATCCGCAGCGCTGGCACGCCAGGCATTGCTGTTTCAGCTCATCAAAATTCATGAATATCCCTCGTATTGCCCCCTTGCACAGGGGACTATAATATAATAAAAGACAACCGCTGCCCAAACAGTGGTAAAAAGGAGCTATTATTTATGCATCCAGACGCCTTGGCCGCCCGGCTGGCCTGTATCCTGCTGGGTTATCTGTTCGGCAGTTTTCTTACGGCAGAAGTTGTCGCCCGCGTTGTTTCCGGCAAAAGCGCGCGGCAGCTTGGCACCGGCAACCCCGGCATGGCTAATATCATGGCCCAACTGGGCAAGGGGGCCGGGCTGCTAACCCTGGCAGGTGATACGTTAAAAACGGTTGCTGCCTGCGGTGCGGCGTATTATGCCACGGCACCACTGATCGGGCAGGCGTCGATTTTATATGCCGGGCTTGGCGCAGTGCTGGGCCATAACTATCCCGCATGGGCAAGGTTCCGCGGCGGCAAGGGGGTTGCGGTAACCTGCGTTTGGCTCGTTTTGTATCTTCCGTTTTGGGGCACGCTTTGCTGCATCGCTGGCGGGGCACTGGTCCTGTGGCTCGGCTACCTGCCGTTGGGGGCTGTGGTGATCCCAGCGCTGGCCATCCTGCCCGCGTGGCTTTCCTATGGCCCAGAAAGCGGCATTCTAACTTTGGCCCTGGCCATCATTATGTTCAGCCGCCACTACCACGGCCTGCTGCGGATTTGGCAGGGGACAGAGCCCCGATTTTTCCAACGCCGTAATCCAAAATGAACAACTTTATCATAGCATATTTTCACCAGCCTGAAAAGCTGTAAACACATGAAAAAGCGATATGATCTTAGAACCATCCAGTCATGCCGTTGCCGTCCGATTTTGAGGTGAAATCTCACAATCTAAACTATTTATACCGTAATTGCTCATAAAAACAGCGGAACAACAGAAACCCCAACAATCCCAAGGTAATAAGTTTGTGTAACTTGGTGCCTTGCATTATCGACATATCAGAATTACAATATAATTATTACGGAATTGTAAAATGGAGGCAAACTGAAAATGAAGTATTACTTGGCTTACGGTCCCAACCTCAACCTGGTGCAGATGCGCCAGCGTTGCCCCAATGCCCGTGTGGTCGGGTATACATATTTATTCGGTGCGCGCCTGGTCTTCCGTGGTTCCAAGAACGGCTGCTTTTTGACCACGGATTTTCAGCAGCCCTGGTGCCCGTCTATGGTGGGCTGCGGGGTTTATGAGATTTCTGATAAAGACGAGCA
>ULVS01045885.1_pt1 | contig 21176 bp, 19 predicted proteins | sample 1959671 | NCBI WGS metagenome assembly ULVS01 (sample SAMEA4835792, study PRJEB28245) | human gut metagenome | biome: gut microbiome; material: fecal sample | place: Denmark | collected 2008
AGAAAATTAGTACATTTTTTTAAATTTTACGTTCAAGGAGGAAAAAATGAATTTGCCAAATAAATTAACAATATTGAGAATTATTTTAGTACCAATAATGGTTATAATTCCGTTTTTTAATATACAAGGAGAAGTATGTGGAATACCAATTACGTATTTATTAATTGACCTGATATTTATAATAGCAGCAATAACAGATAAATTAGATGGATATATTGCAAGATCAAGAAATCAAATAACAACATTTGGAAAATTTTTGGATCCTATTGCAGACAAAATAGTTGTCATAGCAGCGATGATTATGTTAGTGGAATTTGGACATTTACCTGCATGGATTCCAATAATAGTAATATTTAGAGAATTTATAGTTTCAGGATATAGACTTGTGGCAGTACAAAAAGATGGAAATGTAATAGCAGCAAATGTTTGGGGAAAATTAAAAACAGTGACACAAATGATTGCAGTTATCTTAGCCTTTTTAGACCCAAATCCATACGCAACAATCTTTAATGGAAATTTATCAGGATATAACTTCATAATAAATCTACTAGTTACTTTAATAATGAGTGTATCAGTAGTAGCTACAATATTCTCAGGATGGGAATATGTAAAAAATGGAAAAGAGCTTTTTAAAGGCTCAATGTAAAGAAGAGGTAAATTTATGAATTTTGAACAAGCGAAAAAAAGAGCAGAAGAGTTAAGACCTTTATTACAATACTATACAAAGAAATATTTTGATGATGAACAAGTAGTTAGCGATTATGAGTATGATATGCTTATGAGAGAACTTAAACAAATAGAAAAAGAATACCCAGAATTAATAACTGAAGATTCACCAACACAAAGAGTTGGAACAGGAGCTATAAAGAAAGGCTTTGAAAAGGTAACACATGAAGTGCCTTTGCAAAGCCTTCAAGATGTATTTACATTTGAAGAAGTTGAAGAATTTGACCAAAGAATGCAAAAAGCTGCAATTGAGTTTTCAAGGCCGTTAGACTATGTAGTGGAAACAAAAATAGATGGACTTTCTTCAGCAATTGAATATAGAAACGGAAAGTTATATAGAGGAGCAACTCGTGGTAATGGAATAGTAGGTGAAGATGTAACTCAAAATATCTCTACAATAAAACATGTACCAAAAGAATTGAAAGAACCAATATCTATAACTGTACGTGGAGAGGTTTTTATTGGAAAAACAGATTTTGATAAATTAAATGAGGACAGGCTATTAGAAGAACAAGAACAATTTGCAAATGCTAGAAATGCTGCAGCAGGTTCTCTAAGACAGTTAGATAGTAAAATAACAGCATCAAGACCATTAGATATTTATGTGTTCAATGTTCAAAAATGTGATGATATTACATTTAAAACACACTATGAGAGCTTATTATATCTAGAACGTTTAGGATTTAACGTTAATCCTGTAAAAATCTTGTGTAAAAATATGCAAGAAGTTAGAGATGCAATAAACAAAATAGGTGAAATGCGAAATGGCTTAGATTTTGGAATAGATGGTGCAGTTGTAAAAGTTAATGATTTAGAACTAAGAGAAAAAGTAGGTACAACATATAAAACACCAAGATGGGCAGTGGCTTATAAATATCCTCCTGAGAAAAAAGAAACATTATTAAAAGATATTGTTTGTCAAGTTGGAAGGACAGGAGCAATTACCCCGATGGCTATTTTAGATCCAGTATATGTTGCAGGTTCTAAAATTTCAAAAACTACTCTTCACAATGAAGATTATATTAAGCAGAATGATATTAGAATTGGTGATAGAGTTATAATTCAAAAGGCTGGAGATGTTATTCCAGAAGTAGTTGGAGTAAATAAAGATAAAAGAGATGGAACAGAAAAAATCTTTGAGATGCCAAGAATATGTCCTGTGTGTGGCGCTGAGGCTGTACGAGAAGAAGGAGAAGCAGTTGTTAGATGTATAGGAATTGAATGCCCAGCTAAATTATATAGAAGTATCATTCATTTTGCATCAAAAGATGCAATGGATATAGATGGTCTTGGAGAGGCAATTATTGGCGAGCTGATTGAAAGAAAACTAATATCTAATATTGCAGATATATATAAGTTAACTATAGATGATGTTGCATCTTTAAAGAAAAATGGTAAAAAATTTGCGCAAAATCTAATGAATGCAATTGAAGAAAGCAAAAAAAGAGACTTATACAGAGTAATAAATTCACTTGGAATTAGACATGTAGGTGTAAAACTGGCAAAAACATTAGCAAGATATTTTAAAGATATGGATAAATTGATTGTGGCAACTTATGAAGAATTAAGAATGATAGATGATGTGGGAGAGATAACTGCAGATACAATATATGAGTTCTTTAGACAAGAGCAAACTATAGATTTAATAAACAAATTAAAACAAGCAAATGTAAATATGAAAGCAGAATCACAAGAAAATGAAAATGGAAAATTTGCAGGAAAAACATTTGTATTAACAGGAAGCTTAGAACATTATTCGAGGGAAGAAGCTAGTGAAATAATTGAAAAAATGGGAGGAAAAACATCATCATCAGTATCAAAGAAAACAGACTATGTTTTGGCAGGAGAAGATGCGGGAAGTAAGCTAAAAAAAGCTCAAGAACTTGGTATAACAATAATTTCAGAAGAAGAGTTTATAACAATGCTATAAAAGACTAACTATGATGTAAAGGAATAAATTATATGGATGGAAAATATACTTTCGACGAATTTTATAAAAACTTAGAAGATGGATATCAAATCTATTTTACTTATGTTAGAAATAGATATTTGCTTTTTAAAACATCTGAGAATTGCTATACACAACAACTACTAACTGTACATGACAAAAATCCGCAACCAAGACATTCGATGATTACATTTAAAAGAGTAAAAGAAATGTTTCCTCACATGGAAGAAATTGAATATAAAACAGGAATTAACAATGATTGAATTTAGTAAAAAAAACGGATTTTTGACATTTGTTAGAAAAAGTGATATAATATATTTATCCTAAGAAATTGGAGGTTTCTCTTATTATGAGTATTGAAGTAAAAAGTTTTCGGGCTTTAACAGCCCACGAGGAAAAGACGATCTATGATGTCGTCAAGACCTATGGCTACCGCTATTGGGGCGGTGGATCAATCATGGTTGATTCGGACGGCGTAAGCTGTCTGAACATTGGTTTTGAAACGAGGGCTGCGACCATAAGCCCAAGACTTGGGAATCAACTTCGTCAGATATTCAAGGTAGAGGAGGTTCGTGTAGAAGGTGTAAAACTCTAACACACGACCCCTCACCCTCCAACCGTGTCTCTATATAATTATAGAGCAGGCCATTGCTAAAAAGCAGTGGCCTTATTCTATTTGTTTTGAATTTATTTGAAGATCACTAAAACTATTAGGTTGTACATTAATAGTTTCTTGATTTGTATATATTACCATACCAGGCTTTGAATTTTTGATTTTTTTTACATACTTAATTAAAGTATAATCTACAGGAACATTAGATGAATTAGAAGCTTGACTATAAAAAGCAGCAATAGCAGCACATTTGTTTAAAATTTCCTGAGATGGAGTTACACCATTTGTTTGTAAAATTGTATGACTACCATGGAAGTCTTTAACATGAAACCAAAGGTCATCTTTATTAGCTATTTTAAAAGTTAATTCATCATTTTGTTTGTTGTTTTTTCCAACTAAAATATTAAAGCCATTTATATTATATTTGATTGGTAGTGTTAAATTATTACTAGATTTAGAAGGCGAAGTTCTATTTTTTTGCTTTTTCTTACTTTGTAAAGAAAATGAAGATTTAACTTCATCTGATATAGCATAAATATCAGAAATACATGTTGAAACTTCAATTTCATAAACTATACTTTCTAGATAATTAATTTCTTTTTCTAATTCTATTTTTTGAATCTGGACAATATCATTAGTAGCCTTTAACTTATTATATTTTTTAAAATATTTCTTAGCATTATCATTTGGATAAAGTGAAATGTCTAAGGGAATATCAATAGTAGTACCATCATAATAATTTAAAAGTTCAATGTGGCTTAAACGTTGTTTAGAAATCTGATATAGATTGCTAGTTATAAGTTCGCCATACAATTTGTATTTTTCCATTTGAGAACATTCTTCTAATTTTTCATTAATATTAGAAAGTTTTTTAGACAATTTTTTTAATTTGGAAACGATCGAACTTAATAATGTGTTTTTGTATGATAAAAATTGTTCATTTTCTTGTTTATTGTTATAATAATTATCTAAAAATGTGTTAACTTGTAATGGAATAATAGATTGACTATAAGTTAAAGCATAATCATTATTTCCAACACTAATACATTTAACATGTGAATTTTTTATATTATTTTGTAATTCTAATAAATAATTTGCCAATAAAGTATAATTATCTAAACTAGTAGAGATGTTCTTTTCTGCAATTAATTGCTTTACTGATGTTTTACTAAGTCCAATGAAATTATTACAAAAGAAATCTATTATGCAAGAATCATCTAAATTATTTATTAATTCTTCAAAGTTACTAATATCAATTTTGTTAGAAGATGGAGAAGAATATTTATGTTTGGGTAAAATATTTCTACTTGCTCCATTATTTGTAGAAAAATGTTTAAACGAATCGATAATAATATCATTTTCATCTAACAAAAGAATATTACTGTATTTCCCCATAAGTTCTATAACCATCTTTTTTACAATAGATGTATTATTTTCATCTTTACCTATAAAATCAATTATTAAAATTCTCTCTAATCCTAAAGTATGTATATTAGAAATTTTATAATTTATCAAATGCTTTCTAAGTAACATACAAAAGTTAGGTGCTACCAGGGGATTTACTTTTTTATTTTGTGTCAAATATACTGAATAAAGATTTGAGGATATGTTAATAGATAAAGCATATTGTAAACCATTACAGTATATGCTAAGTAAAATCTCATTTTCATCTGGCTCATAAATTTTTTGTAATTTTCCACCGATAAGACAAGCCAATTCATTAGATACAGCATTTAAAACTAAACCATCAAAAGCCATTTTTATACTTCCTTTCAATTTTGTATTCAAATTTTAGCACAAGATCCTTAAAATATCAACTTTTTGATAGTTTTCTATTGACAGGAAAAATGTAAGTGGATATAATACAAACATAGAGGCAACTACAACATAGGAGGTAGCTTATAACAGATGAGTGATGCAAATGTATATTATTCTTCAGACATAAAATATGCGGAAACTAGTGATGAAGACTTAATAGATATTATTAAGTCTGGTAATAAATATGCACTAGAGCACCTTATAAATCGCTATAAAAGTTTAGTCAATATGAAAGTAAGTAAGTACTACATAATAGGTGCAGAAAGAGAAGATATTGTACAAGAAGGACTAATTGGATTGTTTAAAGCAATAAAAAATTATCAAACCAATAAACAAAGTTCTTTTAAAAATTTTGCCAATATGTGCATTGAAAGACAATTAATTACAGCTATAAAGAGTTCAAATAGACAAAAGCACATGCCACTTAATTCTTATTTGTCTCTTAATATGAATGCTTATGATAATAATGACATAAATGACAAGAATGAAGCTGATTTGATTGAAATATTAAATACGAACTTGATAGAAGATCCTTTAGATACAATTACTCAAAAGGAATATTATAAAATTATAGAAAATGCTATTGATAAATCTTTAAGTAGTTTTGAAAAACAAGTATTAAATTTTTATGTGCAAGGTCAAAGTTATGGACAAATTGCAGAAAAATTAAATACTCCAGTTAAATCTGTTGATAATGCAATTCAAAGAATACGCAAAAAAGCAACTAAAGAAATACCAAATGAACAATTCTAAATAAGTCAAGAACAAGTTTCTTGACACAAATGCTTCTATAGCTCAGTAGGTAGAGCACAGCCATGGTAAGGCTGGGGTCGCCGGTTCGATTCCGGCTGGAAGCTCCAAAGTCTTTATATAAAAAATAAACTGAATAATGAATAATTATTCAATTTTTTATTGCAAATAAGAATATTAGTAATAGGAGGAAGCACTCTAAATGAAAATGGGAATAGTTGGGTTACCCAACGTAGGTAAAAGTACATTATTTAATGCAATAACTAAAGCTGGAGCTGAATGTGCAAATTATCCATTTTGTACAATTGAGCCTAATGTTGGTGTAGTGGCGGTGCCAGACGAAAGGCTAAATAAATTAGCTGAAATTTATAATCCACAAAAAGTAACACCTGCAGTTATTGAATTTGTTGATATAGCAGGGCTTGTAAAAGGAGCAAGTCATGGGGAAGGACTAGGAAATAAATTCTTATCACATATACGTGAGGTTGATAGTATTGTTGAAGTTGTTAGATGTTTTGAAGACTCTAATATTGTTCATGTAGATGGAAGTATAAATCCAATACGTGATATTGAAACTATTAACTTAGAACTTATATTTGCAGATATAGAAACCGTTGATAAAAGAATAGATAATGCTAAAAAGAAAATAAAAGCAGACAAAAAATATCAAGAAGAACTTGATGTTTTTGAAAAGATAAAGAAAGTATTAGAAGAAGGCAAGCTAGCACAAACTATTGCTTTTACAGAAGAAGAAAAAGAAATTATAAAAGATGCATTTTTGCTTACAATGAAACCGATTTTATATGTCGCAAATGTTTCAGAGGAACAATTAAATAATGCTGAAAATGATGAAAAAGTAAAGCTTGTAAAGGAATATGCAAAAGAACAAGGAGCAGAAGTAATAGCTCTTTGCGTAAAAATTGAAGAAGAATTGGCAAGTTTGACTGACGACGAAGAAAAAGAAATGCTAGAAGCTTTGGGACTTAAGGAATCAGGATTAGATAAAGTTATTAAAGCAAGTTATGATTTACTTGGATTAATGTCATTCTTAACAGCTGGAGAACCAGAAGTAAGAGCATGGACAATAAAAAAAGGTACTAAAGCACCTCAAGCTGCAGGAAAAATACATAGTGACATTGAAAGAGGATTTATACGTGCAGAAATTGTTTCGTATGATGATTTAATAAGAGAGGGATCTATAAATTCTGTAAAAGAAAAAGGACTAATGAGATCAGAAGGAAAAGAATATGTTATGCAAGATGGAGATGTTGTTTTATTTAGATTTAATGTATAAAATCAAAAAAAATGACAAAATTTTGCAAAATAGCTTGACTATTATTGAATATGAGTATAAAATATATATGTATGAGAGATGTATAATATTTTTAAATAGGGTAAATACTATAGTAAGCAAAATATTATCTAAAGAAAAAGGAGATTGAGGATTATGAAAAATAGAAAAATTATGTTAATATTTATAGCAATCGTTATGATTATTATGGCAATTGCACCAGTTGTATATGCATCAAATGAAGAAGGACTACCTGTTATAGAGACAAACGAAGATTTAAATAATAGTAATACAGATAACAATCAAGCAAATAATAATGAAAATACTAATAATAATGAAAATACTAATAATAACGCAGTATTAAATGCTAACACTGATACCTCTGCTGAAAATAAATTACCTCAAACAGGCGTTGCAGAAGATACAACATTATTTATATTTATAGCAGTATGTATATTATCTGCAATTTATGCATATAAAAAAGTAAGAGATTATAGAAATATTTAATAATAAAAATAAGAAGAGATTAAACACTCTTCTTATTTTGCTTTTATGATTAATCTTTTTAAGTTATCTAAATTGTTACATGTAATAAGTGTAACAATCTTTTTATTTGCTGTATTTTGATTAATACAATTTGTGTCGTTATATAACACTTCATACTTTTCAAATATTTGATACACCATTTTATTACCACTTAAATCATAAATGTTTATTTGATCATTGATTTGCAATTCATTAAGTCGACTAAAAAAACGATTATCTATATAATTGTGACCGACAATACATAAATTTCCTATTTCATTTGGCATTGGACCAGTAAATCTACAAATAGATATTTTTAATAAGTCGTCTGAAACTTCAGATAGAATTGGATAACACAGATTAATTTTATCAATTTGCAACATTCCTATTACAAATGGGATGGCATTAGATGAATTTTCAATATTAGATAAATCTTCTTGATATAAAGTAGTAAGGTTATAATTATTAAGCAATTTTTTTGAAATTTGTTCTTGACGGTGAGATGTAAAATAATTAAATAAAAATAAAAAACAACTAAAAATTGCAATACAAAAAGAAATCCAAAATTGTATTTTATATTTATTGTTTTTGAAATAAAATTTTAATTGGAATATTTTTTTGTTTTCATCATAGGGAATTTCAAAAATATCGTTACTGAATTCTACATGTATTTTGGAGTTCAAATTATTTTTTTTGTTAGCTAACATTTCATTCATTACATCACCTTTTAATTAGTATTTGTGTTTATTAAATAAAAAATTCAGTTTTTATAATTTTTTTCAAAAAAAAAGGTGTAAAAACAAACAATCTATGATAGAATAAGGTATATAAATTTAATATTAAGGAGAGTGTTTACATTTGTCTGAACTAAAGTATAAAAGAGTATTACTAAAGTTAAGTGGTGAGGCTCTTGCAGGAGAAACAAAATTTGGAGTAAATGAAATAACAATTGGTAAAATTTGTGACAAAATAAAAGAACTAGTTGATCTTAATGCAGAAGTAGCAATTGTTGTTGGAGGAGGAAATTTCTGGAGAGGTAAGAATGGACATGAAATGGAAAGAACAACTTCAGATTATATGGGAATGTTAGCTACATGCATGAATGGATTAGCTTTACAAGATGCACTAGAATCTAGGGGAGTCCCTGCTAGACTTCAAACTGCAGTTGAAATGAGAACAATTGCAGAGCAATATATAAAAAGAAAAGCTGATAAACATTTAGCAAATGGAAGAGTTGTTATATTTAGTGGAGGAACAGGAAGTCCATTTTTTACTACTGATACAGCTGCAGCTCTAAGAGCAGCAGAAATAGAAGCTGATGCAATATTAGTTGGAAAAACAATTGATGGAGTCTATTCGGACGATCCAAAAACAAATCCAAATGCTACTAAATTTGATGAAATTACATATATGGATGTATTAAATAAAGATTTGAAAGTAATGGATTCAACTGCAATATCATTATGCAAAGATAATAATATACCACTTGTAGTATTTGCAATTAGCGAACCAGAAAATATGATTAAAGCGATCAAAGGTGAAAAAGTAGGTACTTTTGTTGGAAATAAAAATTAAATTATTAGGAGAGAAAAGAATTATGTTAAACAATGTATATGAAGAAAAAATGGATAAAACAATTAGTGTTTTTGAAGAAAATTTATCAGAAGTAAGAGCAGGTAGAGCAAACCCTGCAATATTAAATAAAATTACAGTAAGCTATTATGGTGTTCCAACACCAATAAATCAAGTTGCTGGTATTTCAGTACCAGAAGCTAGAATGATTTTAATACAACCTTGGGATACTAGTCTTTTAAAAGAAATAGAAAAAGAAATATTAAAATCTGATATAGGAATTAACCCAAATAATGATGGAAAAGTAATAAGATTGAACTTTCCTGAATTAAATGAAGAAAGAAGAAAGGAGCTTGTAAAAGATATTAGAAAATTAGCAGAAGAAGCTAAAGTTGCAATAAGATCAATAAGAAGAGATGCAATGGATGAAGCAAAAGAAATGCAAAAAAAATCTGAAATAACAGAAGATGATTTAAAAAACGAAGAAAATGAAATTCAAAAATTAACTGATAAAAAGGTAGAAGAAATTGACAATATGCTAGCTAATAAAGAAAAAGAAATTATGAGTATATAAATTCTAAAAATAATCAGCAGCTTGCTACGTTACAGTATATTAAAAACACGGTTAGCTACTGCATACTGAGGCTGTAATAGGCAAAGCCTTAACAGCCTCAGCAACATACAAAAGTATGCGCCCTTGCCTTTTTAATATACTGTGCCTTGCAATCTACTAATTCTTTTTAAAATTAAAATTATGTAATAAGAAAGGAAAAATATGGAAGAAAAGTTATTACCACAACATATTGCTATTATAATGGATGGAAATCGCAGATGGGCAAGAGAAAAAGGATTGGATTATAGACTAGGACATAAAGAAGGAGCAGAAAATTTAAAAAGAATAGCAAAATATGCTAATGAGATAGGAATTAAATACTTAACTGTATATGCGTTCTCTACTGAAAATTGGAAGAGGACAAAAGAAGAAGTTGGTGCTCTTATGATTTTACTTCAAAAATACTTGGAAGAATTTTTAAGTAGCAATGACTTTGATAACATAAAAATAAATGTACTTGGAGATACATCTAAATTAGGTGAAGGACTACAAAAGAGTATAACTAAAATATTACATGAGACTGAAAATAATACTGGGTTAGTTTTAAATATTGCATTTAATTATGGTGGAAGAGATGAAATAGTAAAAGCAGTAAAAAGAATATCAACAGAAGTTAAAGAAAATAAACTAGATATTGATGATATAAATGAAGAAACATTTTCAAAATTCCTTTATACAGCTGGTCAGCCAGATCCAGATTTGTTAATACGTACAAGTGGAGAACAGAGACTTAGTAACTACTTATTATGGCAACTTGCATACACAGAATTTTATTTTATAAAAAAATATTGGCCAGACTTTTCAGAGCAAGATTTGGATGAAGCAATATCTAAATTTGAAGCTAGAAATCGTAATTTTGGTGGAAAATAAAATATAGAAAGGTTAAATATTTATGAACATAAAAAGAATAGTATCAGGATTAATTTTATTCCCAATAGCTGCTGCTATTTTGATTTTTGGAAATCAATATGTAGTAGATGCAACAGTCGCCCTGATTGCAATTATGAGTATACATGAATTCTACAAAGCGTTTAGAACTGGGGAAAAAGCCAATCCAGTAAGTTGGGTAGGATATGCTACTGCAGCAATGATTTCATTAATTCATGTATTACCAGACGGTTGGATATTAAAAACAATTGGACTGTTATTACCAATAAGTTTATGTATTTTATTCTTATATGTTATTATAAAAAATTTGAAAATAAATATAATAGACATCGCAGTAACCTTCTTTGGAATCTTTTACATAGTAATATTTTTAATGTATATTACAATAATTCATGAAAATTTATTACATGGAAAAATATTAATTTGGTTTTTATTTTTAACTGCATGGGGAACTGATATATTTGCTTATGTTGTTGGAAAAAGCATAGGAAAACATCATTTTACGGAAATTAGTCCAAACAAAACAATTGAGGGATGTATAGGTGGAACATTAGGAGCAGTTATAATAACAGTAATTTATAATGTTATATGTCAATTTATATTTCATATAGAATTTAATTATGGTTATGTTATTTTAATAACAGTTATATTAAGCGTTTTAAGTCAAATAGGAGACTTAGCAGCATCTAGTATAAAAAGATATACTGGAATTAAAGATTTTAGCAATTTAATACCTGGACATGGAGGTATGTTAGATAGAATTGATAGTGTTGTATTTACAGCACCATTTGCATATTTTTTATTTATGTTGTTATTATAGGAGAGTGTATAATTGATTTCAGTGATTATTACAATATTAAAAATTGCATTTATACTTGGTTTCCTTGTATTTATTCATGAAGGTGGACATTTTTTAATTGCAAAACTATGTAAAATTAAAGTAAATGAGTTTGCAATAGGATTTGGACCAACAATATGGAAAAGACAAGGAAAAGAAACTAAGTATGCATTAAGACTTATTCCACTTGGTGGTTTTGTAAATATGGAAGGAGAAGAAGAACGTTCTGAAAAAGAAGGTTCTTTTAGTAAAGCAAGTATACCAAAGAGAATTGCAATTGTTGCAGCAGGTGGACTTGTAAACATCTTATTTGCGTTAATAGTTTATTTTATACTATTATGTTTTACCGGAAATAATGTTTCTACTATAATAGATGGACCTATATCTGGTACAGGCGCAGAAATTGCCGGCTTACAATCGGGTGATGAAATTATTAAAGTGAACGGTCGTAAAGTTCATTATAAAAAAGACTTAGATAAAGCATTGGATAAGAGCAATGGAGAACCTTTAAATTTAATTATAAGAAGAAACGGAAAAGAAGAAACAATTATAATTGACCCTATGGTTGAAAAATATAATTATACTGGAATTGCTATTCAGACAAATGGAAAAAATAACACTAAAATAGCGGCAATTTATTCGAAAAGTCCGGCTGAACAGCAAGGATTAGTTTCTGGAGACGTAATATTAAAGGTAAATGATATTGATGTACTTAATGATGTAACAAAATTATTAGAAGAAATAAATAAGACAGAAGGAAAAGAAATTAAGTTTACAGTGGAAAGAAATAATGAAATAATAGATGCACTAATTACTCCAGAGGTACAGACAAATTATTATATGGGAGTATATTTAAAAAAGGCAGAAAATAATTTTGCTAATAACATTTATTATGCATATTTTGAAACCTTAAACTTTGGCTCATCTATTATTGATAATTTAAAATTATTGTTTACAGGAAATGTATCAATTAATCAAATGGTTGGACCAGTCGGAATAGGTGAAATAGTTGCAGAAACAAATGGATTTGCAGATTTTGCTTATATATTAGCAGTTGTGTCTATATCACTTGGATTTACAAATCTGTTACCATTTCCACCACTTGATGGAGGAAAAATTGTTATTTTACTTATAGAAGCGATTAGAAGAAAACCAATAAATGAAAAGGTGGAAATATATATTCAAATGGCTGGATTTGTAATATTAATTGGACTTTCTATTTTAGTTACCTATAATGATGTACTAAGAATATTCTGATAAGGGGTATCAAATATTGAAAGAAAATACGATACATTGGACTATTATAATAGAAATGCAAATTGATATTGATTATTTTGAGACTTTGCCAAGTACTAAAAGAATACAAGACATAGTATGGAAAAATTATATTTTACAAAAAGATCAGTTTATAAGAGGAAAAAATGGAAGAACTAAAAACAGTAAAACAAGTATTTAGAGATTACAATTCAAATAGCTTCGCTTTGAGCGAGGCTAAAGTTGTATGTGTAAATATATACAAGAAAACTAATATTTTAGAAATAAAATTAAAGGTTGCTTCTTCTATTTTAATGAAAGACTTAGCTGACTTTGAAAAGTATTTAGCTAAAAGGTTTAATTTTAAAGATATTGATATAAAAATAGAATCTGATGGAACAGATGAAAATGTAAACAATAAAATTCAGACTGAGTGGACTGACATTGTTGAGTATATGGCGTACAAACATCCACTAACAAAAGCATTATTAAAAAATAGTGCAATTAGCATAGAAGATAATAGAATAAATGTAAAGTTGGCAATGAAAGGAAAGGTGGTATTAGAAGCAAGAGGATTTGAAAAAATATTATCTTCTAAATTAGCGGATTTATATCATAAAAATTATGTAGTTTCTTACCAAGAAGAAATTACACAAGAAATGATAGAACAATATCAAGAACATGCTAGAGAATTAGAAAAACAAGCAATTATGTTAGCACAAAAAGAAGCGATGGAACAAGCTGAAGAAAAAAGACAAGAAAAAGAAAAGAAGATACAAGGTGAATCTGCACCAATACCAGATGCACCAATGCCTACTGATGCAGATATTCCTTTTGAACCAGAACAAGAAGAAAATTCACCTTTGATTTATGGTAGAAGTTTGAAAATCAAAGAGGAATTATCTAAAGTAATAGATTTGTCGGTTGATAGTGGAAAAGTTTTATTAGATGGAGAAATTTTAAATACAGATTCGAGAGAATTGAAATCAGGTAAATTCTTAGTAACATTTGATTTATATGATGGTTCAAGTACAATTACTTGTAAAGCTTTTGTTGAAGCAGATAAGCATGATGCGGTTATAAAAAGGTTAAAATCAGCCAGTGGAGTTAAAGTAAATGGAACAGCACAATTTGATCCATTTGCGAAGGAATTAGGCGTAATTGCAAATGTAATTATTGAATCAACTGGAATTAAAAGAGAAGTTAGAAAAGATGAAGCAAAAGTTAAAAGAGTTGAACTTCACATGCATACTCAAATGAGCCAAATGGATGGTATGACAGCTGCAAAAGACTTATTGAAACGAGCTGTAAAATGGGGAATGAAGTCAATTGCTATAACAGACCATGGAGTTGTACAAGCATTTCCTGATGCACACAAATACCTAGAAAAAGACCACCCTGATTTGAAAGTTATATATGGAGTTGAAGCATATTTGGCACCAGATAAAACACCATGTGTTTCATTTTCAAAAAATCAACCTTTAGATGATACTACATATTGCGTTTTGGACTTAGAAACAACAGGTTTCTCATTTAGAACAGAAAAAATCACAGAAATTGGTATAATGAAGGTTAGAAATGGAGAAGTTATTGATGAACTTAGTACATTTGTAAACCCAGAAAAACCAATACCACAAAGAGTAGTAGAAGTTACTAATATTACTGACGATATGGTAAAAGATGCTCCTAAAATTGAAGAAATATTACCAAAAGTTATAGAATTTGTTGGAGATAGTGTTCTTGTAGCACACAATGCAGACTTTGATATAGGATTTTTGAAATATAACTGCACATTATTAGGATTAAAACTAGGAAATACATATTTAGATACACTAAGATTAGCAAAAGATTTATTCCCAGAATATAAAAAGTATAAGTTGGGAATTATTGCAGAAAATTTAGGAATAAAAGTAGATGTAGCACATAGAGCATTAGATGATGTTGATACAACAGTAAAAGTATTAAATGTAATGTTTGATATGCTTAGAGAAAAAGGTGTTAAAACTTTAGATGATATAGATGAAAAGTTAAGCGGAAAAGCAGATTATAAATCACTTCCAACATATCATGCTATTATATTGGCAAAAGACTATGTTGGACTTAGAAATTTATATAAATTAATATCTGTTTCGCACTTACATTATTTTTATAAAAAACCTCGTATATTAAAATCATTGTATAAAAAATATTCTGAAGGTTTAATACTTGGAAGTGCCTGTGAGCAAGGAGAAATATATAGAGCCATAATTGCTGGTAAAACAGATGAAGAAATAGAAGAAATAGCAGCAGATTATGATTATTTAGAGATTCAACCTCTTGGAAATAATATGTTTATGGTTAGAAATGAAACAGTAAAAAGCGTAGAAGACTTAAAAGATATTAACCGTAAAATAGTTGCTCTTGGTGAAAAACTACAAAAACCAGTTGTAGCAACATGTGATGTTCATTTTATGGACCCACAAGATGAAATTTACCGTAGAATATTGATGGCTGGACAAGGGTATGATGACGCAGATGACCAAGCACCATTATATTTAAGAACAACTGAAGAAATGCTAAAAGAATTCGACTATTTAGGAGAAGAAAAAGCGTATGAAGTTGTTGTAACTAATACAAACAAAATATCTGATATGTGTGAGAAAATAAGCCCAATTTCACCTGAAAAGTGTCCGCCACACATTGATGGTTGTGAAGAAACAATAAAAAATATAGCATATAGTAAAGCACATGAATTATATGGAGATCCATTACCAGAAATAGTACAAGCAAGACTAGATAAAGAATTACATTCTATTATTACAAATGGGTTCTCAGTTATGTACATTATTGCACAAAAGTTAGTATGGAAATCTAATGAGGATGGATATATAGTAGGTTCAAGAGGTTCTGTTGGTTCATCTTTTGTTGCAAATATGACAGGTATTACAGAAGTAAATTCACTTCCACCACATTATAGATGTCCTAAATGTAAATATTCAGATTTTACAGATTATGGAGTGAAAAATGGATTTGACTTACCTGATAAGACTTGTCCAAATTGTGGAGAAAAATTAGCAAAAGATGGAATGGATATTCCATTTGAAACTTTCTTAGGATTTGATGGAGATAAAGAGCCTGATATTGACTTAAACTTCTCAGGAGAATATCAAGCAAAGGCTCATAGATATACAGAAGTAATATTTGGAAAAGGAACAACATTTAAGGCTGGTACAGTTGGTACAGTAGCTGATAAAACAGCTTATGGATATGTAAAAAAATATTATGAAGAAAAAGGTATACCTATTAGTAATGCAGAAGTTGTAAGACTTTCACAAGGGTGCACAGGAATTAAAAGGACAACTGGCCAACATCCAGGTGGAATTATAGTTGTACCAAAAGGCAGAGAAATATATGAATTCACACCAGTACAACATCCGGCAGATGACCCTAATTCAGATATTATAACAACACACTTTGATTATCACTCAATTGACCAAAACTTATTAAAACTAGATATACTAGGCCATGATGACCCTACAATGATTCGTATGCTTTTTGATTTAACTGGAATTGACCCAACTAAAGTACCTTTGGACGACAAAGACACTATGTCAATATTTAGTTCAACAAAAATATTAGGTGTAACACCAGAACAAATACATTCAGAAGTAGGAACATTTGGCATACCAGAGTTCGGAACAAAGTTCGTAAGAGGAATGCTAGTTGATACAAAACCAACAACATTTAATGAATTGATAAGTATATCAGGACTTTCACATGGTACTGATGTATGGTTAAATAATGGACAAGAACTTGTTAATCAAGGAATTGTTACATTAAGTGAGGCAATAGGTTGTAGAGATGATATTATGCTTTATTTAATAAAAAAAGGATTGCCACCAAAGCCAGCATTCAAAATAATGGAGTTTGTTCGTAAAGGAAAAGCTTCAAAAGATCCAGAAAAATGGAAAGAACATGAAGCAATGATGAGAGAATACAACATACCTGAATGGTATATTGGTTCTTGCCAAAAAATTAAGTACATGTTCCCTAAAGCACATGCTGCAGCTTATGTTACAAATGCCTTCCGTATTGCATGGTTTAAAGTACATAAACCAGCAGCATATTACACAGCATTTTATACAATTCGTGCAGACGAGTTTGATAGTGATATTATGTGTTATGGTGTAGAAAAAGTAAAAAATAAAATGAAAGAAATTGACTTACAAGGAAATAGTGCTTCAACTAAAGATAAGAATATGTATGCAATTTTAGAGTTAGTATTAGAAATGTATGAAAGAGGAATTACATTCTTGCCAATTGATTTGTATAAGAGTCATGCAACAAAATTTATAATGGAATCAGATACAGAGATAAGACCTCCATTAAACAGCATTCCTGGACTAGGAACTGTAGCTGCAGAAGGAATAGATACTGCGAAGAAAGATGGAAAATTTATGTCTATAGATGATATGAAGATTCGTTCAAAAATTGGTACATCTGTTATTGAAATGTTACAAAAAGTTGGATGCTTGAAGGGTATGAGTCAGAGTAACCAATTAAGCCTTTTCGGGTGAATTTTAAAAATAATTGGCATCTTACTGCGTCAAAAGGTATTCAAAATGCGGTTACAACCAAAAGGTTGAGCCCTTGATTTTTGAATACTTCTTTCCTTGTAATATACTAATTCTTTTTAAAATTCAAAATGTTTAGTTAATTAGGTGTGATAACTGAGAGGAGAGAGCCGTGAAATTAGAAGAGCTAATTGATGTTAAGTATATAGTTATTTATTTGATTGCAATAAATTTGATTACATTTTTTGCGATGTGGCTTGATAAATGGAAAGCTAAAAGAGGCAAGTGGAGAATACCAGAAAATACTTTGCTAGTGTTAGTTTTAATGGGCGGTGGTATAGGAGGTATTGCAGGAATGTATACATTTCGACATAAAACTCAGAAGGCTAAATTTGAAATTGGTTTTCCTGTAATTTTAATATGTGAAATTCTTTTAATAATATTGATTTGTACGTAAAGTAAAAGCAATGTATTTCTAAAAACATAGAAATATGTTGCTTTTTATTTCGAAGTTGAAAGAATTAAATACAAATGGAATATACTGGAAACACATAAAAAACAATTTGACAATATACGACAAATAAATTGTTACCATAAAATAATAACGCATAAAAAGTAAAAGTTATCCACAAAAAAACACAACTATTTACAGTTATTCACAAAGTTTTCAACATTTTCCACAACACTGTGGAAAATGTTTTCTGTAAACTCATTGAAATAATTATGTAACACATATTGCCTTTTTGTAATAATATAGTCGAACTTTATAATATAATGTAGAAAAATATACAAATTTTGATTTACTTTAATATTATGTAACACTTGACACATTCGAACTTATGTTTTATAATTAATGCGTTATTGATGAATAATAATTTATGCATAGTACAGTATATATAGGGGGCTTTTAAATGCAAAATAGCATTATTATTAAGGGTGCAAAAGAACATAATTTAAAAGATATAAATATAGAAATTCCAAGAGATAAATTAGTGGTAATTACAGGGCTTTCAGGCTCTGGTAAATCTTCATTAGCATTTGATACTTTGTATGCAGAAGGTCAAAGAAGATATGTAGAAAGTTTATCATCTTATGCTAGACAATTTTTAGGGCTAATGGAAAAACCAGATGTTGAATCAATTGAAGGCTTATCACCAGCAATTTCAATAGACCAAAAAACTACATCTAGAAATCCACGTTCAACAGTTGGAACAGTTACAGAAATATATGATTATATTCGTTTATTATATGCACGTATAGGTGTACCATATTGTCCAAACTGTGGTAAGAAAATTGAAAAACAAACTATTGATCAAATTATAGATAGTGTTATGAGTTTAGAAGAAGGTACTAGAATTCAAGTTTTAGCACCTGTTGTTCGTGGAAAAAAAGGTGAATATACAAAACTATTACAAGACTTTCAAAAAGAAGGTTTTGTTCGTGTACGTGTTGATGGTGAAGTTTATGAATTAACAGACGACATAAAAATTGATAGAAAGAAGAAACATAATATAGAGTTAGTAGTTGATAGATTAGTTGTAAAAGAGGAAATCAGAACACGACTAACAGAATCGGTCGAAACTGCTTTAAAATATGCAAATAACTTAGTTGTAATAGATATTCCAGGGGATAAGGAAATTTTATATAGTCAAAACTATGCTTGTCCAGATTGTAATATAAGCATAGAAGAACTAACACCAAGAATGTTTTCTTTTAATAATCCATTTGGGGCTTGTCCAACTTGTACAGGTATTGGTTACCTGATGAAAATGGACGAAGATTTGATTGTACCTGACAAAAACAAAACTTTATATGATGGAATCAAAGCTTTTGGAGCTAGCACTATGAAAAAAGGCGATACAATGGCAAAAATGTATTTTGAAAGTATTGCTAAACATTATGGAGTAGAAATAAAAGATGTACCTATTAAAAAATTGCCAAGATGGTTCTTAGAGAAAATTTTATATGGTACAGGTGATGAAGCAATTGATTTTGAATATACATCTTATGCCGGAACAAGAAAATTTACAAGTCCATTTGAAGGTGTTTTGCCAACATTAGATAGAAGGTATAATGAAACAAAATCTCAAGGTATGAGAGACTTTTATGAAATGTACATGAGTGAAAGTGCATGTCAAACTTGTCATGGAGCAAGACTAAAAAAAGAGAGCTTATCTGTAAAAGTTGGAGATAAGAATATAAATGAATTAACAGATATGTCTATTGATAAAATAAAAGATTTCTTAAATTCATTACAATTAAACAACAAAGACAAAATGATTGCAGATCAAATACTAAAAGAATTAAATAAACGTTTACAATTTTTACTTGATGTTGGGTTAGAGTATTTAACATTATCTAGAAGTGCAGGAAGTTTATCAGGTGGTGAAGCACAACGTATTCGTTTAGCCACTCAAATTGGTTCAGGACTAACAGGAGTGTTATATATATTAGACGAACCAAGTATTGGGTTACATCAAAGAGATAATGAAAAGCTATTAGCAACACTTAGAAAATTAAGAGATTTAGGAAATACTGTTTTAGTTGTTGAGCATGATGAAGATACTATGTATGCAGCAGACCAAATTATAGATATTGGACCAGGTGCAGGGGTGCATGGTGGAAAAGTAATTGCACAAGGTACTGCTGAAGAAATTAAATTAGTTCCAGAATCTATTACAGGACAATATTTAAGTGGTAAAAAACAAATTTTAGTACCTAAAAAAAGAAGAAAATCTAATGGTAAGGCAATTGAAGTCAAAGGAGCAACAGAACATAACTTGAAAAACATAAATGTAAAATTTCCATTAGGACAATTTATTTGTGTTACAGGTGTTTCAGGTTCAGGAAAGAGTACACTTGTTAATGAAATATTATATAAAACTGTAGCTAAAGAAATATATGGTTCAAATGAAAAACCAGGAAAATGCAAAGAAATAAAAGGACTAGAAAATGTTGATAAAATTATAAATATTGATCAATCACCAATAGGAAGAACTCCACGTTCAAACCCAGCAACATATACAGGAGTGTTTGATGTTATTAGAGACATTTTTGCAGCAACACAAGAGGCTAAAATGAGAGGATATGACAAAGGAAGATTTAGTTTTAATGTTGCAGGTGGTAGATGTGAGGCATGTTCGGGAGATGGTGTTTTAAAAATTGAAATGCATTTTTTACCAGATATATATGTACCATGTGAAGTATGTAAAGGAAAGAGGTATAATAGAGAAACACTTGAAGTTAAATATAAAGGTAAAACTATTAGTGATGTTCTTGATATGACTGTGGAAGAAGCTTTGAAGTTTTTTGAAAACATACCTAAAATCAAATCAAAAATTCAAACTTTATATGATGTTGGACTTGGATATATCAAGTTAGGACAACCTTCAACTACTTTATCAGGTGGAGAAGCACAACGTGTTAAACTAGCAACAGAATTATCTAAAAAGGCAACAGGAAAAACATTATATATTTTAGATGAGCCTACAACAGGACTTCATATTGCAGATGTTCATAAATTAATTGATATTTTACAAAGGTTAGTTGATACAGGAAATAGTATAATTGTAATCGAACACAATTTAGACATTATAAAAACAGCTGATTACATTATAGACTTAGGACCAGAAGGTGGAGAAAAAGGTGGACAAATAATTGCAGTAGGAACGCCAGAACAAATCACAAGAAATGATCAAAGTTATACAGGAAAATTTTTAAAAAAATACTTAGAATAATATAAAAACATGCCAATGGGGACGGAGAATTTTGGCACACTTTTAATTAA
>ULVS01058814.1_pt1 | contig 20664 bp, 17 predicted proteins | sample 1959671 | NCBI WGS metagenome assembly ULVS01 (sample SAMEA4835792, study PRJEB28245) | human gut metagenome | biome: gut microbiome; material: fecal sample | place: Denmark | collected 2008
CCGCTGAGAATCGCGAGTGCCGCGCCGAGCGACGCGCCCGAACTCACGCCCAGCGTCGAACCATCCGCCAGCGGATTGCGCAGCAGCCCCTGCATGGCGCAGCCGCCCAGCGCCAGCATTGCCCCCACCAGCGCCACGCACAGCACGCGCGGCAGACGGGTATACAGGATGATGGCGACGGCTGATCCGCTGGGCTGCTCCCACCCGGCGATGGCGCGGAAGATGATTTCCGCCGTATCGTGGAAAGGAATGTTGACGCTGCCCACGCCGATGCACAGAATCAGCGTCAGCACGGTCAGCAGCGCGAACAGCAGGTGATCCCGCAGGTGAAAAGTCGTTTCTTTCATGATAACTCCTGATAATACTAATTCGATTCTAAAACATGGCATCGAGCATAGCAGATTTTTCGTTCCGGCAAAGCTGAGTGAAGCGAGGCGTACTGGAGGTACGCGCGAGCGGAACGAAGCAAAGCCGGGGCGGAAAAGATGCTGTGCGAATGACATGTTTTAGATGAGAATTAGTATAAGAAAAGAGCCGCCCGCATCCACGACCTGCGAAGATGCGGACGGCTTTTGCGGTGGGCGACGCGCCCGCAGGCGCGAAATCCCCTGCTTTCGGGAAAGACAAGCTATGTCTGATAGACCAGCTATTCGGTCGCGCCCATCCGGCGCGACGCAGCACTGATGTTGGAAAGAGCAGCTTGGGGGCGCTCCTGAGGGAGCGCGAAGTTACTGGCAGGGACGCTTCGCTGCCTGCGCCTTTGTTGAGCGCGTTTGGCATACTGGTCGCCCGCGGAACAGTTGGGGCGTTGCCCCAAACCCTACCAGAGGCGCTGCCTCTGGACTCCGCAAGGGGGAATTTCCCCCTTGACCCCTTCGCGCGATTGAGTTGACTTCGCTTCCATACTCCTTCCGCGTGCTGCGCTTTGGGCGTTTTGCCTACCATTACGCCGCGGGCGTTACCTCTTCCTCCGCCGCATCCGTCACCAGATTCAGCAGGAACTGCGCCGCTTCCACCAGACGCGGGCCGGGACGCGTCATCGCGTTATTATCGCCCAGCACCACATGGCCTTCCTTCACCGCCGTCACGTCTTCCCAGCCCGCGCGGGAGCAGATTTCCGTCACGCCGTCCATGTCGTTGACCATGTAGTTCGTCGTCGTGATGATGTAATCCGGGTTCGCGGCAATCACCTGTTCTTCGCTCGCGCCGAACCAGCGCTGCTGGTCGTGGAACACGTTCGTCACGCCGCACAGGGTCGCCAGTTCATCCATGAACGTACCCTGACCCGCAGACCAGATGCCGTAGGGCAGGGGGCTGATTTCAAAGTACACCGTCTTGCCGGAGACGTTCGCGGCGGCAGCCTTTTCCGCAACATCCGCAAAAGCAGCCTTCATGTCGGCAATCAGGGCAGCGGCTTCGTCGTTCTTGTCAACGAGTTGGCCCAGCAGGGTGATGGCGGTGTAAACGCCCGCAATGTCCTGCGCGCTGCTGACGACGACCTTCACGCCCGCCTGCTCCAAAGCAGCAATCTGCTCTTCGGTCTGGCTCATCGTCGTCATGACGACCACCTGCGGGTTCAGCGCCAGAATTTCCTCGATGTTTGTGTTCGAGCCGGACGCAACGACCGGCACTTCCAGAATGGTTTCCGGGTAATCGACGTAAGTACCGCGGCCGACGATGGTGTCCTGCGCACCCAGCGCGCAGAGGATTTCCGCGTCAGAGGGCTGGAGGACGACGATGCGCGTCACGGGCTCATCAATCGTGATTTCATGGCCGGTCATGTCCGTCAGGGTGACGGATTCGGCGAGCGCGGACATGCTCAGCAGCATCGCCAGCGCCAGCAGCAGGGCAAAGAAACGATTGGACTTCATAGGGGTATCCCTCCTGAAATGAAATCAAATGAAGCAGCGGAGGGGAACGAAAATGCCTGCTTTTCCGCGCACTTTTCGGGAAAAACAGGCACTTCAACAGGCGCGGACAATTGCCGCGCTGTGTGCTTCCTCCCATCCCCAGGGGAGGCGTTTTCCCGTTCACAGGCAGGTCTCCCGGCTTGGCTTCCTCCGCAGGAGCACCTTCCCAGCGATTTTTTCGCCAGTGGCTGCACCGATTTTCCTCGGCACACGCTCCCTTGTCTGCTTCACGGTTGCTGGGACAGCGCCGGTCTTGCACCGGCTTCCCATGCTCGCCGAACACGCCCGTGTCCGACGCCGCGCATCGCTGCGCACCTGTGTGGGCTGTTCATTTGTCACGGATATTATACATGCTGACGGCGCACTTGTCAATCTGTTACGCTTCCTTGACACTTTCCCGGCGATTTGCTATAATTCTGATGGAAGAAACCGCACTTGTGGATTTCATCCGTTTTCTTTGCATATCATTTCGCACACAAGGTGCGAGTTCCCTTTCCAAGCCTAAATCAAGCATGGATAACCCCGTTTCCCCTGTAACGATAAAAATTAAGCAACATGAGAGTGAACGCGCCGAAGGGGTCAAGGGGGCGATCGCGGACTTCGTCCGTTTCCATTGCCCCCTTGTCGCCTCCGCAGAGGCGAAACCCCTGCGACCCAAAAGCACAATATCCGAAAATGCAGCCTTCCACCCAAAAAGCAATCAGCGCCCATGTTCGGCGCGCCTTGCCGAACCTTCCCCCCATAGGAGGTGAACACCATGGAACACCGCCCCTTCATCAGCGTCATTATCCCCGTCTGGAACGGGGCAAGGTACTTGGATGCTTGCCTGAACAGCATCCTGCGCCAAAGCTGGCAGCACTTCGAGATCATCATTGTTGATGACGGCAGCCGCGATGCAACGTGGAATATGCTGATGCGCTGGAAAAAAAAAGATGCGCGCATCATCCCTTTCCATCAGGAGAACGCCGGCGTGTCCGAAGCCCGCAATACCGCCATGCGCCACGCGTCCGGCGATTATTACCGCTTCGTGGATGTGGACGACCAGCTTCCGCCGGATTCACTGGAACAGCTCGTTCGCTGCGCTGAGAAAAATCAGAGCGATTTGGTGCTGGCGGCGTATACCGAGGTGCTGGGCACGACCCGAACCGTCCGCGATTTGGGCAAATGCACCGATACGGTGGAGAGTGCCGAATTCCTGCGCCGCTTGGAGCGCCTGAGCAACAGCTTTTATTACGGCGTGCTGTGGAATAAAATTTTCCGCGGCGACATCATCCGCCAGCATGACCTGCGCTTCACCTCCGGCTTGCACTGGGGTGAGGACTTTGTGTTTGTCATGCAGTACCTTGAGCACGCCGAGCGTATGTCCTACATCACCACCCCGGTCTACGATTACTTCCGCAACCCCAATGGCGCGGTTGTTCGCCAGCTGGTGAACTGCTTCCGACACCCCATTGTCTCCATTCAGGCGCGCCTGACGGTCTACCGTTCTTACGAGCAGCTTTACCGCGCGCGCGGTCTGTACGACCAGTACAAGCGCATCCTCTGGCGCTACCTCTTCCGATTTACGCTGCGGAATTGATATTGATTTCGGAATAAAAATCGAATTTTGCGGTGAAAAATTCCGAAATGGAAATAAAGTCGGCGCGCTATATTGCTGCTGCGGACAAATTCAGCAGCGGATAGCCCCAAAAGTGGCGGCACCGAAGGGGTCAAGGGGGCGATCGCGGACTTCGTCCGTTTCCATTGCCCCCTTGTCGCGCCCGCAGGCGCGATTCCCCCCTGCAACCCAAAAGCACAAGCAGCTTATAACAACAAAAATGAACCCTGAAACTTACAGCGAGTGAGGCATCTTCATGTTCGATGACAGCTGTTATATGGAACCCCTCCATCTGGCGGGGCGGCTCATCATGGAAAACGGCGGCGAAATCTGCCGCGTCGAAGAAACCGTGCTGCGCATGGGGCATGCGTTCGGCTTCCGCGAGGTGGAATGTTTCGCCGTGCCAAGCGGGCTGTTCGTCAGCTACCGCAAGAGCGACGGCACCATCGAGACCGCCGTCAAGCGCATCCGCCGCAAGGGAATAGACTTGACCCGCATCGACGAGGTGAACGCCATCTCCCGCCATTTGGAGCAGGAGAAGATGTCCTGTCAGGAGGTGCTCAGCCAGCTCAAAGCTGTCGAACGCCGACCCTCCCGCCTATCCCCGCTGCAAATGGCGGGCGCGGCAGCCATGTCCACCGCCGGATGGTCACTGATGTTCGGCGGCGGCGCGTGGGACATGGTGACAGCATTCTTCGTTGGGCTGCTGATTGAGTGGGTGACGCTGCTAATGGATAAATTCCATATGCAGACCCTTGTCGCGACGCTGGCAGGCGGCTTCCTCGCGGCGTTCCTCCCGATGGCGGTCAACCGCCTGACCGGGGCACTGGTTGTCGAAGCGGCCGTCGCGGGCGCGCTGATGCCCATGCTGCCCGGCTTGGCGATGACGAACGCTGTGCAGGACACCATGCGTGGCGATATGGTATCGGGCATTTCCTCAGCGGTCAGCGCGGCGATGACGGCGGTGCTGCTTGCTGTCGGCGCGCTGGCGGGCACAGCCTTCCTGCGCCTGCTGACGGGAGGTGCGGCATGAGTTACGAACCGCTGGGTCAAGGGCTGTGGTATTTCCTGACGTCGTTCGTCGGTACGCTCGGCTTCGCGATTCTGCTTCATGCGCCCAAACGCGCGTGGCTGCCCGCAAGCCTGATTGGCGCAATGACTTACACGCTCTATTGGTCGCTCAAGCAGCTTTCGCTCGATGAGGCCGCGTCAATGTTCCTCGCGGCGCTGTTCGGGTCGCTGCTGGCGCAGTTCTGCGCAAGGAAAATGCGCATGATTGCGACGATTTTCCTGCTGCTGTCGGTGGTGGCGCTTGTGCCGGGGCTGGGGCTGTACCGCTGCATGGAGCAGCTGGGGCATCAGCAGTATGCCCTCGGCGCGCAGACCGGCATCCTGACGATGGCGGGCATCCTGATGATGGCGCTGGGCATCGGTGTGGGCAGCTTCCTGTTCAAGCTCGTCGTCAGCGGGACGAAGAAAATCATGCCGGGAGGAAAGCAGAAATGAGCATCAGCGTGATGGCGATGGGGCGCATGAAGGAGAAGCCCTATCGGCAGATGGCGGATGAATACCTGAAGCGGCTGTCGCGCTACGGCAAGTTCGAGGAGATTGAGCTGCCGGATTTGCCTGAACCCGCGAACACGTCCGAAGCCATTGAGCGGCAGATTCGCGACAAAGAGGGCGAAATGATGCTCAGCCGCCTGAAACCGTCGGACTATGTGATTGCGCTGACGATTCCTGGCAAGATGCACGATTCGCCCGGCTTGTCGCGCCATCTGGATGAGCTGCTGACGCGCGGCGAGAGCAGCATTGTATTTGTTATCGGCGGTTCACTGGGGCTGGGGGATGCCGTCATCCACCGCGCAAACGAAGAAATGTCGATGAGCAAAATGACGTTCCCGCATCAGCTGGCGCGCGTGATGCTGCTGGAACAGCTGTATCGTGCCATGAAAATCCGCGCAGGAGAGAGGTATCATAAATGAGCGAGCAGAAAAGTCAGCAGAAGCAGCCGCCGAAGCGGGCAACATCTGGCATTTTTGCCATCCTGATGGCATTGCTGCTGCTTATCTTGGGACAGCAGGGGATTTTGCCGCTGGGCGACACGGCGGATGCGCCGGATGCCCTGCCGACCGCAACCATCGCCGCGGCGTTGACGGACAGTCCGACCGCCGCGCCCAAGCAGACGGCGATTACTGCCCCGCAGGACATTGCGGACTACATCTTCGCCCACGGGACGCTGCCGGACAACTTCCTGACGAAGAGCGAAGCGCGGCAGCTGGGCTGGGACAGCAGCCAGAACTACGTCAGCGACGTTGCACCGGGATATTCCATCGGCGGCGACAAGTTTGGCAACTACGAGGGGTTGCTGCCGGATGCGTCCGGGCGCAAGTGGTACGAAGCGGACGCGAACTACACGGCCGGGCCGCGCGGCGCAGAGCGAATCCTCTACTCGTCGGACGGGCTGGTGTACTACACGAACGACCACTACCAGACGTTCACGGAAATGCACCCGTCGGGGAAATAAAAGGGAATAAAAGGACGACCTCTTTCGGCTGATGGCTTCAGCGGGAAAGAGGTCGCCGTTTAATTTGGGGGATTTAACGATTGAACTGGAAAAGCAGCATATGATTGCGCAGCTCATCCGGCGAGGAAGCGCCGAACTCGGCGGCTAACGCATCCGCATTGTCGGGCAAGGGCATATCTCCGTCAATAGCAAGCGCAAAATTGCTGGGAATTTCCGGGAGTGATGCCATGCCTTGCGGAATGCCGCCTAATTTGCGCATTAAGCCAATGCTGGGCGCATTCAGCGGCTTAACACGGCTTATGAAAGTGCGGCAGCCTGTGACCTGCGTATAGCGTTCCATCAGCATGGAAAGCGTGGGAAAGCCGATGCCTTGATGCTGATAATCTTTGATGAGCGCAATACCCAGTTCGGGCGCGGATTGCTCTGCAAAACTCTGCAAGTCGCAGAAACCGCAGTAAGCGTCATCAGCCTTGCGAATCACAGCACATATCAAATCCTTGGGTGTGTTAAAAATCTCCCAGAGGAGCCGACGTGCTTCTTCACCATGCTCGCTCTCAAAAAGCCACTTGCAAGCGGGCTGTGTGTTTCTTATATCGTCGAAATATGCGTCACGGTCTTTTGGAAGAAACTGGCGGAGCAGGTATTCACTGTTTTCGGCAGCAATGCCGTGCTCACCGAAGAAGGACTGACGAATTTCGTCTGCGGAAAGCGGCATCTGGCGTATTCCTCCCTTAACTCAAGGCAAACTGCGACTGATACAAATTCGCATAGAATCCCTGCTTCTTCAGCAGCTCCTCATGCGTTCCCTGCTCAATAATATGCCCATCCTTCATCACCAGAATCACATCCGCTTCCTGAATCGTCGAAAGCCGGTGCGCCACGATGAACGACGTGCGCCCATTCATCAGCCGCGCAAAGGCGGACTGAATCTTGATTTCTGTGCGCGTGTCGATGGAAGACGTTGCTTCGTCAAGAATCAGCATCGGCGGCAGTTCGCCGTTTTCGCCGCCCAGCATCACGCGGGCAATGCAGAGCAGCTGCTTCTGTCCCTGCGAGATGTTGCCGCCGTTTTCGGTGATGACCGTGTCGTAGCCGTCGGGGAGGCGGCGGATGAAGCTGTGCGCGTGGGCGGCCTTCGCGGCGGCGATAACGTCCTCTTCCGACGCGTCGGGGCGGCCGTAGGCGATGTTGTCGCGAATCGTGCCGGCTTTCAGCCAAGTGTCCTGCAAGACCATGCCGAAGCTCTTGCGCAGGGAATGGCGCGTTGCGTTGCGGATGTCCGTGCCGTCGACGAGAATTGCGCCGCTGTTTACGTCGTAGAAGCGCATCAGCAGGTTAATCATGGTCGTTTTGCCGCAGCCGGTCGGGCCGACGATGGCAATGCGCTGACCGGGCTTGACGTGCAGGTTGAACCCCTCAATCAGCGGGCGATCAGGCACATAGCGGAAGCAGACGTCCTTGAGGTCAACCGTGCCCTTGGGGGAGAGCACGGCGGCGTTTTCCTTGTCCGGCACGCGGTCATCCTCATCCAGCAGGGAGAAAACGCGCGCGGCGCAGGCGAGGGCGTTTTGCAGCTCGGTCACAACGCCGGAGATTTCGTTGAAGGGCTTGGCGTACTGGCTGGCGTAGCTGAGGAAAACGCTCAAGTCGCCCACGGAGATGCCGCCGCCGACCGCCGACAGCGCGCCGACGAGCGCGACCGCCGCATAGATGATGTTGTTGACCAGACGGGTGGAGGGGTTCGTGAGGCTGGAGAAGAACGTCGCGTTCAGGCTGACGCGCCCCAGTTCATCGTTGATGCAGTCAAAATCGCTCAGCGAGGCGGCTTCGTGCCCGAAGGACTGCACGACTTTCTGCCCTTCAATCAGCTCGTTGATGAGCGCCGTCTGCTGCCCGCGCACACGCGCCTGCTCGGTGAAGTAGTGGTGCGTCTTTCGGGCGATGAAGGACGCGACGAACATCGACAGCGGCGTCAGCACCACGACCAGCAGGGCAATCATCCAGTTTTTGATGAGCATGATGGTCAGCGTGCCGACAATCAGCACAACGCCGGTGAACAGCTGCGTGAAGCCCATGAGGAGGCCGTCGGAGAAGGTGTCCACATCGGCAATCATGCGGCTGACGAGGTCGCCGGAGGGATGCGCGTCCAAATAGCTCAGCGGCAGGCGCTGGAGCTTGTGGAACGCCGCGTTGCGCAGGTCACGGCTGATGTTGTAGGCAATCTTGTTGTTGCTGGTGGCAAGGAACTGCTGGGCAATGGCGGACAGCGCCGCAACGACGGCAATCCACACCGCAAAGACCAGCACGCCGGACAGATTTACCTGACCCGCGCCGATCATCTGGTCAATCGCCTTGCCGGTCAGAATCGGGATGAGCAGCTGCGCCGCCGCGCTCACGCACGCGCACAGCAGGCTGACAATCACCAGCACCCGATACGGCTTCACGTATTGCAGGACGCGCAGGAGCGTGCCCTTCTGCTGCTTGAGCTTGTTGGTCTTCACTGCACGTCACTTCCCTTCCGGAACTGGCTTTCGTGGATTTCACGGTAGACCTCGCACGTCTGCATCAGCTCATCGTGCGTGCCGATGCCCACCACATGTCCGTCGTCCAGCACGATAATCTGGTCGGCGTGGCGCAGGGACGAGGTGCGCTGGGAGACGATGAAGAGCGTCGTTTCCGCGGGCAGGGTGCGCAGGGCCTTGCGGAGCGCGGCATCTGTGGCGTAGTCCAGCGCGGAGGCGCTGTCGTCCAGAATCAGAATGTCAGGATGTCCCACCAGCGCGCGGGCGATTGTCAGGCGCTGACGCTGACCGCCGGACAGGTTGCGTCCGCCCTGCTCCACCGGATCATCGAGCTTGCCCGGCTTCTGGCGGACAAAATCCTCCGACTGCGCAATGGACAGCGCGTGCCACAATTCTTCGTCCGTGGCATTCTCGTTGCCCCAGAGCAGATTCGAGCGAATCGTGCCCTTGAACAGCTGCGCCTTCTGCATGACGACTGCAACGTGGCGGTTCAGCTCCGCCTTGGAATAGGCGGCAATCGGCTGACCGAGCAGGGTGACTTGCCCCTTCGTTGCGTCATAAAAGCGCGGAATCAGGCTGACGAGCGTCGTTTTGCCGCTGCCCGTGCCGCCGATAACGCCGATGGTCTGCCCCTTCTTTGCCGTGAAGGTCACATCGGACAGGCTTTCCGCACCCGCGCCCTGATAGCGCAGGGACACATGGTTGAACGCCACCGCCACATCGGAAGCAGCATCCGCCGAAACGGGCTTCTCCGGGAATGCCATCGTCGAGGGCGTATCCAGCACCTGCGACACGCGGCCCATGCTGGCAATCGCGCGGGTGAGCAGCACGACGAGGTTCGCCAGCTTCACCAGTTCCACCAGAATCTGGCTCATGTAGTTCACCAGCGCCACCACGTCGCCGGAGAGCAGCGCGCCGCTGCCAATCTTGTTCGCGCCGAAGTACAGAATGCCGATGATGCCGAGGTTGACCACGACATACGTCAGCGGATTCATCAGCGCGGCAATGCGCCCGACCTTCAGCTGCATGGCGTTCAGGCTGCCATTCTGCTGGACGAAGTTTTCTTCCTCCGCGTCCTCACGCCCGAACGCGCGCACGACGCGGACGCCGGAGAGGTTCTCGCGCGTTGCGCCCGTGACCGCGTCCAGCCGGGACTGAACGGTTTTGTACATGGGCGAGGTGATGCGCATGATGCCAAAGACAATCACCGCCAGCACGGGAATTGCCGCGAGGAAAATCAGCGCAATCTGTGTATCAATGGTGAAGGCGGCGATCATCGCGCCCGCGACGATGAACGGCGAACGCAGGAACAGGCGCAGGAACATGTTCAGACCATTCTGTACCTGATTGACGTCGCTGGTCATGCGTGTAATCAGCGTCGAAACGCCCAGCGTGTCCAGTTCGGAGAAGGAGAGCGACTGGATGTGCGCCATCAGCTCATGCCGCAGCCCGGTGGATGTGCCGATGGCGGCGCGCGCCGCGAAATACTGCGCGGTGAAGGAGCAGAGCAGTCCGATGAGCGCCATCAGCACCAGCAGGCCGCAGCGCGTCCAGATGTACGTCGTATCGCCGCCCGCAATACCGACCTTGATGATGTCCGCCACCACCATCGGCACAAGCAGGTCGAACGTGGCTTCCAGCATCTTGAACAGGGGCGCGAGAATGCTCTCCTTGCGGAAGCGCCGGAGGTAGGGGTACAAGTGCTTCATACGATTCCTCCTGATGCTGTTTCGGATTTTCGATGAGGCATCCGGGAACAGCATGATGGGTATTCGCTCCATTATACCGCATTTTTCGTCATTTGGATAGTCAACAGGAACGATTCTTGCAATTTTCCCTTGACGAAGATGATTTTCCCCTTTACAATAGGAATGCTGCCCTGAACAAAGCAGAAGGAGAAGCCCTCTATGAATGCGCATTCCACCGTGCGGAAGCAGTTCTTCCGCTACGTCTCTCAAAACATCCTCGGCATGATTGGCGTCTCCGCCTATATCCTCGCCGACACCTTCTTTATCGCACAGGCGCAGGGGGCGGACGGCATCGCCGCCCTGAACCTTGTCCTGCCCGTTTATTCGCTGATTTTTGCCTTGGGCGCGATGCTGGCGACCGGCGCGGCGACCCGCTTCGCCTTGGAGCGTCACGAAGGAAAACACGCCGATGGCTATCTTGCGGAAGCCCTCGCATGGGCGGGAATTTTGTCTGTGCCGTTCATCCTGCTGGGCATTTTCAGCGCGGAGGGCATCGTGCGGCTGCTTGGCGGCGAACCGGACATCGTGACGGTCGGCGCGCCGTATACACGCATTTTCCTGCTCTTCACGCCTTTCTTCATGTGCAACTACATCCTGCGCTCCTTCGTCCTCAACGACGGCGATCCGTCGCTTGCCATGACCGCGACGATGGCATCCAGCCTGTTCAACATCGTCATGGACTGGGTGCTGATGTTCCCGCTGGGAATGGGCATGGCGGGCGCGGCGCTCGCAACGGCGGCATCCCCCATCGTCGGCATGGGGATTAACGCCCTGCACTTCCGCAAAAAGGCGAATACGCTGCGCTTCCGCTGGCACAAGCCGACGTTCAAACTGCTGGCGCACGTCAGCGCGGTGGGCGTTTCCGGGTTCATCGGGGAAATCGCGGGCGGCATGACGACGATGGTGCTGAATTTCTTGATTCTGGGACTTTCGGGCAGCATCGGCGTCGCGGCGTATGGCGTGGTGGCGAATGTCGCCATCGTCGCAACGGCGATTTTCTCCGGCATCTCGCAAGGTTCGCAGCCGCTGCTCAGCGACGCGTACAGCCGCGGTGAAACGGGACAAGTGCGGCAGGTGCTGATGATGAGCATCCTGACGGCGCTGACGCTTTCGGTGCTGATGATTGTCTGCTTCGAGGTGTTCGCCGAGCCGCTGGTGGCGGTATTCAACAGCGAGCATGACCCGGTGATGGCGGATTTGGCATGTCAGGGAATGCGGCTGTACTTCCTCGGCTATCTGTTCGCGGGGTTCAATATCGCCGGAACGGGCTATTTGAGCGCGGTCGGCGCGGCGAAATGGGCGATGATTACGTCCATTCTGCGCGGTGTGGCGGCGATTGTGCTTTGCGCGCTGGTGATGGCGGCACTCTTCGGCATGACGGGCGTGTGGCTGGCGTTCTGCGCGGCGGAAGCCATTACGGCGGGGGTCATGGCGGTCGCGATGAAGAAAACGGCGATTGTAACAATTCCAAGGAAAAATTGACATGAAATTGCCTCCTGTGCTATCATTCAAGGCACAAGGAGGCGATTTTTTTGATGAAGCGGATGCTCTGCGTCCTGTTGACGCTCCTGCTCTGTGCGGCATCGGCACAGGCGGATGCGGTGCTGGACACGGTTGACTACGACAACGCGGCGGAAATCTCCACTAAAAGCCAAGACGGGCTGTACCTCTATGTCGTTTTGGAGGACGGAACGGCGGGCATTACGGGCTATCTGGGCGACGAAACGGCGCTGGTGATTCCGTCCGTGGTAGACGATTTGCCCGTGACGGCGATTGGCGCGTATGCCTTTGAATATGCGCCGCTGACGAGCGTCGTCATCCCGGAGGGCGTGACGGTGATTGACTGCGAAGCGTTTGCGGCGGCATCGGCGCTGAAGGAAATCACGCTGCCATCCACCCTGCGGGAAATCGGGGAGGAGGCATTCATCGGCTGCGCGCTGGAAAAGGTGACGCTGTCGGAGGACGTGGAAACGCTGGGAGAAAGAGCCTTTGCCGGCTGCTGGAATTTGAAAACCATCACCCTGCCGAACACGTTGCGCCACATGGGCTACGGGGTGTTTGCGGACTGCGATGAACTGTGGGGGCTGACGCTGCCGGCGAGCCTGACGGAAATTGACGGCAACCCCATTCCTGCCATCCCGCTGTCCCAGCACTTCTTTGCGAACAGCCTGCGGATTGCGCCGGACAACCCGGTGTTGCGCATCGAGAATCAAATGCTGCTGGCGGGCGACACGGTGATTTGCGCCGCGCGGGATGTGCGCGATGTAACTGTGCCGGAGGGCATCACGACGATTGGGCGGGGCGCATTCTATTCCGCGCAGGTGGAACGCGTGACGCTGCCGGAAGGGCTGACGAACATCCAGAAAGAGGCCTTCAACGGCTGCTTTGCGCTGCGGTCGGTCAGTCTGCCGGAGAGCCTGCAAAGCATTGGCGACAGCGCGTTCGACTGGTGCAGAAGCCTGACGGAAATCACCCTGCCGGAGGGCCTGCGCACCATCGGGTGTCATGTGTTTGAAAGTGCGGGGCTTACCGCGCTGAAACTGCCCGAAAGTTTGGAAGAAGTCGGACACGGCGCGTTTTTGTTCAACGAGAAATTGCAGGAAGTCACGTTCCCGAAGAACCTGCGCGTGATAACGATAGATATGTTCTATGGATGCTCGGAGCTGGAGAAGGTCGTTCTGCCGGAAAAGCTGGAGCGGCTGGAAGCATCGGCGTTTGCGTTCTGCGAAGCCCTGACGGAAATCGACCTGCCGGAGGGTGTGCAGTTTCTGGGCAGAAACGCATTCGAGCGCTGCGGTTTTGCAAGCATCTGCATCCCGGACAGCGTGACGGAAATCGAGGGGAATCCCTTCAAGAACTGCAAGGCGCTGCGGACGGTGGACCTTTCGCCGAATCATCCGCTGCTGACGGTTCAGGACGGGATGCTGATTGACCATGTGCATCAGCGCGTGCTGCGGCGGCTGACGACGGGCGCGGTCTGCATTGTGCCGGAGGGCATCAAGGAGATTGCAGACGGTGCGTTCGGGCGCATTCCGGAGCTGACGGAAATCACCCTGCCGGGGAGCTTGGAGAAAATCGGCGAAGCGGCGTTCATCTACTGCGGGATGCGCGAAATCACCATCCCGAAGGGCATTGCGGAGATTGCGCGGATGGCGTTTTACCACTGCGACCAGCTGGAGACGGTGCATTTGCAGGAGGGACTGCGCGGCATCGGCTGGGATGCGTTCAGCGAATGCGCCAGTCTGTCGGATATACGACTGCCCAACACCTTGGAACGCATTGAGCTGCGGGCTTTTGCGCACTGCACATCCCTGAAACAGCTGACCATCCCCGCCAGCGTCACGACACTGTATGCGGGATTTGTTGATGCGGACACGGTACTGCTGGTCGAACGCGGGTCGACGATGGAAACGTGGCTGCAAGAAGAGGGGTATCAATATACGCTGGTGGAAGTGGAATGACCCGCCCCATCACCCGAAAGAAGGAAAATAGCCATGTCCGAAGCGGAACAACAGACAAACGAGACGCTGAAACGCATTCAAACGGTTCAGGAACTGTACGGCTGTCTCTCGGCAGCGCTGACGATGGAGGAAGCACGCGAAGAAAGGGCGGAAGCCCTCACCCCGCCCTCCTCTCCATCCTCCTCGCACTGAGCGTCAATCTCTCCTGCAGCTGGCACAGAAACTCCCGATTCGTGGGCTTGCCGCGTTCGGGGTCTACCGACTGGCCGAAGAAGCGCGCAATCGCATCGTAGTCGCCGCGATTCCACGTTGATTCAATGGCAAGGCGCAGCCGCCGTTCGACGGCGCACGGGGTCAGCTGCGCGCGGTGCGCCATCAGCGGGTATAAGCCGTGCGTCACGTCTGTCAGCAGTGACGGATGCACGACTGTCAGCGCCGCCATTTCCGGCAGGAACGCCCACGCCCGGAGCGTCCGCGGCATCCCCAGCGCCGTCAGCAGCTGACGTGCCAGTTCGGTGCATTCCGGCAGGTGTGCCGCCGCCAGCGCGGGCAGACGAAGCACGGAGAACCACGCCGGCAGTTGCGAAATTCCCGGCAGCCTGCCGTCCAGACCACCCAAGAGGAACGGTGGCGCAAGCGGCGGATGGCGAATCAGCGATTGTGTCAGGCAGTCCGCCGCCGGGCAGGGGAGGAGCAGCACCGCATCCACCGACTCCTGCGACAGGCGGAAAAGCGCTTCCTCGGCGGTCAGGGCGGTTTGGCAGCGGGTTTCCTCGCCCAAATCCTCAATTTCCGCCCGAAGCTGGGCAAGCGTCAGCGGATTATCCGCCAGAAGCAGAAAACAGCGCGGCTGCATGAAAAGAACCTCCATTGACGAAAATATCAGTGGAGGTTTTCTATATATCAGGCGGGGATTCCTGCCGGAAAAATAGGAGCCTTTGTCGATATGCTGGTTTCCTACATTTTCCTGATTATTGGTCAGCTGAGGTTCCCTGCATCTGCGACAGCATCCAGTCCACATACAGCCCGTACCCCTGCGTCGGGTCGCTGACGAAAACGTGCGTCACCGCGCCGATCAGCTTGCCGTCCTGGATGATGGGGCTGCCGCTCATGCCCTGCACGATGCCGCCGGTCGCGTCCAGCAGGCGCGTATCGGTTACGCGCAGCACCATGCTTTTGGCGGCGGGAGCGTTCTGCTGGCTGACGTGGGTGATTTCGACAGTATATTCCTGTACGCCGCCAGTGCCGATGGTACTGAGGATGGTCGCCGCGCCCGTGTGGACGGACGAGCGCGTGCCAATGGGCAAGCCGTCGGGATAGAGCGGGTTTGTCGCGGCGGTGGTGAGTGTGCCGCTGATGCCGAGAGTCGTGTTCTGCGCAATGTCGCCCAGCACGGCGGCGTTTTGCAGGAATGAGCCTTTCAGTTCGCCCGGAACGCCGCGCTGCCCCTTCTGTACCGCGACGATGCTCGCCTTCAGCACGCGCCCTTCCCGGACGGTCAAGATGCTGCCTGTGTCGCCATCGGTGATGGCGTGACCGAGCGCGGCATACTGCCCGGAATCCGGGTCGTAGAAGGAGAGTGTGCCAATGCCCGCGGTGCTGTCGCGCACCCACGCGCCGAGGCGGACAACCCCGCTGGCTTCATCCTGCACGGGAGTGAGGGTCGCGTGGGCGGTCGTGCCGTCGCGCATGTATTCGATGAGCAGGGGCGACGTGCCGTTCTGCTGGGCAATTTCGCTGACATCGGAAACGCGCTCGATGGCGTGTCCGCCGATGCGCAGGAGGACGTCGCCGGGTTGCAGTCCGCAGTCCCGCGCGGGGCAGACACCCTTCTTTACGTCCGACAAGCCGACAATCAGCACGCCGTCCGTCCGCATGGCAACGCCGAGCGCCTGCCCGCCGGGAATCAGCCGCTTCTCCGGGCTGACTTCCACCTCCACGCGGCGAAGCGGGATGCCGAGGATGCTCAGCAGCAGTTCCGACGTGCCGCTTTTCTGCCCGGTTACGCTGACGTACTGGCTGAGCGTCTCGTCCTGCGACGCGCTGACCTCTAAGCCCTCGCCCGACGCGCGCAGCATCCCCGTCAGCAGCGAAATCGGCTCATCCTGCGTCAGCCGCAGGGACGCGGGAAGCGCCCGAAGCGCCTGCTGCGTGGGCGAAAAATACCCCAGCGTCAGCAGAAGCGTCAGGACAAGCCCGACCGCGCGGCGCAGGGGTGAAGGATGTTTCTTCATGCCGATGCCCTCCCATTCGCAAGCAGGATGCGCCGGGAGGACAAATTTTATAATGGAATAATTTTCAAAAGAGGGAGAACGAGGGGGGGCGTCCCTCCCTTTCGCGCGATTGAGTGCATCATACGCCCTATCGCCAGCGCTTCTGCATGGGCGGCATCCTGCGGCGCATCGTCGCAAATCGCAATTCACGCGGGTGCTGCATCCTTTCCGCCCCGCTATACACAAAATCGCGCCAAATGGAAAGCGCTCTCTTGTAATTGTGCGCAATGTGGTGTACAATCGAAACAGAATACCATGGTGAAGGGGTTGAACGTTCATGCTTGCACGAACGCTGGGATACGGCCTGAGCGGCGTCAGCGGATTCGCAGTGAAGGTGGAGGTCTACGCGGCGACGGGGATGCCGGCGCTGGAGATTATCGGACTGCCGGATGCGTCGGTCAAGGAGAGCCGCGACCGCGTGAGCGCCGCCATCGTCAACAGCGGATTTACCATGCCCATTTCGCGCCTGACGGTGAATCTCGCGCCCGCCGACCAGCGAAAGGAAGGCCCTGCGTTCGATTTGCCGATTGCCATCAGCATCCTGATGGCGTCGGGGCAATTGGAGGGCATGGACTTGACGCGGACGCTGATGCTGGGCGAATTGTCGCTGGATGGTTCGCTGCACCCCGTGCGCGGCGCGCTGCCGATGGTCATCAGCGCGAGCGAGCAGGGGATTGTGGACATTATTCTGCCGGAAGGGAACGCCGAGGAAGTGGCGTGCATTCAAGGACTGCGGGTCTATCCGGCGAGCAGCCTGCGGCAGGTGGTGAATCACCTGAAGGGGCGCGAACCCATCCCCGTGCAGCAGCAGCGGCAGTATAGCGACGTGGTATCGGCGGTCAAGTGCGCGGTGGATATGGCACAGGTGCAGGGGCAGGTTGGCGCACGGCGGGCGCTGGAAGTGGCGGCCAGCGGCGGACATAACCTGCTGATGGTCGGCACGCCCGGTTCGGGCAAGACGATGCTGGCACGCTGTCTGCCGGGCATTCTGCCGCCGCTGACCTTCTCCGAATCGCTGGAGACGACGCGTATTCACTCCATCGCCGGCCGTCTTGCGCCGGGTACGGGGCTGATGGCGGAGCGCCCGTTCTGCGCGCCGCACCATAGCGCATCCGTCGCGAGCATGATTGGCGGCGGGTCGAACGCAAAGCCGGGTGAAGTATCGCTGGCGCACAATGGCGTGCTGTTCTTGGATGAACTGCCGGAGTTCAGCCGCAACACGCTGGAAGCGCTGCGCCAGCCGCTGGAGGACGGCGTCGTCAGTGTGACGCGCATCCACAATCAGGCGCAGTACCAGTCCAGTTTCATGATGGTTGCCAGCATGAACCCGTGCCCTTGCGGATTTTATGGCAGCAAGACGAAGAAATGCCGCTGCTCCGCGAAGGATATCCGCCGCTACCTCGACCGCATCTCCGGCCCGCTGCTTGACCGCATCGACATTCAGGTGGAGGTAGACGCTGTGCCGGTGAAGGAAATCAGCGAGGGCGGCGCAGCGGAATCCTCGGCGGAAGTTGGCGCGCGCGTGCGGAAGGTGCGTGAATTGCAGCAAGCCCGCTATGCGCAGGACGGCATCCACTGCAATGCGCAGCTTGACGCGGGCTTAAGCAAGAAATACTGCCCAATGACCCCGGAAGCAACGTCGCTTCTGCACATGGCAGTGGAGCGCATGGGCATGAGTATGCGCGCATATGGCCGCGTGGTGAAGGTGGCTCGAACGATTGCCGACATGGACGGCGCGGATATCATCGGCACGACCCACGTTGCGGAGGCAATCCAGTACCGTGAACTCGACGGGAAGTACTGGAAGGGCTGAAGCATTCTATTTTCCTTGCGCAACAGGGAAATGACCGCAGGAAACGCGCCGAAGGTGCTTACGGGGCAATTTCAGATTATTGCCCCCTTGTAGGATGGAAGGACGGAAGGAATAACCGGGAGAAGGAGAACCATGACAACACAAATCAAAATGACGCGCAAAGAAGCGGAAGTCCAAATGGCGTGCTTCCGGCAGACGTTCTCCAGCGTGCGGCTGCTGAACGAAAAAGCCGTTCTGCAAGCACTGCGGACGCATTCCAAGCGCACCGAACTTGAATGCCGCGTTCTGCATGAAAAATGCCAGCTCACTACGCTCGACGTTACCCCGCAGCGGGCAGAGCAAATTTTCGCCCGCTATGTCGAGGTGGACGGCGAACCCTGCGTGCTGGAGCTCGTACAGGACTTGCAGCAGGATACCCCCGAAGCCGTGGTGCAGCGCCGACAGATGCTCACCCAGACCGGCAGCATGGGCGAAAAGCTCTACCGCGACGCGCTGACCGGGCTGTATAATCGCCGCTATTATGAGGATGCCCTGAAAAATCGCAGCATGGAAGCTGGTGTTGCCGTCCTGGACATGGACGGCTTCAAGGCGTGCAACGAAACGTATGGGCATCAGGCGGGCGATAAAATGCTGGAAGCCGCCGTTGGCGTGATGCGCCACTGCGTTCGCCGTTCGGACACCATCATCCGCTATGGCGGGGATGAGTTTCTGCTGCTCCTGCCGCACATTGAGGAAGCCACCTTTCAGCAGAAATTGCAGGATATCTGCTGCCAAATCAGCGAAACCCGGCTGCCGGGGCTGGAGGACATCCGCCTATCTGTCAGCATCGGCGGGTTGATTAACCGCGGCGAGCCGATTGACTGCGCTGTTGAACGCGCCAATCAGCTGATGATGCAGGCAAAAAAGAGCCGCAATGCTGTTGTTACGGATTCCGAAATCGCCGCGGAAGATATTGCGCCGCGCAAGGATACCCGCCCGCGCATGAAAATTCTCATTGTCGATGACTCCCGGACGAACCGCGCCATCCTCAATGGGTTGATACCCGACCGCTACGACGTGTTGGAAGCCGCCGATGGGCTGGAGGGCTTGGACATGCTCCGGCGCTACGGCACGGAAATCGCTCTTGTGCTGCTGGATTTGCTTATGCCGACGCTCAGCGGATTTGATATGCTTTCGCTGATGGCGGCGAATCAGTGGCTGGAGGAAATTCCCGTCGTCATGATTTCCAGCGAGAACGACGCGGACACCATCCACCGCGCCTACGATTTAGGCGTGAGCGACTACATCACCCGTCCGTTCGACGCCGATGTCGTCAGCCAGCGGATCAGCAACACCATCAAGCTCTATGCCCGCCAGCGGGGCTTAAGCAATCAGGTGCGCGACCAGATTCACGAGAAGGAGCGCAGCAATCGCCTGATGCTGGAAATCATCAGCGAAGTCGTCAGCGCCCGCAACGGCGAAAGCGGCGCGCACATGCGCCACCTTTGCCTTTTGACAGAGGTGCTGCTGGATACCCTCGTCAGCAAAACGAAGCGCTATACCCTCACGCCGCATGAACGCAAGGTCATCGTGACCGCATCGGCGTTCCACGATATCGGCAAAATGGGCATCGACGAGAAAATCCTCAACAAAAGCGGCCAGCTGACCGAAGAAGAGTACATTGTCATGAAGTCGCATACGCTGATTGGCGCATCCATGCTCGCGCGCTTGGACCACTACCGAGATGAGGAATTGGCGCGCACGGCGTACCAGATTTGCCGCTGGCATCACGAGCGCTACGACGGCGGCGGCTACCCCGACGGCTTGAAGGGCGAGGAAATCCCGATTGCTGCGCAGGTCGTTTCCATTGCCGATGCGTATGATGCGCTGATTTCGCCGCGCGTCTATAAAGAGGGTTTTTCGCATGAACAGGCAATGCAGATGATTCGCAATGGCGAATGCGGCGCGTTCAATCCGCTGCTGATTGAATGCTTGGAGGATTCGCAGAGCAGAATTCGGTATCTTGCGTCGATGACGGCGGAACGCTTCAGTTAAAAAGTATTCTATGCAACACCGCACAAATGAGGTGTTACCCTAATGAACCGGCGGCGCAATGCCGCTGGCTTTTTGCATCTTCCACAAGGAGCAAAACCACATGGTGAAACGAATTTTGCAGTATTTCCGCCGGGAAACGGTGCTGAGCGCGGCACTCGTCTGCGCGCTGTTGTCTTTCCTGCTGCCCCCGCCGTCGGTCATACACTTGCAGGGCATCGACACGACGACGCTGCTGATGCTCTTCTCGCTGATGACGATTGTCGCGGGATTCCGGCGTATGGGCGCGCTGGATGCCGTCAGCCGGAAACTCACCCGGCGTGTGACGACGCTCCGCGGACTTTCGGCGGTGATGGTGGCGCTGTGCTTTGCACTCTCAATGCTGGTGACGAATGACGTTGCCCTGCTGACGCTTGTGCCGCTGACGCTGCTGCTCTTCCGCGCTGGCGGGCAGAAAAGCACCATCTGGACAGTCGTGCTGGAGACGGTCGCGGCGAATTTGGGCAGCATGGTCACGCCGATTGGCAATCCGCAGAATCTGTACCTGTACACGTCCGGGCGGCTGACGGCGCTGGATTTCCTGACCCTGCTCGTGCCGTATGCCGCCGTCGCGCTTGCGCTGCTGCTGGCACTGTGCCTGCTGCTGCCGAAGGAGCGCGTTGCGGTGGATGCGTCCGCGCGCGCGCCGCTGGCGAGGAAGATGCTTACGTTGTATGGGGCATTGAGCGCGCTGGCGCTGCTGGCGATTGCGAAGGTGCTGCCCGCGTGGGCGCTGGCGGCGGCGG
>ULVS01018840.1_pt1 | contig 20302 bp, 6 predicted proteins | sample 1959671 | NCBI WGS metagenome assembly ULVS01 (sample SAMEA4835792, study PRJEB28245) | human gut metagenome | biome: gut microbiome; material: fecal sample | place: Denmark | collected 2008
AAATCTTTCGAAGAAGAAAAAATTAATTTGATAAAAGATATTAATTCTATACTTTCCCCTTTAAAAGAACATTCGTTCAATAATTCCTTAGAATTAGAAAATATTTATGATAATTGTAAAGAATATAACTCAATTAATTCTCGTTATTTAGAATATGTAAGGAAAAAAGAAGAATATTCTGCTATTTTAAATACCTCTCAAAATACAATTGATCAATTTAAAACAAAATATCATATTTTCGAAGATATAGGTTCTTATTTAAAAAATTTATCTTCAAATAGTAACACACTAAAAAACGACAAAAAAAATCTAGAAGAAAAAATTGAACAAGCAAAAACTTATAAAGAAAAAAATAAACTATTAGAAAAGCCTCAAAAAAGTGAAATATCTATTGAAAAATTAGACTTGGAAAAAGATGCTATTTTATTGAAAATTAAAAATTTAGAAAAAGCAATCACAGAAAACGAAAATGAATTACTAACTCTTCCAGATATTAAAAATACAATTCAAGATACCCATAATAAAATTCAAAATATCAAACATCGTATTGAGATAATTGAAAAAACAATATTCTTTTTTACAACTGCAGAAAACAATTTAAAAAATCGTTTCATTACTCCTATATACTCTTCATATACTACCTATATTCAAGATTTTGATTCAATTTTAAAGAAGGGAACTTCAATGGATTTCAATTTGAATATATCATTTGATATCCAAGGTGAATTAAAAAGTTATCAACATTTATCTCAAGGTCTTTTATCAATTCTTGAAGTTTCTTTAAGATTCGCCTTAATTGACAACATGTATAAAAAAGAGAAACCATCAATTATTCTCGATGATCCTTTTGTCTATCTTGATAAAGATAACTTGCAAATTGCAAAAAAAGTATTGCAAAATCTCGCAAAACAAAATCAAATAATTTACTTTTGCTGTCATGAAAGTAGAAAAATATAAAACTTTACTATCAAAATAGTAACATAATAAAACCCAGTGAATAAGCATTTTATCAAATGTTTATTCCACTGGGTATTTTTTTATAGCGATTATTTAATTTCTAGCCAACATCTTTTTTAAATATTGTCCTGTGTAAGAATTTGGATTTTCAGCCACTTCTTCAGGGGTGCCAGTAGCAACAACTTGTCCACCATTTTCACCACCTTCAGGCCCCAAATCAACAATATAGTCAGCACACTTAATAAGATCAAGGTTGTGTTCTATTACAACAACTGTATTTCCCGCATTGACGATTTGTTGAATAACATTCATCAACTTTTTAATATCATCAATATGCAATCCTGTTGTCGGTTCATCCATAATATACAAAGTATTTCCTGTAGCTGATCTTTGAAGTTCATAGGCAAGCTTAATTCTTTGAGCTTCACCGCCAGAAAGTGTAGTACTACTTTGTCCAAGTTTAATATACCCTAATCCAACATTATGCAAAGTTTGTAATTTTTTAGCTATGCTAGGGATATTAGAGAAAAACGATAAGGCCTCATCAACTCTCATGTCCAAAACATCAAAGATATTTTTATCTTTATATGTAACTTCCAATACATCTTCGCTATAACGCTTTCCATGGCAAACTTCACATTCAACATAAACATCAGGTAAAAAAGACATTGAAATACGTTTAACACCTTCACCTTGACAAGCTTCGCAACGACCTTTATTTAAATTAAAAGAAAAATATGAAGAATCAAATCCATGCATTTTTGCTTCACGTGTCGAAGCGAATAAAGTTCTGATATCATCAAAAACTTTAATATATGTTGCCGGATTGCTTCGTGAGTTTTGTCCAATAGGATCTTGAGAAATATTAATTACTTTATCTATGTGTTTAAGTCCTTTAACTTCATCACATTCGCCGATATCAGAAACTGAAAGGCCTAATTCTTGTCGAACTTTTTTATATAAAACTTCAGTTATTAAAGAAGATTTACCAGATCCAGAAACGCCGGTAACACAAGTAAAAGCTCCAGTAGGAATAGAAACAGTAACATTTTTTAAATTATGACATCTTGCATTGACAATAGTCATCTTTTGATATCCTGGTCTTCTAATGTCTGGTATTTCTATTTTTTCTTTTCCTGATAAATAAAGGCCAGATATTGATCTTGGTGAATTGATAATGTCTTGCACTGACCCAGTTCCAACGATTTCTCCACCTTGATCACCAGCATTAGGACCAACATCTACTATAAAGTCAGCTGCTCTAATAGTATCTTCATCATGCTCAACTACAAGCATTGAATTGCCTAAATCTCGCATATCTTTTAATGTTTGAATCAAACGATCATTATCCCTTTGATGAAGACCTATTGAAGGTTCATCTAGTACATATAATACTCCAGATAATTTGCTACCAATTTGTGTAGCCAAACGTATTCTTTGCGCTTCACCACCAGATAATGTCGAAGCAGAACGAGCTAATGTCAAATAATCAAGTCCGACATTAATAAGGAAATTCAAACGATTTTTTATCTCTTTAATAACTAATTCAGATATTTTTTGTTCATTAGGTGTCAAACTTAAATTGTTTAAAAAATCCAACATTTTTCTAAATGACAAATGGCATATTTCATCAATATTTAATCCACCAATTCTAACAGCTAAAACCTGTTCATTTAATCTCGCTCCATGACATTTTGTACATGTTTTTTCAGACATAAATCCATGGTAATATTTTTTCATCCATGTTGAATTTGTGCTCAAATATAATCTATCTATTTTTGTTTTTACACCTTCATTGATAACACGATGCAAAGATGATCCTGTTTTTGTTTTAAAGAAATAATCTATATCTTCTTCAGGTCCATATAAAATGGCATTTATCTGTTTTGAAGTTAACTGATTTACTGGAACATCCTTATCGATGCCATACTTTTCACAAAGTATATCAAAGTCAGCCACTTCCATTGCTGAATCATTTTTCTTATAAATGAAAGGAATAGCACCATCATTTATTGATAAAGAAGGATCAGGAATAATTAAATCAGGATCAGCTTCGATTTTAACACCTAAGCCATTGCACTCACTGCAACATCCTAAAGGATTGTTAAATGAGAATAAACGAGGCTCTAAAGTTGGAGTAGTAAATCCGCACTCTGGGCAGCTTTGATGTTCACTTAAAAGTATTCCTTTTTCATTTTCAGGAACAATTTCTACATAACCATTAGCATTATTTAAAGCAACTCTTAAAGAATCATTAATTCTGCTCAATTCTTCTTTTTCTTCATCATCACCTAAAATAATATGGTCGATAGCAATAGAAATAGTGTGTTTTTGATTTTTTTCTAGAAGTGGAGGAACAGTATATTTTTGAATCGTATTTTTATCAATTTTTATTCTTCTTAAGCCCAAGTCAATATATTTTTTTAAGGTATCAAAATGAGTACCTTTTTCATTGCGAATGATAGGAGCCATAATATAAATAGAAGTTCCTTTAGGAAAAGATAAAACTTTATTCGCCATTTGACTCAAAGAAAGTCCTTTGATAGGAAGATGATGAGTAGGACAATATGCTACACCAATTCTAGCATACAAAAGACGGAGATAATCATAAATTTCTGTTACAGTACCAACAGTAGAACGCGGATTATTTGAAACAGTTTTTTGATCGATAGCAATAGAAGGTGATAAACCATCGATAGAATCAACATCAGGTTTTTCTGTATTTCCTAAAAACATACGAGCATAGGAAGATAAAGATTCTACATATCTTCTTTGACCTTCAGCGTAAATTGTATCAAAAGCTAAAGTGGATTTTCCTGAACCAGAAACTCCAGTAAATACAACAAGTTTGTCCTTTGGGATTGTCAAGCTTACATTTTTTAAGTTATTAACCCTAGCACCTTTAATTATTATTTTATCGTTCATCCTTCACCTCCAGCATCCTACATTTTATCATACTTTCCCTTAGTTTATCTGTTTTTATAAATACTATGTATAAGAATTTATAACATCAAAAAAGAGGATGGAAACCTGACTTCGGTTTCTATTCATCCTCTAATTTTTATTATTGCAATTCGAAATCTACTTCTCCTCTTGCAAAATTACCGAAGGCATACTCATCTTCATAAGTAGCTTCAGAACAAGAGAGAGTTCCATCTGAATTCATCGAAAGAACAATTGTAGCTGTTCCACTTTTAATAGTAATTTCATTGTTATCGATTACATAAGTGCCAGTGCCAAGATATTCTGGATGATAGTTTCCTTCATAAGTTGGACAAACAAATGTCGTTTTAACATTGCCTTTGCCATCAAAAGCTAAGGTTACTGTCGCAGGCAACTCATCATAAGTATCCCAATCAACAGCGTTATACTCACCGACATAGGTTTTACCAGCAAGGACATCGCCTTCTTCTATTTCTTCATCTTCATAGGTTTTATTTTCTTTATCGATGGTATAAACATATTCAGTACTATCGATAGTAATAGTTAAAGTTGTACCACTTATAACATATGTTCCTTCTTTACCATTGACATTTGCACCACCAAAGCCATTTAAGATAATCGAAGATGAACCATTAGTATAAGTTCCATCATAACCATCGCCTAAAACATAACCATCATAACCATGAGAACGATTAAATTTAGCAGTAAAGCTTGTCGCTTTGCCATCACTTAATGTTTGTCCTTCACCAACTTTAACAGTAAAGATACCACCGACAACATTAAAGTCACCAGTAACAGTGACAACACCGATTAAATCAGTTGGATTATAGCTATTTGATTTAGAAAGAACATAGACTACTTCGCCTTTATAAGTTGTAATCTTAAAGACTAAATCTTTCCAACTCTTACCAGCCATAACAGCTTCTGTACCATTATAGTAATATCCTTTATTTTCACCAGAAAGGGCATATACACCATCAGCAACTATAGTAATCTTTGTTGTTTTAAATGAATAATTGACATTTGTTTTACCAGTAAAGATCAATGTTGAACCAGTTGCATCATCAGGGTCGACAACAAAGCGACCTGTAGCACCATTGAGTTTACCAAAGCCATATTCATTGATAACAATAACATTTGTTGTAGAAGTGGAATTAGCTGAATAATATGTTCCAGCAGCAAATTTTTCTTGATCAATTGTAGCACCGATCAATTCATATTTATCACCATTAACAGAAACATAATATGTTGGATCATTTCCTTCATATAATGTGATGACATTTTCATAGAAAGGATTGAAGTAATAAGTATAACTTTCACCATCTAATGTTGCATTTCCACGAGAAGTTTCACTAGTTGTAAAGCCATCAACAAACAATGTTTTGCCTTCAGAATTTGTCAAAGTCTTTCTTTCATCCATATTAGCAACAACAAGTTTTCCAGCAGAAGCTAATTTAAAAACTAAAGATTCATTTCCATAATTTATCGCAAATATAGCTCCAACTTCACCTAATTCAACTTTAGAATCACTTTGCTTGACAAGAGTAGAGATAGCAGAAGTTACTTTTCCATCACTTGGAGCATATAAGTAGAATTTATCCGAGCCTTTTGTAACTTCATAAATGATAGTACTAGAAGAAGAAACATTAGCATAAAGCTTTCCAGTTGTTCCTTCTTTGATATAAAAGTAGGAACTAGAGCCTTCATTGATAGTCAAAATATCATCGCTTAATATATCAACAACGAGTTTCTTTGTAGAACCATAAGCACTACCAACTTCAGTTAATGTAACAGTTAATTCACCCTCAGAATATCCACTTGGCAACATACCGATATAAGTGGTAGAACCTATTTCACATTTGATAATTCCATATTTATCAACAGTGAAGGCATGAACAGCACTACTGCTTGATAACCAAGAGAAGGTTCCAAGAAGCGTTCCTTGATAACTTGTATCAGAAACAGCAGTAGCAACATTATTGCTTTCCAATGTATAAACATATGTATTTTCACCAACTGTAGCTCTAATTACTTTTTCAGTTATCATCTCATAAGTTCCAACAACATCATTCATGGTAATTACACCTGTTGTATTCGCTTTGATACTAGCAAATCCATCAATTGTAAATGTAGTATCACCACAAGTATAAGTTCCAGCCAAAGCACTTGCTGGCAAATAACCTATTCTTGTATTAGAAGTTGATTTAGTAATCATCGCTTTACTGATATATACTTCACTTTCATCTAAGTTTGTAACTTTGATCAAAGCGCCTTTTTCAGTATAAAGAAGATCATTTAATAATGTAACTTTACAAGCTAATGGAGAAGCAGATGAAGTCTTAAAGAACAAGAAAATATCTTTATCATTTAAAACATAATGAGTTAAATAATTAGCATTTTCATATCCTAAATAACTTTCACGCTTAGCAGATGTTGGAATGATATAGCTTGTAACTGGAGAAGAGGTAGATGTTCCACTCACAGTAACAACTGAAGTTTGATAGATGTAATCTCCTAATTTAGTCAAAGTAACAGTAATTGTCTTTTTAGTGCTATAAGAAACATATCTTCCTTCAAAGACCATATTTCCTAAAGTATCAACAGATGTTATATTTCCGACATATTTAGTGCTGCCATAGTAATAGGTACCAACACCATATTCATCAATACTTAAATAATGATCGCTGGTTGTACTGGTATCAACACTAGAATAAGAAACCTTACCATATGCGAGACTTTCAAATTTCTTTTCTAAAGAAGTATAAGTATTTGCTTCTTTATCAATAACAACATATCCACTGACAGTTGAAGTACCACTATTGCATAAAACAATAAGGTTAGAACCAGTTGTAGAAACATAATAATCATAAGAAGTACTACCGAGAGTAGCAACACCTCTTGTTGAAGAAGTTAAGCCAAAACCATCCAATGTCAAACTATCATTACCATTAGAATATGAGCCTCTTTCATCTCCAGCAAGAGTTAAACCGCTATAGTTATTACCTAGATTTTCAACTCTAACAATAGCATGATGGTTAGCAGAAGTAACTTCAAGAATTGCACCTTTTTCTAATGTAGTTTTATCATTTAAGAATTTAACTTCCGCAATTTCACCTAAATCAGTTTCTGATGTGCAATAAATGTATGTTGTAACACCATTTCTTGTAAAGGATTTAATAATAGTTGTACGACTATTTCCTGTAGTTACAGCATTTTGATCTAAGTACAATCTTTGATCGTGTGATTTATCACCAGATAATTTAATAACTAAAGCACCTTCAACTGTCATGCTTCCTGAAACAGTAACAGTAGCTGTTCCACCAACTTTTGTTAAAACAGTTTCAAAAGTATAATCAGCATTGATATTAACTTTTCCGGTATATGAACTCGAACTATATTTAAAAGTAGCTGTACCAAATTTATCAATACTAAGAGTATAGCTAGAACTTGAAGCATTGATATATTCACCAACAACTGGATTGTTCTCATAAAGTGGTGCTAATACTTCAAAAGTATAATACTTAACAACTGGATTTTCATTGATATCCATTGTCAAGCTGACAAGATAGAAACCTGCCTTTGTGAAATCAACCAAAGAGTAATCAAGATAATCATCGACATTTTTAACTGTACCTTCAGCTGTTGTGATAGTAAACTTAGAGATCAATTCATCAATAGCATCTTCTTTAACTGGAAGCATATTGATTTCATAATCGCTTATTGAAACTTTAGCACCTTGGCTGACATATTGAGATTCAAGTTCCATTTTTACATATGGTAAATAATCAGAATCAGCAATAACAACACTATTTTTATATGAATCCATGAATAAGCTCATTCTAGAACCATATTTAAATGAAGGACGGACATTGACATAAGTTACTTCAATCAAACCAGATTTATAAACATAGCTAATATTTACTGCATCTGCATAAGAAGAGGAAGCTTTTACAATACCTGTTCCATATCCATCTAGGAATACCTTCAAATTATCTTTGACAAATAATCCTTGATATCCATCTTTTTCATCGACTGTAAATGTATTATCAGCAGTATTTAAATTAATCTTATAAGCAAATTCATAATTGTTAGTATCATAGATGAATAGCTTATCATTTACATAATCATAACCGCCAAATTTTAAAGAATTAATATTACTTATAGAAAGATCAGCAACTTCTTTTCCATCAACATATAAAGATACACCATTAGAAGCTGTAATTTCTAAGCTAGCTTGTTTATTATCTACTGTTCCTTGATAAGTTCCAGTATATTTTTTAGTTGTAGTTTCTTTATCAGTTCTTTTACCGGTAACCGCATCATTCATCACAACATACATGCTGTAATCATTGACTTTAACAGTTCCTTTAGATCCGACAGACAAGTCGAAGTCTTCAGAGAATGTTACCTTGCCGAAAGAATGTCTATAATAGAAATCGGCAGAAGTATGTTCAGCAAGTTCAGTAACTAAACCATAATAAACTTTTTCTCCAGCTGCATTTCTTAAAACTAAAACATCGATTGATGTACAAGGAGAAGAATTATCAACGACATACTCAGAAGATGTGTTGAATGTCAATTTTCCAAGGAGTGTATAAACATCCGTTTTGGCAAAGATATATTGTCTATTGTTTTCATTGAACTTCATATTCAATCTATTGACTGGAAGAAGAACAGCAATACCATTTTCTTGTGTGAAATAGAAATCATTAGATAAGTATCTGATCAATAGAGTATTTTCATCAACAGCAGAAATAGAAGTCACGTCATCGCTTGCATTTCCATCAAAAACAAATGTTCTATTAATTGTTGTGGTAGTTGATGTAGCTTCATCTTCATCATCACCAGATGTATCTGTAGTAGTTGTACCACGCATATTAGTCTTATAAGTTCCAAGGAAATCTTTTGAAACTACAAACACATTCTTTTCAATTTGTTCGCCTTTATAAATAAGCTTTAAAGTATAACAACCAGGAGTGAAAACATCGACCTTACCTTCGATCATATCGCGGGTAACAACAACACTTTCTTCTCCTTCTTTAATTGTAAACAAAGTTGTTGGATCAAAGACATCTCCTTCAAAGACATAGTTTTTAGCGCTATTATCAACAGAAAGAGTAACATTTGAAACAACATTGATACTAAGTAAAACTTCAGTTGGATTCTCGCTGTCTTTACCATCAATATATACTTTTAAGGTAACAGGATATATTCCTGATTTTGAAAAATCAACTTTTGATTTATCAATTTCAACATAGGTAGTCAAATTATTTGTGACTTGATCTTTATCGGTATATAAGCTTTGTTTAATATTATTAACTGTAACAGTAATAGCACTTAAAATATCATTATCGCTTAAATCTTTAGTACCATCAATAACTTCTTGATTGATACGGATATCAAAAATATTTTGACGGACAACATAAGTCAAAACCAAAGTAACATCTTCAGTAGTGCTTCCTTGAGTATAAGGAACTTTGACTACAACTTCATAACTACCTGCAGCAGAGAAATCAACCTTTGAAGTATCAATATAACGATTTGCAACAACAAAACGTTGACCATTAGAAATTAAAATTACATCATTATTAAATGAATATTCATCCATTGAAGTTCCTTTTTTAATGATGATGACATCACTTTTTGTAACTTCAAGATGAGCTCCGGTAGCAATAGTAACAACAGCAGTTGCAGTTTTTCCACCATAATTTAAAGTAAGTGTATTTTCACCTAAGCGAGAATAATCAATTGAACCAGTTATATCTAAAAGAGAAATCAATTCATTATGTTCAACGCCATCAATTTTCAAAGAGAATAATGATGTTACATCAAGTCTTTCAGAATTTGGATAAATAGTTACATTTTTTCCACTTAAGGCCAATTCATGATCTGCGACTACTACAACCTCAACAGAAGAAGTAACGACTGTAGAATCTTCTTTATAAGTTAAAGTAACAAGATATTTTCCTTCTTCAGCTTTTAAACCAGAAACATCAATCATATTAGCTGTAACTTTTTTAGCTACGCCATCAACTGTCAAGCTAAATAATTCTGTCGCATCAAAATTTTCAACTTCACTCAAAGTAATAGTTTTAGTTTTATAGCTATTAACAACATCAATTACATGATCTTCAATAACTTCAACTACAATAGTCTTGCTTGTGTCACCAAGAGTTACTGTGTAAGAATATGTTCCAACTTCAGCTTTAACATCACTTGTTACCATTTCATCAGAAATATCAGTTTTTTCACCATCGATAGAAACGACAAATAAATCTTTAAAATTATAATCAGCAACTTCTTTAACTTTTAAAGTGACATTTTCAACAGAGCTTGTAACAGCATAGACTGTTTTAGAAACATGAATAGTTAAAAAAGCATTTTGTCCACCATAAGAGCATAAAACAGTGTAATATCCTTCTTTTTCTTGGACATCGCTATAATCAAGCATATCATCAGTTACAGGGAAACTATCGCCATCTACTGTTAAACTAAACAAGGTCTTAAAATCAAAATCTGCTACTTCTCTATCTTTAATCTCTACAGAAGTATCAGTTTTTCCAATGACAATTTCTGATGCTTTAATAGTGATGGAAAGTTCAGCTTTTTTAGAAGAATCAGCATTACTTGTTGCAGTAATAACTGCTACTGAATCTGCAAATTGAACATCTTTGACTTCAACTAAGCCATCAGCAGAAACTAAAACTTTATCGCTAGAAGAAGTCCAAGTAACAGATTTATCTTCAGTACTACCAACAACAGTAGCTGTTAATTGTAAACTTTGCTTACGAGAGACAATATTTTCACCACTTCCTGTAATTACAACACTTTCAACATCAGGTAAAACTGAAGAAGAAGTGGAAGAGGAGCTTGAAGAAGAGGTGGAAGGTTTAGAAGTAGAAGAAGATGAAGAGGTGGAAGAAGATGATGGTTGCTTATTATTACAAGAAGCAAGAGCTAAAGTAGCCGTAACAATTGGCAAAGAAAGTAAAACAAGTTTCTTCTTATTTATTTTTTTTCTCATAATTTTTTCCTTTCTGTTTTATTAGAAAGGAAATGGCTAAAGCCATTTCCTAAAAATATAACTTAGGCAATCTCCCAAGTTCCTGGAAGATAGCAATATACATATATTGTCTTAAATCCAATATTATTGAAACGAATCATAATCTTGCTATCTTTATCCATAAATGTAACATTGCGATTATTGCTATTAGAAGTTTGTGTGTGTTTTGAATCTGTTAATTTAACATATCCACTAGCTTCAGCAAATTTATCCATGAGATAATTGAAATTATCATCGGTTAAACGGCGAACACCATTTAACAAATCTTCAGAAGCTGTAATATTAAATGAGAAACATCCAACACCATCTTTTGTGTAATCTAAATCTCTAGAAACAGACATTGAATCCCCAAAAGCTGAACGGAATTGACTTGGGGTAGGGAACTTCGAACTATCAGCACCATAGAAATAATTTAAAGCATCAGCTACTGTTCCTGTAGTATAGCCAGTACCATAAGCGGTTTCATAACGAGCACTTACTTCATCCCATGTTTCTGGTAAAACACGCGGAGAATAGTTATCAAATAAATCTTCATCTAATTTAGTTGTGCCAATTTCTGAATATGTTGTTTTAACATAGCCAATATAATTTCCACTGATGTTATAAGGATAAACAGTATTTAAAAGATTTCCTTCAGAATCAACAGTGATAGAAAGTTGTGTTTCAACATCTTGGCTAGCGCTAGAGGCATTGCTATAGCTTGAAATTTCTTTAGCTACTGCAGCATTGATAACAGAATCACGAAGAGTGAAAGTATAAGTACTTTCAAATTCATTTTCAGTAACTGTAGGGAAACCGAATACTTCTGGAGCAAAGTTAAATCCAGGAAGTTTAGAAGAAATATTTCCTTCATATTTTTTCTTGCCTACAAGGCCTTTACTTGATGCGCTATATTCAAATTCATCATAAGTATTATCATCATTTTGCTTATATCCTGTATAAGATAAACCATATGGATTATCAAAATAACCACCAGAATAATAAGTGCTTCTTCTGAGTAACACAGCATCTTCTGTTACTTGACCATGAAGACCAGCAGGACCAGTAGCGGAAGAAGTTGGAAGGACTTTTTTCTTCAAAGAATTTCTTGATTGATCATAACTGTTTTCGCTAGAAGAAGCAGAATATGTCGAAGTATCAACAGAATCAAATGTATAGTTGGTGATACCCTTCATTTGTTCAAGAGCCTTAGCTAAAACTTCTGTATATTTCGTTGCAGCATATGGTGTAGGATCAGTAACAACTGTTGTACCAATATCAGCAAAGGTTAAATCAATTGTTGTCCAACTAGCAGCAGAAGCAGTTTCAGCTGTACCATCTGTTGAGCCATAATACAAAACTTCTGTTGAGCCAGTTAATCTTGTTACATGACCATCTTCAACATATAAGCTGATTTCCAAAAGTGTATCTGATAAAAGTGGAGTTAAACTATAGCTTAAATATGTTGGTAAATATAAATTATCCATATCAGTTGGATCGATATAATAATCATAAGCACCTGTTTTAGAATTATAAGTAAACTTATTAATATCTAAATTTCCTAAGTGATTCCAAAGATGATTTTGTTCCCATAAATTATAAGAACCAAATGTATTCATATCTGATTCTCTTGTAGCAACATTATCTTTATTAATATAAATTTTATCTAATGCATGTCCGGTATTACCTTCTTCATCAGTTAAACCATCGACAACCCCTTTTTTATAAGTATTGACTTGGTGGGCGCCATCTTTATTATTTTTTCTGATCCAATATTCGCCTGCCCAAGCATTTTCTTCCATTTTTGTAACCATGTAATAAGTGTTATTAGTGGTTTTATCTAAAGTGAAATCTTTATAAAAATCAACTAATTCACCATTTACTGTAATGGAAGAATTACCAATTTCTTCGATCATCTGTGAAGTTAACTCACCAACTTGACCTTGTTTTGTCGGAGCCTTTAAAGTGATAGTAATTGAAGCAAATACATTGGTATCAGCTAAAGAAGTAGCAGTGACACTGACAAATTGATCAAAAACTAATTCAGTAGTACCAACATAGGTAACAACACCATTTTCAACAGTGATAAGATCACTATTTGTAGTCCAGAGCAAAGATTTATCATCTGTGCCAGAAGTAGTAACTTCAGCAACAACAGTTATAACTTTATCCTCAGATCCAGTATCGATAACTGTTTTTTCAGCAGTTAAAGTTATGCTGACTTTAATAGAAGGTGTAGAAGAAGTAGAAGATGATGAAGAAGAGGAAGAAGTGACTGAAGAGGAAGAATGAGTAGAACTAGAAGAAGAACTTGATGAAGAACTAGAAGAATTGTTATTATTGCAGCTAGCTAAAGTAACACCTAAGAGTGCAGGGATTAATAATAATTTTGTGATTTTTTTCATTTAATATCTCCGATAAATTAATTGTTGGTTGGGTTTTTATAAATATATACGAATAAGTCCAAATCACTGTCGACTGGAACCAAAGTATATCCATCTTTGGTATATCCGCCTTTTCCATCATTGACAAAGCCTTTTTCAATGAAATAAAGCTTTAAAGCAAGAAGAGAAGAATCAATACTATAATTTGAATCAAGTGGAACGTCTAAGTAAACTTGAATAGCTTTAACAGCACGATTAGAATTTGGTAATTGATAAATACTTGTCGAACTAAGACCATAGCAATCGCCTAAAGCTTCAGGGAAATAAGGGACTATTGAACTAGCATTTTCATCTCCTAAATATGTGGTCATAATCTCATCAGTCGGATATTCAACACCTGATTCTCCTTCATCAGGATAATAAAGTGTTGTAACATCTTTCCAACTAGTTGGAGCAACGCGATTATCAAAACTTAAATCACAATCATCAGGAATAGAAGCAGTATTAAAATTGCCATAATTGATAACAAATAAGCCTTTAATAAGACCTAAATCACTATAGAAATATGATTGAGTTATATATCCTTCATCATTAATTACAACATAAGGAGTAAAGGAAGAAGTGCTAGAAGTATATCCTCTTGTTGCAAACATTCCATATAAGCAAAGTTCATTTCCTGGAGCCTTATAGAAAGTTTCAGCAACTTTACTCATAGCATCGTAAGAAAAATATACTGTAGTTTTAGAATCTTGATAATACTTATATCCAGGATTGAAAATAGCTGGGGAGAAAGCAAATGATGGTTTAGCATCATCAATGCTTCCAACAAATTCTCTAGTTGCATAATGCTTGTTATTAGCATCACTTCCAAAAGAATTATATAAATTATCATTTATCTTTTTATAACCATAAGTACCGGTATCAGATAGACCCGTTACATTACCTTGATTATCAAAAATCAAATCTTGATAATACATAGCATCTTTAGTAATAGTTTCTTGATAGCCGCTATAAGTAACAGCGGAAGAAGTTGCTAAAGAAGTTAAAATTTGAACTGTTGTTGTATAACTTTCCAAACTCTTCATTTTTTCAAGAGCATTCTGTAAAGTTTTATGTTCTTCTTCTAAAGTATATTTATTTATATAAGGATATTTAACAAGATCTCCTGTATTGAAATAAGCCTCCAATGTTTGAATAGCTTTATATCCTGTTTGAACACGATAATCTTCACCAGTTACAAGAACAATAGAAGTGATTTGATTATATTCAACCCTTAAAGAAAATTTAACAGCATCAAATTCATAAGGAGTACAACTAGAAGATAATTGACTTAATAATTTTTCATTTGTTCCATTGTAGTCAAATAATCCACTTTCTTTATTGTAAGTAAAATTTTCAACAGATAAAGAAGTTAAAGGATTATACAAATTAGCATCTTCCCATTTTACTGGTAACCCATTATCATCGGTTATCGGAGTATAGCTCTCTTCATTCATCAAAGATAACCCTACTTGGCAAGCATTGCCTTGATAGTTCTCATAAATTAAATATTCTGTTTTACCAGTTGTAGAATTTGCATAAGCAGCTGACCAGAAATTATCCTTCATGTTTGTATAGCTTTCGACAATTGTCGTACTATAATATTTATCAGAAGCTATAGAGTAAAGATCAATTGTAGTAGTACCATTAAATTCAATTCTATCAGTCTTTAATACATCTAACATATCTTGAGTTAAAACAGGATCAGGTTCAGGGGCTAAAACAGTGATAACAAAAGAATATTCTTTTGAAAGATCAGCAACTGGTTGAACAGTTATAGTTACTTCAGTGTCTTCTTCAACTTGACGAGTGACAGAAACAATATTATTGCTGATAGAAATTAAATCAGAAGATTTTTTCCAAATAACCGTTTTGTTCTCAGTACCAGTAACATTAACGGTTAATTCTATCGTATTGCCGTATCTAACAGCCTTAGGTCCAGAAACCGAAATAGAAATCTCGTTCTTGATCGAAGAAGAACTTGGGATAGAAGAACTCGAACTGCTGGAAGAAGGAAGTGAAGTAGAAATACTAGAAGAAGAACTTGATGAAGAACTTGAAGAATTAGTTGTTTGATTATTACAAGATGTAAATAAAATAGCTGAAAAAGCTAAAAATAAAACACCAAAAGTTATTTTTTTTTGCATAAAAGCCTTTCTATATAAATATAATGTCCTTGTTAAAAAAATATCTCCTTTCTTAAATGTCTAACAATTAAAATTATTATCATAATTTTTTTATTGTTTGTCAACAAAAATCAAAATGAAAGCCCTTTATAAACAACATTTTTTCCATAAAAAAAGTTGAACAAATAATTGTTCAACTTTTTCTTTTTTATAGTACTAACTTAATTAATTACCCATTTTTAAAATGGTATGATAACGCTTTTCAGCATATTTTTGTGATTTAGCAAGCAATTCTTCAGCGTGATCTGGATTGACCTTTGGAAGTTGAGAGAATCTTGTTTGTTCCATAACGAAGTCACGGAATAAATCAAAGTTAGGTTCTTTGCAATCCATTTGTAATGGATTTTCACCTTTTTCTTCACGGCGTGGATCATAACGGAAGATTGGGAAATAACCACATTCGACAGCTTTCTTTTCAATGATTTGAGCATTGGATAAGCCACCTTTAATACCATGTTCTTGGCAAGGAGAATAGCAGATGATAAGAGATGGACCATTGTAGCTTTCAGCTTCTTGGAAAGCCTTCAAAGCTTGCATTGGGTTAGCGCCTAAAGAAACTTGAGCAACATAGACATGACCATAAGCCATAGCCATTAAAGCGAGATTCTTTTTAGCTGTCTTTTTACCAGAAGCAGCAAACTTAGCAATAGCACCTGTTTGTGTAGATTTAGAAGCTTGACCACCAGTATTTGAATATACTTCAGTATCAAGAACCATAACATTGACATCTTCTTCATTGGCGAGAACATGATCAAGACCACCATAACCAATATCATAAGCCCAACCATCACCACCAACAATCCAAACAGATTTATCAAGTAAGTCTTTCTTGAATTCAAGAACTTTCTTGATGCCTTCACATTTAGAATTTTCAATAGCAGAAATCAATGCAGAAAGTATTGTTCTAACATGTTTTCTATCTTTGATATGTTCTTCATAGTCATTGATTAAGGAAACAAGTTCTTCTTCGCATTCAGCTTTATTAGCTTCAAGAATTTCAACAATTTGAGTTAAGCGGAAGTCAACAGCAACTCTCATACCGAAACCAAATTCAGCATTATCTTCGAATAAAGAGTTAGCCCAAGCAACACCTTCACCATTTTTATCGGTGACAAATGGAGTAAGTGGAGTTGAACCATTATAAATAGAAGAACAACCAGTTGCATTAGCAACTAACATATCTTTTCCAAATAATTGTGAAACCAAACGATAATATGGAGTTTCACCACAACCAGCACAAGCGCCAGAAACTTCTTGATAAGCTGGTAAGAAAGCAGCACCCTTAACTGTATTTAATGGAAATAAATCTGTTCTAGATTCAGTTTCTTTATAGAGAATATCAGCAGCTTTTTCGTGGTGATATTGAGTCTTAGCTTCAACCATTTCCAAGGCTTTCTTTCCGCCTTTACCTGGGCATTGAACAAAGCAGATACCACAACCAACGCAGTTCATTGGACTGACTTGAATACGGAATTTAAGACCTTTTGTATTAGGACCACCCATCAAATTTAAAACATCTTCACGTTCATCTTCAGGGAGTTTAGCAATTTGTTCATCATTTAAAACAAATGGACGAATTGTAGCATGTGGACAAACAAATGCACATTGATTACATTGAATACAATTTTCTTTGTGCCATAATGGAACTCTGTCAGCTGTTGCTCTTTTTTCTTTAAATGTAATATTGTTTTGCATTGTACCATCAAGCAATTCATATTCAGTGAATTTACTGACTGGTAAATCATAACCATCAAGTGAACCGACAACATCAACATAAGAATCGAAGTAATCATCACCAGTAGATTCTTTGACAGCATTTACTGTTAAATCTGCCCAACTTGGATCAACTTTAACTTCACGAAGACCTTCAGCACCGGCATCGATGGCTTTGTAGTTCATTTGAACAACGTCATCACCTTTTTTAGAATAAGACTTCTTGGCAAATTTCTTCATCCATTCTTGAGCTTCAGAATATGGCATGATATTTTGATTCAAGAAGAAGAATGAAGCTTGTAAAGTAGTATTGGTATGACGACCCATACCGATTTCAGCAGCAATCTTATTAGCATCAATAACATAGAACTTAGCATTCTTTAAAGCTAATAATTTCTTCATGCGGTTTGGCATTGAATGAATAAGTTCTTCATCTGTCATATCAGTATTTAATAAGAAAGTACCACCCTTCTTCAAATTCTTAACCATATTATATTTCAAGATATAAGAATCCATAGAACAGGAGATGAAATCTGCATGTTCAATATAATATGTTGAACGAATAGGATCTTTACCAAAACGGAGGTGACTTCTTGTAACACCGCCAGCTTTTCTAGAGTCATAAGCAAAATAAGCTTGAGCATATTGATGAGTTGCATCACCAATAATCTTAATGGAAGACTTATTTGCAGAAACTGTACCATCACTGCCTAAACCATAGAATAAGCAAGATGTGTAAGTATTATTTACATGATATTCAGAATCAACTGGTAAAGATAAATGAGTTACATCATCATTGATACCAATTGTAAATCCAGTAAATGGTTTTTCACTATCAAGGAAATCATAAACTGCTTTGATTTGGTTAGGTTGAGTATCTTTGCTAGAAATACCATAACGACCACCAACAAGAACATCAACATGACGATTTTCTTGTTCAAGGGCAGCAACGACATCCAAATATAAAGGTTCGCCTAAAGAACCTGGTTCTTTAGTTCTATCTAAAACTGCAATCTTTGTAACAGTAGAAGGAATAGCAGCAATTAAATGTTTGGCAGAGAAAGGACGATATAAATGAACTTTAACCATACCGACTTTTTCACTTTTAGCCATTAAATCATCAATTACTTCATGAGCTGTTTCTGTAACAGAACCCATAGCAATGATAACCTTAGTTGCATCTTTTGCGCCATAATAAACAAATGGAGCATAAGTTCTACCTGTTAATTCACTGACTTGTTTGAATAATTTTTCAGCTTCAGTAACAATATTTGCTTCGTGAACATTTTGAGCTTCACGACCTTGGAAGCAGATATCATCATTTTCAGCGCCACCACGAGTGACAGCGTGACCATGAGGATTTAAAGCTCTCTTACGGAATTCTTCAACTTTTTCTAAATCGAGAAGTTCCTTCCAATTTTCATCATCGACAAATTCAACATTTTGAATTTCATGTGATGTACGGAAACCATCAAAGAAGTCGATAACAGGTGAAGAAGAATTTATTGCTAATAAATGAGCCATAGGTGATAAATCAGCAATTTCTTGAACTGAGTGTGAGCAAAGCATAGCAGCACCAGTCTGACGACAAGCATAAATATCTTGATGGTCACCAAAAATAGAAAGTGAACGGCTTGCTAAAGAACGAGCAGCAACATGAACTACTGCTGGAATGCATTCACCAACCCATTTGTAAATATTTGGAATCATAAGGAGTAAACCTTGGCTGGCTGTATAAGTAGTTGCTAAGCTTCCTGCTTGCAATGCACCATGAACAGCACCAGAGGCACCACCTTCACTTTGTAATTCAACAACTTTAACACAATTTCCAAAAGCGTTTTTCTTTCCTTGAGAAGAATAAACGTCAACAAGTTCCGCCATAGGAGATGACGGTGTAATAGGATAAATAGCAGCTACTTCTGTAAATGTGTAGCTAGCTAATGCGGCTGCAGTATTACCATCAACCGACAAGAATGATTTCTTGATTTCTTTCATATTTCCTCCAAAATCCAATAATATTATACCCCTTGTTTTTTTTAATTTGTAAATAAAAATAACATTTTAAAAAGTTTTTGCTAATTCTTTTATATAATTTTTAACCTTAGCGCTCATATCTGGTCTTTTTAAAGCATAATCGATAGTAGCTCTAACATATCCAAACTTATCACCTACATCATATCTTGTTCCTTCGAAATCACAAGCATAAACAGGTTTATGAACCATCAATTCTTTGATAGCATCAGTAAGTTGAATTTCCCCGTTTTTACCAGGAGCAGTTTTTCCTAAAATTTCAAAAATTTCCGGTGTTAAAATATAGCGTCCTAAAACAGCATAATCGCTTTCAGCTTTATCAATATCTGGTTTTTCATTGATATCGACAACTTTAAATATTTTCTTACCATCAGCAACATCGCGTGAAGGTGTAACAATACCATATTTATTAACGTCAGTATGTGGAACCTCTTGTACTCCTAAAATAGAACAATTTTTACTATTATAAGCATCAACTAATTGAAGTAAAGCAGGCTTTCCTTCACTGGTAACCATATCATCCCCCAACAATATAGCAAAAGGTTCATTGTTGACAAAAGAACGAGCACAAGATATAGCATGTCCTAATCCCTTAGGTTCTTTTTGTCTAACATAATAAATATTAGCTAAAGAAGCTACCTGTTTAATAAGGTCAACAAGATCATTTTTCCCGCTTTCTTTTAATCTCATTTCTAATTCATAATTCGTATCGAAATAATTTTCCATCGAGTGTTTATTAGAATTAGTAATAATTAAAATTTCTTCAATCCCAGACTTAACCGCCTCTTCAACTATAAATTGAATCGTCGGTGTATCAACAATCGGAAGCATTTCTTTCGGCATTGATTTTGTAGCTGGTAAAAAACGGGTTCCAAGACCAGCAGCTGGAATAATAGCTTTTTTTACTCGTTGCATGAGCACTCCTTTAATAAAAAGAAAGAAAATTCAATAAGTAAAACTTTCTTATTTAAAGTATAACAAAATAACATTATTTTTAAAATATAAAG
>ULVS01001860.1_pt1 | contig 19854 bp, 17 predicted proteins | sample 1959671 | NCBI WGS metagenome assembly ULVS01 (sample SAMEA4835792, study PRJEB28245) | human gut metagenome | biome: gut microbiome; material: fecal sample | place: Denmark | collected 2008
AGCGGGCGTCCAATGAACGCCCCTACCGGTTTGCAACATTTACAAAATTTGTTTTAACATACAAATTGTACGATTACTTGCGGGAGAACACGGTTCTCCCCTACAAATTATACACTGCTTTTATTGTATAAAAAGCTATGTGTATAAACATAAAAATTCATCAGTACAGGCGGATGATATCTGCCACAACAGAACGACAACCGCATATCAAAAAGCAAACAACCGCCCACCAAGAAAGTGAACGGTTGTTTTTGTAGTATTAGGAAATTGGGATTAGATTACAATTACTGCTGTCTTTCGCAATAGCTTGAAAGGCCTGTGTTAGGATCTGTGTATTTGAGCATATCATTGTCGGCGTCATATGTGTAGTTAAACTGCTGTTCGCCTACTGTCATAACGAGATCTGTACCCTCAAATGTGTAATTGCCCGAAACAGTCACACCGCTCATTTCGCCTGAGAATGTACCGTCCTCTGCAAATGTGTATGTACATTTCAAAGTTTCGGGGTCAACACCGTTTGCTGTTGCGTAGTCATCAATTGAAACCGCTTTACCGTCTGTACCCTCAAGTGCGGTAACAGTCCAAGTACCTACAACGCTTGCCGATGAATCGCCGTCCTTTGAATCAGCGGCGCTGTCATCTGCGCTGTTTGCATTGTCGTCAGCAGTCTGTGATGCCGAACTTTCATTTTTGCTTGATGAGCCACCGTCATTACCGCAACCTACAAGACCTACTGTACCTACCATACAAATTGCAAGCAATAAAGCTAACTTCTTGATTTTTTTCATAGTTGATTACCTCTTTCCGATATTTTTTACTTTCCGATTTTGATTTACGGAAACACCGCAATTTTCGTGTTTCGCTTTCATCACCTCAATGATAGCCAATTTAATGCAACATTTCAACAAGTTGGCACAAACATCAATCTTTTGGCAAAAACATATGACAATCGGATATAATATTTTTCAAATTTATGGTATAATCTAAGTGCAGTTAATCATTGCTCCGAATTAAATTATTTCAAAGGAGGCGATATCTTGAAAATTGCAGTTATTGACGACGAAAAGCCTCAGGCAGACATTCTCTACTCAATCTGCAACGCATATTTTGGCGGACACAAGCAAAATGTGCAGATTGATTGTTTTCCTGACGGAATAGCTTTTTTCAATTCATTCAAGGAAAACACCTACAAAATAGCCTTTGTAGATATTTTTATGGAGAAGATGAACGGCATTGCCGTGGCTGAAAAGCTTCGTGAAAAAGACCGTGATATTCTTATTGTATTTGTCACAACAAGCCCCGATTTTATGATGCAGGCATTTTCCGTTCACGCTTTTCATTACATAACAAAACCCTACAAAGCTGAGCAGATTTACAAGGTACTTGATGATGCCTCGTCATATGTATCGGATAATTCAAAATACATTGAAGTTATGTGTGACCGCCGAAACACGCTGATTTCGCTTAAGGAAATTGTTTCTGTTGAATCCGACGCACATTATATCAACATAGGTGTTGTTTCGGGACTTAGATATCGCACACGAATGACCATTGCAGAGTTTCTCAAGCTTGCAGACAACGACACCCGTTTCATACCCGTAAACAGGGGAATCGTGCTGAATGCCGATTACATAAAGGACATTGAAGGCTCTGTATGTGTTACAGGCAACGGTGAAAGATTCCAGATTAAAATTCGTGAAAAAACTCGGATTGAACAGAGTATCCGTGAATATATGTTCAAAAAAATCAGAGAAAACCAGCGGAGGTGAACATGGACGCATTCATAAAATTTCTTCAGGCATTTTTCAGCTTTGTCATAATAATACCGTTAAGTTTATTCTGCCTTTTACCGTTAAAAAATCAATTAAAATACCCGATTTCAAAGATAGTAACGCTCTTTTTGTGTTCATTTATCATACTCGGTTCTCTCTCGTCAATTGTGATGACGGCTTTTGACATTCAGAATTTAAACTTTGTTCTCTTCCCCGACCTTGTGATATTTTTCTTCCTTATTAAAAGCGTTACAAAGGCCGGAACAGCACGCTGTTTGTTTGTTTTTATAAGTGTGTGCTGTTTGATTTCATTCTTTTCGCTGTATTCATATTTTATCAACTCATTTTTTCAGGAAGAAATCTCACGAGGAGTTAACACCTCATATAGCCTGATTCAAATGGGGCTTTCGGTTGCGGCAATGGGAGCGCTTGTTCCGCTTACAAAATACTATGCATGGATGATTGACAACATAAATATCGGCAAGGTGTGGTATTTGTTTTCAATTTTGCCCATTGCACTTATGGTATCAAACATCTATATCACACCGATTTCCTACGCAAATATTCGTGTTGGAAAGGTTTATGCAAAAGGATTCATCATTACAATATTTGAGCTTGCATTGTATCTTATAGTATTCATATTATTCTACATTTTCAGCAAGACTACTATTGAAAAAACAAAGCTTACAGAACGAAACAACATTCTTGAAATTCAGAAAAGTTACACAGAATCGTTGCAGTCGTACATAAAATACACCTCAAAAGCAAGGCATGATTTTAAACATTCGGTTCATGTTATGAGCCGGCTTGCAGATGAAGGAAATCTTTCGGCGCTGAAAGACTACATTGCCCAGTATGAAAATTCGCTGACTGTAACAGCACCTGTGCAAATCTGCAAAAGTGACGCACTCAATGCTTTGTTCAATCACTATCGTCAACAGGCGATTGAGAACAATGTTGATATTAACTGGCGGATTGATTTGCCCGACAAATCGAGAATTCTTGATGTTGACCTCTGCAGTATTTTCGGCAACATACTTGAAAACGCAATTGACGGTTGCTGTACCGTAGAAGAAGGCAAAAGATATTTTAACCTGACTTCCGAAATAAAAGGCGACTGTTTGTACATTGTTTCAACAAACAACTACGGCAAGCCTTTGGAAATGGACGGCGAAACTTATTCGTCCACAAAGCATCAGGGCAAGGGCATCGGACTTCACTCCATGAAGAGCATAACCGAAGTCTATGACGGAATTTTTGATGCAGGCAACAATAGCGGTGAATTTTTCGTTGACATTATGCTTAAATATTAAACTTATTAACCTCAAAAAGGGTATGCATCCTCGCATACCCCTCTTTGTTATAAAAGTTCCAAACAAAAAACACGCTCTGCAAAATGCAAAGCGTGTTTTGATTTTGTTTTGTTGTTATCAGTTATTACCGACAACAAGTTTCTGGATTTCTGTGGCATCCACGACATTAATTTCACCGTCATGGTTGTAATCCGCAAGTTCTCTCTGAACATCAGAAAGTGTTGAAATTGAAACAATGTACTTGCTGATTTCAGTTGCGTCAAGAACATTGACATGACCGTCAAGGTTTACATCGCCGATCATATACGGAGTATCATTGTTGTTGTCATTGCTCGGCTGTGTAGTTACAGGAGCTGTTGTTGCCTGTACCGTAGTAGGCTGTACTGTTGCAGCAGGAACAGTTGTTGCAGGCTGTGTAGCCTTGGCTGTTGTCGGCTGAACAGTTGCCTTTGCAGTAGTCGGCTGAACCGTGGCTTTGGCTGTGGTAGGCTGTACAGTAGGTTTTGCTGTTGTTGGCTGTACCGTTGATGAAGAAACAAAAGCACAGAAATCAAGAGCAACCCAACCTGTCTTGCCGTTGTACGAGGTGTAACCCCATGTGTAACCGCCGGCTGTTGAAACCTTTGTTACATTAAGAGTAACATTGCCCGGAACAGATGTTACATATGAATAGCTTGTACCCGCACCGCTTCTCATGTTGAGATAATCGTCAACATCTGTTTTATATGTACCTGTTGTATAAGTTACCTTTTTGGTTGTAGCCTGAGTAGTGCTTGTACTGCCGCTGAAATCGCCAAGGTAAATGTAGCCCTGAAAATTCCACCAGCTGTTACCGCCGGCATTCTTGTCGGATGTGCTTGCATAGGAAAGGTAGAATCTCTTACCGCTCCATGCAGAGTTAGAAAATGTAATCTGACCGTTTTCAACCTTTTCTACAACAGCAACATGACCGCCGCCACCGTTATATGACCAGCAGGCAATTGCGCCGACCTTTGGAGTCTGACCGTACTTGTAGTAGCCGTTAGACTTGTTGTAATCGTACCACTGCTCGGCATTGTTCCATGAAAGCTTTGGCTCAGAACCGAGAATCTCATAAGCTCTGCCGTAGGCATATGCTGTACAGTTCGGCATACCGTAACCATACTTATAAAAAGCATTTAAATCACTGTAATAATATTTGTTACTTAAACCCGGGGCAGACAGTCTCGGTGAGAACGATGCCGCACTCGCAATCATCGACATTGAGAAAACCGACACAAACAGCATTACAGCCGTGAGAACTGCCGCAGAAACCTTTTTGCTAAAAACACTTTTTAAAACATTTCGCAAAGAAACACTCCTTTTTTTGAATTCAAAGTGATTGTTACCTATTTGTAACCACTTTATGTACATTCTATCACAAATTGCTCCAAATTCAAAGAGTAGAAATGCTGAAAATAGCCTTTATAATCTATTTTTTTAAGCCATTGTACACAATAATTTTCATTTTATGCATACTTTGCACAAAATTTAACTAACATTTCCGTCAGCATAGTATCAGTTACACAATTGTCAAAATTCATTTCTACAAGACATAAAAAACACCACTTGTGAAAGTGGTTGTGAAATAATAACCTTTGGTTATTGTAAAATTTGGTGCGTTGCATCAAGTGAAACGGAATAAACCCCTCGTGCCTCGGCACATTTCACATTACGAAGTAATATTTCATACGCAAGGCGTATTTCACGAATCTGCAAAGATTTATTTCGTAAAAAAAGCCACACTTGTCATTGACAAATGTGGCTTTTCTGGCGCGCCGGAAGAGACTCGAACTCCCGACCTTCTGATTCGTAGTCAGACACTCTATCCAGCTGAGCTACCGGCGCATATGCGGCTTTTTATCAGCCGCAAGTAATATGATATCACAACTCGGTGCAAAAATCAAGTGTTTTTTGTATTTTTTCCGAAATTAATCTTTTGTATCAAAAAAAGTGAAAAATGCTCTGTATGCCATATAAACATCTGTCTTGGAAACAATTTCAAACGGAGCATGCATTGAGAGCACGGGAACACCGAGATCAACAACATCGACATTCATATTGGCAACATACTTTGCGATTGTTCCGCCGCCGCCGCCGTCAACCTTGCCGAGTTCACCGACCTGCCAGAGAATATCGTTGTTTTCAAGCATAGCTCTGATTTTTCCCATATATTCGGCAGACGCATCTGATGTGTCATACTTTCCGCCGTGACCTGTGTATTTTGAAATAATTACACCGTTGTTAATGTATGAGCAGTTGTTAGCCTCATATGCAGACGCAAAAGTCGGATCAAATGCGGCATTTACATCGGCAGAAAGACAGGTGCTTTTTGAAAGAACACGGTAGCCGTCAACACCGTCCTGCTTTGCAAGGTCATAGATGAAGAAACGGAGGAAGTCGCTCTGCATACCTGTGTTGCCGTCACTGCCTGTTTCTTCTTTGTCTGTAAGATATGTGATACAAGTCTGCTCGGGCATTTCAACATCAAGAGCCGCCATAACAGCCGGATAAGCACAAACCTTATCATCGTGACCGTAACCGCCGATCATGCTTCTGTCAAAACCGATATCTCTTGACTTGAAAGACGGGATAAGGCAGAGCTCAGCCGAAAGAAAATCACCCTCGCAGATACCGTACTTCTCATTGAGTACAGCCATTACATTGAGCTTTACAAGGTCTTTTTCGTCGCTGTCTGCATCATATGGACGAGAGCCGAGGATAACATTGAGATTTTCGCCCTCAATTGCCTTTGCCATTGGCTTTGACGCCTGCTCCCTTGCAAGGTGCGGAAGAAGGTCTGTAATGCAGAAACAGCTTTCGTTCTCATCATCGCCCCAGCAGATGTCAACTCTTGTACCGTCAAGCTTTACAACCGAACCGTGAAGTGAAAGCGGAATTGTTGTCCACTGATATTTTTTAAGACCGCCGTAGTAATGAGTCTTAAAGAAAGCAAGATTGTTTGCCTCAAAAAGAGGATTCGGTTTGAGGTCAACTCTCGGGGAATCAATATGAGCAATTGCAAGCCTTGCACCGTTCTTAACACCGTTTTTACCGATTACAACAAGAGCAACAGCCTTGTCACGGTTTACATAATAAAGCCTGTCTCCGGCCTTATATTCTTTGTCCTGCTCATACTCTGCAAAACCAGCTTTTTTGGCAAGCTCAACAGTATAGCGAACAGCCTCACGCTCAACGGGTGAGTTATCAAGAAACTTTTTGTAACCATCGCAAAAGCTGTCTGCCTTTTTAATTTCTTCCTCCGAAAGAGCCTTAACGCCCTTCGGTTCGGTCATCATAATTTTTTCCTTTAATAAAGTTGTCTTTGACTTTTCTTCAGCCATAATAACCGTCCTTTCTGTGCCGTAAAACACGGCAAAACCATTTTATTTTGAAATCCGCCGCCAAAGGCATCGGAACATCTCTGCACTTAATTAGATTGTGAATAATAAAGTTTTATATACATTTCCTTGGCACTTTCAACCTTGTCAACATAATTCTCTGTTTCGGGATACGGAATGGAATCAAGATTTTTTCCGTCCGAACTGTAATTAGTATCGTTGAGCCAGTCGCTTACAACAAAGCCGGCATTATATGCGGCAATTGCCGAGCGTTCCGTGCCGTAATAATCGTAAAAATATTTTAAAAGATAACTTCCGTAATCAATACAGATTTCGGGGTCAAACAGGTCATCCTCGGTGTACTGTCCCGCACAACCTCTTTGCTCCTGCAGCCACTCAAAGGACGATGGCATCATCTGCATAACACCCTTTGCTCCGACTCCCGATTCGGCTTTCGGATCAAAGCCGCTTTCCGTGTGGATTACGGCATATATCAACGCAGGATCAAGGTCATAATCCTTGGCGGCTTTTTCAACATATGTGCTGTAGGTGCGTGGATAATTCATCTCATCAAGCTTTTTCTTTGCGTCCTCGTAAAAGACCGAAACAAACACAAATGCTGCCGCCGCAAGAATTGCAAGCACAATTATCCATGCCAAAATCGCCTTTCCTGCATTTTTTTTCTTTTTATATCGCCTTGATTGGGGCATCCTATCACCTCATCAGGTTGTTAATAGCCTCTGCCGCCTTTTGTGCGGCAAGCTCGACTTGCTCTATAGAAAAATTGTTTTCAATGACAATGTCGCTGTGACTTCTGAAAAATTCCTCGTCAAGCTGTGCAGACATTCTTAGCTCTGCACGGGAAATGTCAATGTTATCCCTTTTGCAGATTCTCTCAAGCCTTATTTCTTTTTTAGCGGTAACGCTTACAATAAGGTCGCAAAACACATCGACACCGCTTTCAAAAAGCTGAGGAGCGTCATAAATCACAACGCTTTTGCCGTCTGTCTGAGCCTGTTTCGCCATCTGCACAAATTCATATGTAACAAACGGATGAACAATTGAATTGAGCAAATGTGTGTTTTCTTTGCTTGAAAATGCCCTTTTGGCAAGCAAAGGTCTGTCAATGTTGCCGTCAGAAAGGATAATATCCTGACCGAAAACACCCGAAACAGCCTTTAAGCATACGGAATCGGGAGTGTAAAGATTTTTTACAATCTCGTCAGCATTTATAACACACATTCCGTTTTTGGCAAAATATGCCGAAACCGTGCTTTTTCCCGCACCGCTCTGTCCCGTAAGACCGACAATTTTAATTCTGTTCAAGGTCAATCACCTCAAAGCCTGCCGCTCTTATAAGTCGGTTGTAAACAGCCATTCCGACGCCGTTCGTTTTTGGCAGTCTTGAATATACAACCTTAACGCTGTCGTCCTCATCAATTCTGCGAAGCTCGTCAAAAAGCGTGTGAGCCTGTATTGTATAGTCGTTTCGTTTTCCGAGAGAGAAAACGGGAGTTTTCAAAAGCGGAATATCCTCGTCACAACAGAGTGCCGCAACCCCTTCAGCCGCCTTTTTGTTTACATAATCAATATATTGCTCATCGTTGCAATTAAGAAGTATTACTCTCGCCCTTGGCGCATAGTGCTTGTACTTCATGCCGGGGCTTGCAACCTTTACATTGTCTGCAAGTTTATGCAAAACCGCATCATCAACTTCAACCTTGCCGAGGACACTCTCGAGCATTTCAACCGTGATTCCGCCCGGGCGAAGTACCCTCGGAACATCTCCTGCAAGAGTGATTACCGTGCTTTCAAGACCTACCTCACTTGCACCGCCGTCAAGAACAGCGTCGATTTTGCCGTCCATATCGTTCATAACATGCTGTGCGGTTGTCGGACTGGGTGAGCCCGAAATATTTGCCGAAGGTGCGGCAAGAACCGTACCCGATTCACGGATAATCGCCTGTGCGGTTTTGTGGCTTGGAAAACGGATTGCAACCGTGTCAAGTCCTGCCGAAACTTCATTCGGAATAACATCCGACTTCTTCATAATCATTGTGAGCGGTCCCGGCCAGAACGCATCGGCAAGTTTTTTTGCCGTGTCGGGGATTTTCGTCACAAGGTTAAGTCTTTCAATATCGGAAAAATCGCAGATGTGGACAATCAGCGGATTATCCCCGGGTCTGCCCTTTGCTTTAAAAATCTTCTTTACGGCCTCGGGGTTGAGTGCGTCAGCCGCAAGTCCGTAAACTGTTTCGGTCGGGATTCCTACAACACCGCCGTTTTTAAGCAACTCTGCGGCGGTTTTTATATCTTCCTCTGTATTTTTTAACAACAATGTTTTCACAATTATCACCGGATTATTTTTCCATACTTTCTTTGAGCTTTTCGGCTCTGTCAGCGGCAACAAGTGCGTCAATCACTTCGTCAAGGTTGCCGTTGAGAATTTCTTCAAGCTTGTAGAGAGTAAGACCGATTCTGTGGTCGGTTACTCTGCCCTGCGGATAGTTATATGTGCGGATTCGCTCACTGCGGTCGCCCGTACCTACCTGCATTTTTCTGTTTTCGGCAATTTCACTCGCCTGTTTGTCCTGTTTTTCCTTGAGAAGTCGGCTTTTGAGAACTTTAAGAGCCTTGTCCTTGTTCTTGTACTGACTTCTCTCGTCCTGACACTCAACTACCATACCTGTGGGCAAGTGAGTGATTCGGATTGCGGAACTTGTTTTGTTGATATGCTGACCGCCTGCACCGCTTGAACGGAAGGTGTCAATTTTGAGGTCATTCGGATCAATTTCAAGCTCAACATCTTCTGCCTCGGGCAAAACCGCAACGGTTGTTGTCGATGTGTGAACTCTGCCCTGACTTTCGGTTTCGGGTACTCGCTGAACACGGTGAACACCGCTTTCGTACTTAAAGCGTGAGTATGCACCCTCGCCCTCAATCATAAAGGAAATTTCCTTGTAACCGCCGATTTCGGTTTCATTGGCATTGATAATCTCGATTTTAAAGCCCTTCTTTTCGGCATACATCGAGTACATTCTGAACAGAACCGCACTGAACAGAGCCGATTCCTCACCGCCTGCACCGCCACGGATTTCAACGATAACATTTCGTTCATCGTTCGGATCCTTCGGCAAAAGCAGAATTTTCAAATCTTCCGCAAGATTTTTGATATTATTCTTAGCCTCGTCAAGCTCAATCTGAGCAAGCTCTTTAAGCTCTTTGTCGCTTGTTTCCTCAAGAATTTCAAGGCTGTCTTTTTCGGTCTGAACAGCCTCTTTGTATTTACGGTAGGTCAAAACGATTTCCTCAATCGACTTGATTTCCTTCATAATTTTCTGATATTCCTCGGGATTGCCCGCTACTGACGGCTGGTAGAGCCTTTCGGAAAGCTCGGAGTACCTTTTGTCAAATATTTCGATTTTTTCAAACATATATATCTTACTCCGTCAAAATTTTTTTAATATTTTTTTCAATCTTTGCACGGGGCGCCATAACCTCTCTGCCGCATTTTTCGCATTTTATCTTAAAATCCATTCCCACACGCAGAATTTCAAAGGTTTTGCAACCGCATGGGTGCTGTTTTTTCATCTCAACTCTGTCGCCAACGCTGATATCCACAAAAAATCACCCTCCTGCAAATTTTTTACATTTTTCACATTTTGAATTTCTATGATTATTTACATCACTTTAGAGATGCAAATAATCTGCACTTAGATTATACAACAGAGATTTAAAAATATCAACCAATGCCAATAATTCCGAGAAGTCCCGTGTATTCAAGCGAAAGGGCAACGGGAATTGAAATCAGCAGAGAAAATGCACTCTGTTTTACATCCTTGAACAAAATTCCGATGCTTGCAAGCCAAAGTATAAATTCGGGGAAGTACAGAATTCTGAAATCGGCAAAGTTGAGATTAAACGCAAAGCAACAGAATATTGCTATGAGTACGGAAGAAATTCCGATTGCAAGCGCACCCCGTCCCCTTGCATACCAAATCAGAAATGCCAAAAACGGCGATACAACAGCAAGAATCAGCCACCTCATAAGGTACGGAATATCGGGATAAAAGCCTGCAAAAACACTTGTCCACACATAGTACCCTATTAACATTCCCACAAAAAACGAAAAAACATTAATTCCTGCTTTTAAGGGTGATTTGCTGAATACGGCAAGGCACACGGCAATAAAAATCCACGGTGCCGTTCTGCCCAAAAAGTTTGACAAATCAAGCCAATCGAGAAAGCTCGGCAGTCTGTTCAAATCAAGAAACTTTGCGACAATCCCCATGCCACCGCCAAAAAGCAGAGCAAAGAATGTTGTCATAATTTGTTTCGGTACGGACATTTTGCCCGATACCTTTCGGGTTTTATTCAAAATTTTTAACATAAAATCCTCGTTTCATCTACATCAAAAGGACTTCTCAAAAAAGAAGTCCTCTTTAATCTTAATTATTCCGCACTGTTTTGCTCACCGAAAACCTTTAAAATTTCGTCCTTGTGAGCCATAATCGCATCGTAGCCCTCCTGAATGGTTTCGTCAACGCTGTCCATTGAGAAAAGCTGTGTGTTTTCGTTCTTGATATCAATTGCGAGGTCAGCCATTTTCTTTGACTCTCTTGTGCCGTCAATTGAATAAACATCAAGCGCACGCCAAATAACCTTAATAAGACCGCCAAGGCCTGCGTCTGGATTGTAGGTCATAATATCAAAGCCGATTGCAAGAACCTTGCCGACGCCCATATCACGCAGAATTTTTACGGGCAAATTGTCCTTTGAACCGCCGTCAATAAAGTTGTACTTGTCATAAGGACAGGTTGTGTAAATTGCAGGGAACGACATACTTGCACGAACAGCAGTTTCAAGCGGAGCGCCTGTTATGTAGTGAATATGCTCGTTTTCAAGATTTTCTTCCTTGGTTGTAAAAATACATTCATCGGTTGTAAGCGTGTCAACCGTACAAATTGAAAGGTTAATCGGAAGATTTTCAAAGCCTGTTATACCTTTTTCATTCATAATGTCACGGATAACATCTTCAATCAGTTCACCCGACTTGATGCCGTCTTTCTGAATCTTTTTATTTAAAATAAGCTGTGCAAGAGATTTGAAAATAAGGCCGTTGTCGATTTCGGCAAGAGTTTTCCAATGCTTTTTTGCAACTCTTTTCATTTCATCGGAATCACAGCCCATTGCAACGATTGCCGCCATTGCCGCACCCGAGCTTGTACCCGAAACATACTGCGGATGGATTCCGAGTTCATAAAGAGCCTGAACAGCACCGATGTGAGCAATACCTTGAAGTCCACCGCCCGAAAATGCTACACCGATAGAATTTTTGCGATCGATTTTATCCGAATTCATTTTAAACACCTCTGTTAATAAAAACGATAAACATTGCAATACGACTCGGTTTCAACAAAATAGTCGTACCAGTTGTAGAAATCTTCAAAGCTGTAATCAGCCTGAATAAGCTCATAATTCTTAAATTTTGTGTTTTCCGTTATGTATTTAAGCACATCATCTTTGTCTGCAAGGCGGGAAACATAAACCGTTACCTCGTCAAGTGACGCAAGCTTTTTGTCCGTTTTGAGTTTTTCCATGCTGTCGGTTTCCTGCTTATTTGTGTCGCCGTTAAACATAAATGCCTCGGCAAGCGAAGAAACCTTTCCGTTGGTGATAACTCCTCGTTTTTCGGCAAATTCTTCAAGCTCATCACCGAGAGTCGGAGAGAACTTTGAACTCTGAACAATCATTGTGCTGTCGTAGTTCATAAACTTGTCAATACACTTGTTCCATTCAAGCATTGCAGTTCCGACAAAAATGCAGTTGTCTGTCTTTGGCTCATAGAGATTTGTTTTGCCGTATGTGTAATAGGGCTTAACCGTAACAAACGCTGTGACTGACGCAAGCAAAATGCATACAGGCACGGCAAGGCGTATCTTCTGATTTTTGAAAAGTGTGAAAATTCTGATGAACGAGAATGCAAAAAGCATCGCAATCAGCGGAAGTGACGCCATAACATAGCGGTCGCTGTTAAACGGTGAAACAAGTGAAATGCCGATGAAATAGCAAACTGCCGGAACTACGGCAAACATCGCCTTTTTAGGGATTTTTACCTTTTTCACAAAACGGAAATAAATTCCGAATCCGATAACTGCGGCTGTACAAAGTCCGAGCAGCCAAACCTGATTGATGAACATATCCTTTGCAAGAATCTGAACATAGGTGCAAAGCTTGTAGAAAACATAGGTCACAACCGTAATCATATCAAGCGCCGACATATCAAGCGAACTGAGTCCACGGTTACCGCCGAGTACATTCGAGATTATGTACGGATAAATGCAGAGTGCAAGTCCTGCACCCACAACAGCCGCAATAATGTACTTGACGAGGTCTTTACCGCACTTTTCCTTGATTTTGAGCACAAGGAAAACAAGTCCCGTAAGTCCTGCAAAGAGGATGAAATAATACTGGGTAAGCACACCGCAAAGCACTGTAACTGCAAGCAGAATGCAGTCCTTTATGCCGACGGTGTTCTTTTTTTCATAGAGCTTTATGCTCATATAAACGAACGCAAGCACCCAGAAGGTAAGCGTTGCGTACATTCTGAGATAAATTGTTGTGGTAATACACGCAATACTCAGAGCATATGCCCCCACACCGATCAAGGCGTAAAGATTGTTGCCCGTGATTTTCCGTCCGATTTTATAAAGCATAATCAAAATGCCTGCCATGGCAAGCACATTTATTGAATAGGCAAGCCATTTTGAGAACACGCCCGGAAAGAACGAACAGACCGTGTGAACAAGTGCGTAATAGAGAGGCGGATGCGACGCATCTATAATCTGATTTTCATATACCTGAGCATAGTCGAATCTGTCATCGGGCGACACGGCAAGATACTCGTTGAAATCTTCGGGACTGTTCCAACCTCCGTCAACATTAAGCTGTTTTGAGGAATTTGCAAGGTTATAGGTCAGAAACTCGTCCTCGTGAAAGCCCTGTTTTGAAAACATATAAACCGTGCTTATGACAAGGCTCACCGCAATAATAACCGCAAGAATTATTCTTGCCTTTTTGTTGTCGATTTTCATATAAAATTCTCCGTAATAATCAAAATTAAAATCAGCCGACAATTTTGTGCCGTTCAAACGGCAATTTTCGGCATTCCGTATTTAAATGATTATACCACAAATACGGTCACAATAACAATAGACTTTACAAAAATTTTGTATGTAATGCGTTTTCGGGCAAACAAAAATGCCGACAGAAAAATCCGTCGGCACAAATGATTTGTAATATTTTGATTATTTTTTAGCTGTTGTTTTCTTTTCGACAGGCTTTTCCGCTTTTACGGTTTTGCTTTCAGCCTTTACGGCAGCTTCGGTTTTCTCGACTTTTTCAGCCTTAACTGCTTTTTCTGTTTTTTCAGCTTTTTTCTCAATCTCAGCAGGAGCAGGAGTTTCCTCCTTAACTGCTTTTACTGCCTTTTTAACGGGCTTTTCGGGAGCGGGTTCGGCTTTCTTTTCAATCTTTTCAGCGGTTGCTTCTGCCTTTGCAGACTTTGCTTCAACCTTTACTTTTTCTGCCTTATCTTCCTTTTTTGTGGCAGCCTTTGCCGATTTCTTTGCCTTTTCGGCTTTAAGCTTTGCAAGAGCGGCGTCCTTTTTTGCCGTAGTCTTTTTCTTTACGGGAAGAGCCAGCTTCTTTTTAAGCTTGAAATACATAACAGCAAGCGGCGGAACTGTGATTTCCATTGAATAGTTGAGCTCGTGGTCTTTCTTCTTTTTAGCCTTGAGCTCGCCCGCGTTTCTGATTCCGCAACCGCCGAATTCCTCAGCCTCGGAGTTGAACACTTCTTCATAAATGCCGTATTCGGGCACACCAACAACATAGTTATCGTGCTGAACAGGCTGGAAGTTACATACGCAGATGATTTCACTGCCGTCATAAGCAATTCTGCGGAACGAAATGATGCTGTTCTTGTAGTCATCGAGTGCAATCCACTGGAAGCCGTCCCAATCATAGTCGTTCTCATGCATGGCAGGAACATCACGATAGAACTTGTTTACCTCAGCAAAGAAAAGGTTAAGCTGACGGTGCTTTTCAAATGAAAGAAGGTTCCATTCAAGCTCCTCGTTAGCATTCCACTCGTCAAACTGACCGATTTCACTGCCCATGAACATAAGCTTCTTACCCGGGTGAGCCATCATATACGCTATGAAACCTCTCACACCGCTGAACTTCATGTCATAGTCGCCGGGCATTTTATTGATGAGAGAACCCTTGCCGTAAACAACTTCATCATGAGAAATCGGGAGCATAAAGTTCTCGGAAAAAGCATAAACCATGCTGAATGTAAGTGTGTCGTGGTGATAATTTCTCCACAACGGATCAAGTGAGATGTACGAAAGCATATCGTTCATCCAACCCATATTCCACTTGTAGTCAAAGCCGAGTCCCATATCCTTAATCGGATAGCGTGTAACATTTGGCCATGCCGTACTTTCTTCGGCAATCATCATAGCCTCGGGGTGGAACATATGTACAACCGTGTTGAGCTTCTGCAGGAAATCAACGGCAACAAGGTTTTCTCTTCCGCCGTATGCGTTTGCAATCCACTCGCCGTCATTTCTGTTGTAGTCAAGATAAAGCATTGATGCAACGGCGTCAACACGGATACCGTCAACATGATACTTGTCAAGCCAGAACATTGCAGATGAAAGGAGGAAGCTTGTTACCTCATATCTGCCGTAATTGAAGATATATGTACCCCATTCCTTGTGTTCACCGATACGGGGATCTTCATATTCATAACAGCCTGTACCGTCAAATCTGCCAAGACCGTGTGCGTCCTTCGGGAAGTGGGCAGGAACCCAGTCAAGGATAACACCGATGCCCTCTTCATGACATCTGTCCACAAAATACATAAGGTCTTTCGGCTCACCGTAACGGGATGTTGCGGCAAAGTAGCCTGTAACCTGATATCCCCAGCTACCATCAAACGGATATTCTGTAAGAGGCATAAACTCAATGTGAGTGTAGCCCATATTCTTAACATAAGGAATAAGCTCATCAGCAAGCTTGCGATAGCTGAAAACATTGCCGTCCTCATACTTACGCCAAGAACCTGCGTTTACCTCGTAAACATTGACAGGCATATTCTTGTGCGGATGCTCTTTTTTGTAATCATACCACTTTTCATCATGCCACTCGTAGCCGTCAATTTCGTAAACACGGGATGCGTTGTCGGGACGAGTCTGGCAATGAAAAGCATAAGGATCGGTTTTGAGCCTTCTCTCATGCCACGGGGTTTCGACACAATATTTATAGCAGGCAAACTCGGGAATTCCCTCAATAAACAACTCCCAGACGCCGCCGTCCGAGATTTTGTACATAAAGTTTGCGTCATTGTTCCAGTCGTTAAAATCACCGACCACCGAAACGGACAATGCGTTCGGTGCCCATACTCTGAAAACAACGCCCTGACGGCCGTCCCAGTTCACAAAGTGTGAGCCTAAAAATTCATAAGCACGAACAGATTCGCCCTGTAAAAACTGATCAAGCGGCGCTCTTTCGTCATTGATTTTAAAAGCCATAGTAACCCTCTTTTCTGCGATTGTAGGCAGTTCTTCAATAATACAAGTATAGTATAATATATTTTCACCAAATATACAAGTGGTAAAAACGATTTTTATGTAAATAATTTTGTCGGTTTGTCTGAAATATTGTCAGTTGCTGTGAAAATCGTTCCAAAAAATAGTCAGAGAATGCGTGTTTCATCCGTAATTTTTATTTTTGACACACTTATCCCATACTGTTATAATATACAATAACGAAAGCATAAACAAGCGACAATTACGCTACTTTCGTTGGAAAACCGACTAATTTTAAAATCAGGTGATTATCTTTGGACATAAGAGTTATGAAAAGCAAGAAAAGTATTTTTGACGCATTTGTAAATCTGCGTTCAAAAAAAGAACTGCGCAAAATTACCGTTAAGGAGCTTTGTGAAAAAGCACTCATCAATAAATCTACCTTCTACACATATTATGAGGATATGTTCGACCTTTCGGATAAAATTGAGAGCGAGGTAGTTGACGGCATTGTAAGTACCATAAACTATCCGCAGATGATGATTGACGAGCCCGTAAAATTTTATCGCAATCTTCTGGGTGCAATGACCGAAAACAAGGCACTGACAAACACGGTTTTTTCCGGTTCACAACATCCCAATCTTATAGTAAAGCTTTCAAAATCATTGAAAAATATGATTTTCGAGAACTGCCCGGAATATATAAACGATAAGAAATTCTGCACACTTCTTGACTACGCAATCTACGGCGGATACTATGCCTTTGTTGAAAATCAGGAGAACACAAACGATTATTCGGATGAACTTATTGAATCGGTTTCAGTGATTTCCGAGCATATGACAAAACTCATAAAAGCAAGCATTCCAAACCTTAAAAGCAATAATACATAAAAATACTTTTTGCATATTTTTCAAGCTGTATTATTCATTAATTTGTGCAAAGTGCGATTTTTGTCGAACTTCAAAATATTTATTTAAAATTGCTGTCGATTGTGATAGAATATATTCGGTTTTATAAGAGAGAAAGGAGAGTCGGTCAGACTGCCGTTTATGAGGCGTTTGAAGTCTGTCCGAAAAAGAAGTTATGGAAATTAACACACTTGATATTCTGAAGAATCTTGCCATAATCCTTGTTGCGGCAAAGCTTCTCGGTATTGTTGCCAGAAAGCTCGGCGCACCGCAGGTTGTGGGTGAGATTATTGCAGGTCTTATCGTAGGACCTTGTATGCTTAATTTTGTTTCGTATGACGGGTTCATCTCAGGTATGGCTGAAATCGGCGTTATTTTGCTGATGTTCTCGGCAGGTCTGGGAACGGATCTTAAAGAGCTTATCAAAACAGGACCTGTTGCCTTGCTTGTTGCGTTTGCCGGTGTAATCGTTTCGGTTGCAGGCGGTGCGGCTGTTTACCTTGTATTCGGCTTTGGTGACGGTGACCTTGCGATGCTTGAGGCTGTATTTATGGGAACAATCCTTGCGGCAACCTCGGTTAGTATTACTGTTCAGGCTCTTAAAGAAATGGGACACCTGAAAGGAAGGGTTGCAACAACAATTCTTTCAGCCGCAATTATAGACGATGTTATCGGCATCGTACTTCTCACCGTTGTAATCGGTTTCAAAAGCCCCGATGTTCAGCCTGTGTCCGTTTGCATCAACATTGTACTTTTCTTTGTTCTTGCATTTATACTCGGCTTTGCACTTTATTTTCTCTTCAAGTGGCTCGACAAACTCTGGCCGCACTCAAGAAGAATTCCGATTTTCGGCCTTGTTCTCTGCTTTGCGTGTGCATATTGTGCGGAAGAATTTTTCGGAATTGCAGACATCACAGGCGCTTATGTTGCAGGTATTATCCTCTGTAACATCAAGGATTCACAGTACATCGAAAGAAAGATGGATGTCAGCTCGTACATGATTTTCGGACCTGTATTCTTTGCAAGTATCGGACTTCAGACAAGCTTTAACGATTTCAACCTTTCAATGCTCTGGTTCTCAATTGCACTCGTTGCAGTTGCACTTTTGACAAAGGTTATCGGCTGCGGCGGTACGGCAAAGCTTTGCAAATTCAATATGCCCGACTCGCTCAAAATCGGCGTAGGTATGATGAACCGTGGTGAGGTCGGTCTTATCGTTGCCAAGAAGGGACTTGACACAGGTCTTATGGCACCGCAGTTTTTTGCTCCTATTATTATTCTCATCATCGTTTCATCGCTTGCAACACCTATTCTTCTCAAGGTGGTTTACAAGAAATGGCCGGGTAAAGAAAATGAGGAGGCAGACAACCGTTCGGAAAAGCTTGCCGAAAACGAAAAGTATCTTACTCAGGAAGTTGTCGGTGCAACCTACAACATAACAGAAGATAATTTCAAAGATAAAAGCAAAGACGAATAATTTAATACAATAACCTAAAAGGACAAATGACAGTCATCAAGTCATTTGTCCTTATTTTTATTTATGCGGTTTTGTTAATTTTTCTCAAACAGTGTTCCTTTAGGATAAATTTTGTTTGTGTTTTGATACATATAATCAAAAAGAATATCAAACACTTCTTTGTTTTTGTTATCAATCAAAGCGTATTCGGTAATTGAATTATCTTTGATAAAAGCAATGACCAATGTATCGTCAACACCTGTAACCGACAGTTTTTCGGCATTTTTGATTTTTAGATTTTCGACAGCTGTTTTAATATCATATGATGAATCAATCAGCACATTATCCCAACTGTCTGCATATGAATCAAGCGAAATTCCCTTTTCGGTATTCTGAATTTTGCTTATTTCAGTTGCAATACTGTCATTCGGCTTCAACTCGTTCTGCGAACAACCTACTGCAAACAGACACATAATAATTAACGAAATTGTCAGTGCCAAACTTTTTCTCATTTTTCCTCCTTAATTTTTAGATGAAGAATTTGTTTTTATAAGTTTATTATACTTTTTTTGTTTTTTTACATCTACATATCTTACCATTTTACCACTGTTAACAGCATTTGCTATATTCGTTGTTATAATAAATGGTATTGTCATTCCATTAGGTGGTCTATTTGGGAATTTCATGGATTTTAACAAATTTCTTCCGATAGCATTATTTTTCAAATCCATTTGGGTATCTACGCTTCTAGGATTATAATTGCGCGAACCTTTTTCATGGGCAGTTGCGAACTGTTCCATATATTTTACACTTGTTCCGCGTGCACCCATCGCATTCCACAATGCATGTCGAAAAGCATCCCCATTTGTTCCCATAGTATTTGAACCAAATCTATTTTTTTCTTGTTTATTCGCATAATCCGCCTGAACCAATACAACCATACCATAGGTAGGATTACTATTAAAGACTTTCTTTTCATAACTGTTCAATTGAACCTTTGATGTTGGCAAGTATTTACTATAATCAGTTCCTTTACTAATTGAATATGTATCAAAGGACGCTTTATCAGCCTTTTTTATTAATTTATTCAAATCAGATAAAGAATACTTTTTCGTTTGTTTTATATATTTTTCGACATTTTTAAGATCTTGTTTTACATCTTCACCCAAAGTTTTTGATTTATAACAATATGAAAAATCTATATATCCAATTTTGGTTTTTAAATCGCTATTATCAGCCACATCAGCAGAAAGCATTGATAACGCAGCTGTATTAACGATAGAAAGACTACACATTGCAATTGCCAACATTAAGCATAAAGCAATTGAAAATTTTTTCTTGATTATTCTCATAAAACCATCTCCTGTATGTAATAACTGCAATTTTATTAATCTTTTGATGCGCATCGTTATAAAATCAATAATTTGCAAATATTAATATATATTATTTG
>ULVS01030476.1_pt1 | contig 19696 bp, 8 predicted proteins | sample 1959671 | NCBI WGS metagenome assembly ULVS01 (sample SAMEA4835792, study PRJEB28245) | human gut metagenome | biome: gut microbiome; material: fecal sample | place: Denmark | collected 2008
CGGACGGCAAAAGAACGCTCGGCGCGGACGGTAAGGTCACTTTCGCGGCGGCTAACAACCTCGACAACGCTACCGTCACCTACGAGTGCGAGGGCGCAATCGTTTCCTACGAAGTTCCCGTCGTAAAGGCGATGATTGAGGAGGAGGGCAGAAAACGTCTGCACGCCGAGAATTACCTCGTCGGCAGCGGATTCACCACCGAAAAGACGGACGAGGGCTTTATCCTCACCGCGACCGAAGCGAACGGCGGCTTTACGTTCGCCAACACGCTGGTCGCCGAAAACTCGTCAATCGAAATAAGCGGCACGGGTAGCACGTCCGGTTTCGACGCAATCGACGTGACGTACTTCGATTCGCTCGACTACACGCGCTCGGTCACCGCGCGCATAGTGCAGACGGGCGCAAAAGCGGACATTCTGCTTTGCGGCGGAAAGACCGGTCTTGACCACAGCTTCGTAAAATCCGACAAGTTCACGCTCAACCACACGCAGGGCTTAATGGTTGCCGACAAGGCAAGGCTGGACATCCCGACCTACGACGACGGCAGAACGTTTGCCGGCTTCCCGAGTAAGAAAGTATACATCTCCGTGCACTTTGTAAACGCGCAGAACGGAGCCAAAATTAACCTTACGTCGGTTAACGGACACTTGATGAATACCTCGATTTCCGACCGCATAGGACCGAAAATCGTCATTATGGACGCTAACTACGGCGGCACGCGCGATTTTGGCACGACCGTCACGCTGCCGGCGGCGATGGCGGGCGACACGCTCGACCCCAACGTCGAGTTCTCGATGAAAGTCACCGACGGCTCGGGCAAAGTCGTCACCGACGTCGACGGCTTGAAGCTTGACGGCGTAGACCCCGGCAGAGAATACACGATAAAGCTCGAGGACTACGGCGCGTACTCGATTTCCTACACCGCGTCCGACACCTTCAACTCGCGCAAGAACACCCGTAAGCTTAACTACATCATAAACGTGGTGGACGACGTTGCTCCCGAGATTAAGTTCGAGGCGAAGTTCGCCGAAACCGTCAAGGTGGGCGATAGAATGGTCATTCCGAAATTCACCGTCACCGACAACGTGAGCGAGGAAGCGGACATTACGATTACGAAGTACGTCCTCACCCCGAGCGGAGTACTGGTCAGCATTCCCGAAAACTCCAACTCGGTGAAGGCTGTTCAGCAGGGCAAGTATGAATTCCGCGTCATCGCGGTGGATAAAGTCGGTAACGTCGCGATGGAGCGCGTGACCGTCACCGCCGTCAATGAATAAGGAGGTGCGACGATGAAGAAATTATTGAAAAGAATTTTGTTTTTGACTATGGCAATTATGATGGCGTTCGGTTTTTCGGCGTGCTCGCCCAAAAACCCCGATAATCCCGACAACCCCGACAATCCCGACAAGCCGACCAATTCGGAAGTCACTACCGACGCTCCGGTAAACACCGTTACCGAGTCCGAGGAGCATCTCGTCACCAACAGCTTGCACGACGTGAAAGTCACCGAATCTACCAGGCTTTTCCGCGAAAACGGCTCCACGTCCTACAAAATCGTGTTCGGCAAGGACGCCGACAGCATGAAGGCGGCTTCGTTCATGCAGCAGCACATCGCCAAAGCGCTGGGCGTCAGACCGCAGATGGAAGTCGCGACGGCGGAAACCGCTTACGTTTCCGACTCGAAAGTAATCGTGCTCAACGTACCGTCGATGTTCGCTTCGGCAGGGCTGACGATGCCCTCCGTCGACCTCGGCGCAAACGGCTACTACATAAAGAACGTGGGCAACAGTTACTTTATCGCCACACAGGGACAGACCGGTATCCAGAGCGGCGCTATTTCCTTCCTCCGTCACCTTATCGGCTATGAAATGTACGCAGCCGACACCGTGGCTTACGACAGGATAGAGGACACCATTCCCGACATGGAAATCACCGAAAAGCCCGACTTCGACTTGAGAGTGCAGGGCAACAAGGTTAACAGCGAGGCCACTTACGGCATGGGCTTCCAATCCACGGGAGCAATCTTCATTTCCGTCGTGGGCGAAGCCTGGCACAACAGCCTTAATTTCCTGCCCAAGGAAACCTATCAGGCAAAGCACCCGAAATGGTACTCCACCAAGGATAACGAAATCTGCTACACCGCGCGCGGCGACGAGAACGAGCTCGAAGAGATGACCACCACCGTCGCGAACGAAATGGTGACGCTTGCGAACGAGAACCCCACCAAGCCCAGCATCTGCCTTACCATCGAGGACCACTCCGACCAATGCGGCTGCGACGCTTGCGCGGCTTCGAGAAAAGCATATAACGGCGTCGATTCGGCGGCTACGATAAAGTTCATGAACAAGGTCAACCGCAAGGTGCAGGCAAAGCTTTTGGAGCAGGCAGGCGGCGTGGAGGCGAATAAGCGCAATCTCAACATTCTGTTCTTCGCCTACACCAAAATGGAGAAACCGCCGGTAGTCAAGGACGAGGTTACGGGCAAGTGGAAGCCGATTGACGACAGCGTAATCTGCGACCCCGAGGTGGGCGTGTACATCGCTCCCATCTACGCGGCTTACAATCAGTCGTTCTATCACGAAAGCAACACCTCCGCAAAGGACATAATCGAGGGCTGGGGCGCGCTGTCGAACAAGCTCTACATGTGGCTTTACGAAACCAATTACAGTCACTACCTGTACCCTCTCAACTCCTACGACACCATGATTGAAACCTATCGCTTCTGCAAGGCGAACAACGCCGAGTACATGATGAATGAGGGTCAGTACAATCAGGGCAACGTCACGCATTTCGGCAAGCTTAAAGAATACTTTAACGCACGCGCGGAGTTCAACGTGAACGACAACTACGCCGACATCGTGGACGATTTCTTCCGCAACTACTTTGCCGAAGCCGCCGAGCCGATGAGAAAGTACTTCGACGAGCTTCAGGCGCACCTGCGCTACCTCGAGGAAGCGTTCCCGGCGGACGTGAACGGCAACATTTACAACCCCATGGAGCAGACCAAACTATGGTCGTTCGGCACGCTCAACGGCTGGCTTGACCTTATCGACGAAGCTTACGAGAAAATCGAGCCGCTAAAGGCGTCCGACCCCGACAGGTACAAAGTGCTGGAAAAACACATAAGACTTGAAAGCATGTTTCCGCGCTTCGCGCTGTACAGACTGTACTCCGGTATGTACGCCGCCACCGATTTGTACAACCTGCGCACCGAATTCAAGAACGATTGCAAGGACTTCGGCATTACCTACGTTTCGGAACGGACGTCCATCGACAATGTGTTCGCGGATTGGGGCTTGTAAAATAATTATCGCCCGGAAGAATTTTAACGTTTGATCGAGTGAAATTACTACGGGGAACGGCGACGGGATTAACCTTTTCGCCGCCGCAACCCCGTATAAAATCAAGATAAGGAGAAAAAGCAATGAAACTGAAAAAGAGCATAGTTATCACGCTGATACTCGCGCTTGTTTCGCTGTTCGCGATTGTGGGCTGCTCGCCGAAACCTACGCCCGCTCCCGAGCCCGCGCCCGAGCCGGATAAGCCTGCTGCAACGATAACTCTCGACAGGACGAAAGCCGAGCTCGACGTGTATGAAAAGCTCGTGCTGACGGCGACCAAGGAGAACACCGACGCCGACATCGTGTGGTCTACGTCGGATGAGAGCGTGGCTACCGTTTCGGACGGCACGGTCACGGCAAAAGCCGAAGGCAGCGTGACGATAACCGCGAAAGCAGACGGCGCAAGCGCAACCTGCGAAATCACGGTCACGAATTCGCATGCGGCTCCCGTGCTTCGCCTCGAGCGCTACGACGTAGCCGTTGCAATGGACGGCAGCTACGACATAAAAGTCGAAACGCTGTGGAAAGGCGCGCCCATCGACGAAGAAGTCGAGTACGTCTGGACGGTTGCGGACGGCAAACCTGCCGACATAGCCGCAGCCGAAATCATCGACGGCGGCGCGAGAATAAAAGGACTTAAATACGGCGAAACCGTGCTTGTCGTCAGCGCGAACGTGCGCGGCACCATGCTTGTCAAAGAACTCGCTGTCAAGGTCTGCAACCTCGACATCACGTTTGAGGTCACGGGGCTTAAGCAGGACGCCGACGCGTACCGTACTTCCGTCGCGCTCGTCGATACCGAAAGCGACAGCACCGTCCGCGAGCTCGATATCAAGGTGTACAATAAGGGCACGCTCGTGGAGAACGCCGCGATAGAGTGGACGAACTCCGACGATGGCAAAGCCACGATAGAGGGCAACACCGTCACGGCGGTCGCCGAGGGCGAAACCACGCTCGTGGGCACCTACGAGTACAACGATATAAGGATTATCGTCGACGTATACCGTCCGGAAATCAGACTCGGCGAGAGCGTAACGATTGAAACCGCTTTGGACGCAAATTCGTTCACAATCGCGTCGGACGTTGCCGGCACGATTCGCGGCGCGAGCGTCGGCGGCAAGGAAATCTCGTCCTCGATAGACGGCAAGACCGTCACCTACGACAAGGCTAAACTTTCCACGAAAGCCGCCGATATGGGCGACAAGGAAATCACCGTCGACACCGACAAGGCGATTTATATAATCGACGCGAAAATCTACACCAAGGTTCTCCGCACCGCCGACGACGTAATGGCTTGGAACGAATACGCTTACGCCGCAGACCCTGCAAGCACTTACTGGGGCGGCTACTTCGTACTCGCTAACGACATCGACATGACCGGCAAAGCTTACGTCGGCAAATTCTATTACGCCAACATGTTCTACACCGAAGGTCCCAGCGCATGGAGCGCAAAACCCGAGTACTCCGGTATCACTTTCCGTGACGGCAAGACCGGCGGTTTCCGAGGCGTATTCGACGGACAGGGCTATGCGATAAAGAACCTTACCATTTCCCAAGGCAACGGCAGTTTCGTAGGTCAGATCGCCCAGGGCGGCGTGTTCAAAAACGTCGTGTTCACCGGCGCTAAGATCACCAGCGACTGGGGCGCGGGTCTTGTTTCCGTCGGCGGCAACGGCACGATTGCAAACGTCTACGCCGAAATTACGGAAATGCACGCCGGCAACACCAACTACGACAAGAACGGTATCTTCTATTCGCAGGACACCATGTCGGGCGCTAAGGTAAACAACTGCATGGCGGTGTTCAACTGCGAAACGCCTGCCGACCCGTCGAGATTTACGGGACTGGGCTCTTACCACCTCGGCTACGGCATACTCAACGGCGTGTACGCAATAGGGCTGGATTCCTCGCTCGCCATCCGCACGCTTTCTTCGGCAGGAGCCGGCGACGTTTACGGCGCGTACTCCGGCTACGGCGCGCTCTACGAATCGGCAGTCGGTCTTACCTCGTGGGATAACGATTTCTGGCGCATAGTAAACGGCGTGCCTTACCCCAAAACTCTCGAGCTTCCTACGTCGGCAACCCCGAACGCGAAGGTTGACGAATACGTCGGCATCGGCACGCAGGCGATAATCTCCGGCATGACCTCAAGCGACGTAATCCGCCTCTCCGACGAAGCGAGAGCGCTGGGCGTCACGGCAAGCGGCAATCGCGTAACCGTGCCTGCAAGCGTACCCTCCGGTACGGCGGTTTCGCTGACCGTTTACAACATTTTCGACACGGACAAATCCGTTGACCTTACATTCCGTGTTGTGGAAAGCAAGTCGGTTAAGCTCGACGGCAAGCACAGTGTGGTCATCGAAGACGGCGCAACTTTCACCGTTGACTTCGGCGACAAAAAGGACGACGTGGAGGGCGAGGTGAACGTCGCTACGATTGACGGCAAGACGTTTACCACCGCAAACTACTCGAACGGCGTGCTCACGCTGGACACCGCGACGTTGAAGTCGCTGTACGGCGAGAAGTACATGACCGTCACCTTCATGAAGAAAAACGGCTCCGTTACCGAAAAGGTTACGGTAGTCGAAATCGACCTCGACGTAACGACGATGATTATCCGCAACGAAGCCGACCTCAATCGCTTCCTCACGGTTGCGAGAGAGAACGCAATCGGCGCTTCGTGGATGGGCATCTACAAGCTCGCGAACGACATCACTTGCGAGGGCGATTACAGCGGTATCTCCGGCAGCGGCGACACGCGCGGCGCAATCGGTACAGCCGCCGGCTTTAACGGCACGTTCGACGGTCAGGGACACACCATTTACAACATCAATATCGTCGGATCGCAGACCGGCTTTGCTAGCCACCTCGGTCAGCACGGCGTAATCAAGAATGTCGCGTTCGTTGGCGCGCGCAACCGCGGCGCAGGCGGCTTCATCACCTCCGTACAGGCAGGCACGATTGAAAACGTCTACATTCAGCTCGCCGAAAACTACGACGTATCGGAAGCCGGCTGGTGCCCGTTCAACTCGTCTATAACCGCCGACAGTTACGGTCAGGGCAGAATTAACAAAGTATTCGTCGAATACGTTACCGCGCTCGACGACACCGCGAAAACCGGTTACCCGATGTACAACTTCAATAAGGGCTATGGCATCGTGAATGGCGTTTACGCGGTCGGCGTAAGCAAATTTACGGTCGCCGGTTCCGGCAACCCGGGTGACGTTTACGGCGTGTATGCGGACTACGCGGCGCTCAAAGCTGCCAACGTCGGTTTCGCCGATTGGGACAATAACGGCTTCTGGAAAGTCGTAAACGGTATTCCCGTACCCGCAAGTTTCACCGCGAAAGCAACGCTTTCCAACACCGAACTCGGCGTTGCGGCAGGCGCTACCGTCGCGCTCGGCAGCGACGATACCTACGTCACGATTGCCATCGACGCCGCGGCAAAGGAGGCCGGCTTCAAGCTCGTCGGCAGAACGCTCGTCGTTCCCGCGGACGCGTCAGGCAAAACCGTCACCGTTACCGTGACCTCCGCGCTTGACGATACCGTCAAAGCGGAAAAGACATTCACCGTAATCACCACCGAAATCAAGAACGTTGCGGACGTTACCGAAATCGATATGACGGCAACGGGTGATATTACGTTCGACCTCTCGGCGCAGAATATCGACGGCGACCTGGTCGGCGTGACAATCGACGGAACGCCGTTCGCTTCGACGGCATACGAGGTGGGTACTCTTACGCTCGATCGCGCAACGCTCGGCTCGCTGTACGGCGAAAAGAAGATCGTCGCGACCTTCGAGAAGAGAAGCGGCGACACACTCGAAAAACTCGTCACAGTCAATATCCCCGTCGTTCTCGTCACCAAGTATATCTCGACTGCCGACGAAGTAAAGAATCTTCTCGATTATACCGTTAAAATCGACGACGTGACCAGAGGCGGCTACTTCGTGCAGACGCAGGACGTCGACGCAGGCGGCTCGCGCGTGGGCTTCGGCGATTGGGACGGTTCCAAGTCCGTCAACTGCTTCAACGGCGTCTACGACGGCAGAGGACACGTCATCCAGGGCGCGAAACAAGGTACCAACACCGGTATGTTCGCTTGGCTCAGAGGCAACTCGGTTATCAAGAATATCGTCTTTACCGGCGCGGTGCTTGACGGTTGCTCGGGCTTCGTCGTTACCGACGGCGCCGAAGGTTCCACTATCGAAAATATCGCAGTCTACGGTAAGATTGTTTCCGGCGGCGCAAACTGGTCGCCGAGCGCAATGATCCTCGGCAAGGGTAACGGCGCTACCGTTCGCAACTGTATGGTCGTTCTCGCCGATTGGTCGCTTAACGACGGAAACAACGCAGGCATGATCGTGGGTAATCTGTCTTCCGGCACTGTCGAGAACTGTATCGCGGTCAACCTTAAACCCGGCGCGACCGAAGCCGAGTATGCGATTCCCGCTATCGGCGTGAACGGCGCAGGACTCACCACCAAGGCTAACGATAACGACACGACCAAGACCTTCCACGGCTGGGACGAATACCTCGCCTGGGCGGCGGATAAGGATATGTCGGCTTACGGCAATTCGACCTGGGAAGTCCTCGAAAACAAGATACCCGTCGCGAAGTCGGTTAAGGCTTCTGTCGGCGCGGTCAACGCGGACTTCGTGCCCGATACCGTAGCGGTAGGCGAAACCAACACCATCAATATCACGAACGCAGGCGTGTACGCGAAGGTCACCGTCGAACCGGCGGTAGAGGGCGTGACCGTAGGTTTCTCGACGATCACCGTCGCCGATACGTTCAACGGCACGTTCACCGTCAAAGTTACTTCGCTCGTGACCGGCGAATCCGTCACCAAGACGGCGGCAAGTACGACCACGACGACGCTTTCGGGTAAAACCGATCTCGGAATCAACAACGACAATACGCTCGATATTTCCGAAGCAGGCGTTACCGGAACGGTAAAGAGCGCGAAAGTCGGCGATACGGCAGTCACCGCTTCGCTCGACGGCACTACGCTTTCCGTCACCGGACTTGGGGCATCGCTCGGTCAGACCGTTTACGGCGACAAAACGCTGTCGGTAGTTATCGAAAAAGCGGACAACTCGCTCGCGACCGTCAACGTTCCCGTATTCGTCGTGACCAAGATCCTCAATACCGCCGACGATATCCTCGGCTGGAACGACCTTTCCTACGCTGCGGACGCAGCGCCGAACTACTGGGGCGGATACTTTGTGCTCGGTAAAGATATCGACATGACGGGTAAAGAGTTCCAGGGCAGGTTTTCTTACACCGACTTGTGCGATACGGAAGGACCGAATGCGTGGAACACTAAGGTCGAATATCAGCCGCTTATATGGAACAACGGTAGAAAGGGCGGTTTCCGCGGCACGTTCGACGGCAGAGGACATAAGATATCAAATCTTACCGTTGCGAAATGGAACGGAAGTCTGATGGGACAGCTTGCAACCGAAGGCATTGTCAAGAACGTCGTATTTACCGATGTTACGCTCAATGCGGCGACCTCGTTGATTTCGCCCGGCGGCGAAGGTAAAATACAGAACGTTTATGCGACAATCAAAGCATACAGCAACGGCAATGCAGGCGACTCCACCGGCGTATTCCTCTCCCGTGACAGCATGGGCGGCGCAAGACTGGTAAACTGCTTCGTCAAGTTCGATTGCGCGACGGCGGTTACTGATGGATTCAAGGCGCTGGGTTCGTATCACCTCGGTTACGGCATACTCAAAAACGTGTATGCGGTAGGCGAAGGCATGAGCAAAGACGCCGTTATCCGTATACTCAATCCTGCGGAAGCCGGTACCGGCGACGTGTACGGCGGTTACGAAACTGCCGAAGCGTTCGCCGCCGAAGTTACCGTTTCCGCCGAGAACGGTTGGGATATGGACTTCTGGACGACGACCGCCGACGGACTGCCCATTCCCAAAACGCTCAACGCGTAACTAACCGACTTCTTCATACTCCTTAATAATAGCGAAACGGCTGTAAGTTCTCGTCTTACAGCCGCTTTGCATTTTAAAAGCGCAACGGGGGGGTAAATAATAACGAAACCTTTCCGTTCAACCACGTCATCCTGAGTGAAAAAGTCATTGCCCCGTTGAATAGGGCAATGACTTTTGCGCGTGAGGATCCCCCGCGATAGAAAAGTAATTATCCTTATATCTTAATTGTAAATCGCGATAAAAATGTTCAGCGCGGTGGCGAAAAGTATCCAGCCGAGGTAGGGGATATTCATTATCGCGGCGGCTTTACTCAGTCTGAAATCAAGAATTACGAGCGCTGTTATCATCGCGTCTAAAATCGCCAGCCACACGAACGCGAAAAAGTACAAATCGGCTTTGAAGAATATCGGCGTCCAGGTGATATTGACGATATAGCTCACCACGCTCACGAGCACGGCGGCGTTTTTAATCGCGCGTTCCTCTTGAGTTTTGGGCGAGTAGGCGAGCGTAAGGTAGAACGCTCCGCCCATGATAAAATAAAGCACGCTCCACACGATAGAGAACGTCACGTCCGGCGGCGTAAACGGCGGCCGCACCAGCCCGGCATAGCCCTCTTGCGCTCCGCCGATAAAGCCCATCAGCGAGCCTATGCCCAACGAAGCCAGCCCCATAAGTATAAAGTAAACCGCGTGTACACCCACGCTTGTCCTGCGTTTTACAGCCTCTTCCATAATTTTTCCTCCGCGCTTAGTGTTCGCAACCGTCTGCCGTTTTATGCGGTGGGGGGGAGAATAAGGAAAAATATCCTAATAGTCATTCCGAGCGCAGCCCTGGGAATCTGGCGAAGCGTAAAATTATAATAAATGCGCCTGCGGCTAGATCTTCAGGGCTTCGCTCAAGATGGCGTGGTTTGGATAGCGGTTCCATGCGGGGGGATCCTCACGCTCACTTCGTTCGCCTAAGGTTTGACGGCGGAGAAAGAGAAACTGCACATTATATTTTAAAATAAAACGCGCAACCCAACTTTTACCTCGTCATCCTGAGCGCGCAGCGCGTGAGGATCCCCGACAACAGAGAACTAATTATCCTTATATCAAAACAAATGCAGCCACAAGTCGTTGATTACGATAACAACGCTCAGCACCGCAAGGTAAGCTGCGAAATACACGCCGTTGTTTTTAGCGAAAACCGTTTTGGCGAGCTTCAGCGACAGCAGCCCCGAAATAAACGCGGTGAAAAAGCCCGTCAGCAGCTGTCCTACGGGCACGGGCGAAGCTTCGCCGCCGATTATTTCCACCAGCGCGGAGCCTAAGATAATCGGCACGGACAGAATAAAGCAGAACGCGGTGTTCTCGCGCTTTTCCACGCCTGCGAGCGTGCCTGCCGTCACCGTCGTGCCGCTTCTCGACAACCCGGGGAATACCGCCAAGCCCTGGCAAAACCCGACGACGGCGGCGGTGAAGAAATCGTGCCGCGGCTTTACGGTTTTGGGGCGATAATATGCGCCTACGGTGAGCAAAACCGCCGTCAGCATAAAGAATATCGGCAACGTCTTTCCGCCCGAAAACGCGAGCTTTGCAGGCTTATACAGAAGCGCGACCACCACAGCCGAAACGGCGGTGGCGAGCACGAGCGACAGCGACGGCGCGGAAAACGGCTTGCGAATAAGCCCCGTCAGCTCGCGGCGGAACGCGATAATTACGGCGGCGAGCGTGCCGAGGTGCAGAATGAGGTCGAAGTACAGCGACGATTCCACGCCCGTAATGCGCGAAAACAGCACGAGGTGACCGCTGCTCGACACCGGCAGGAACTCCGTCAGCCCCTGAATAAGACCTAATACAAACGCTTGAAAATAACTCATACGCTAGTTTATTCGCAATATGTGCGGTAATATGAGCGGTAATCCGTTTCGGAGTTTTCGTATCGATAAGGATTGTCGGCGGTTTGGTGCAGGGACTTCCACGCGTGGCGGTATTGTCCTTTTTACTTAGGACAATACCGTTACTCCTCAGAATGGCATAAGGATTATTTCTTTTTCCCTTGGATGGAGCGAATACTTAACCTTATACGTCATTCCGAATAAGGAAAAAGACAACACCGGTGGTGCTAGAACAACAATTCTTATACGTCATTCCGAGCTTGCCGAGGAATCCAGCGAAGCTAAAAGAAATAATAATGCGCCTGCGGCTAGATTCTTCGGCTTCGCTGTCGCTCCGCTCTGAATGGCATAAGGATTATTTCTTTTCTCCCTTGCATGGAGCGAATACTAGTCCTCTTTATCAATGTTTTTCATAAGCGGCTTTCGTTTTTTCTCCGCTCAAAGAGGCGCAAAGCCCGTCGTTTTCCACGCTTTACGAGCGTTCCGTTAATCAGCGCAAAAATTGCTAAATTTCAGACAAAAAACGATAGCGGTTACGCTTGCATAATCGGGCGCGTTTTGGTAAAATATTACTATGGCGGCGAGGACTTTTTATTGCCGCGGCAACGCTACGAACGGAGGAAAAATCATGAAAATCAATATTTCCGCACTTAGCGCGGAGCTTATCGAGAGTGTAAAGGAATGCGCCGAAATGCTGGGGCTGGAAACGGGCACGGACGGCTATGCGCTGAAAACCGAAACCGCCGAGGGGCTTACCGTCCGCTTCGACGGCAAGGACTTTACGGTCGGTTATCCCGAGAACGCAAGGCACCTGTTTTTCAGGGGCTTGCGCCTTATCAAGCAGAACGGCGACAAAAAGCCCTACGAGATAACCGAGAGCCGCGATTTTACCGAGCTCGGCATAATGCTCGACTGCTCGCGAAACGCCGTGAGAAACGAGCGCCACGTCTGCGAGATTATCCGCACGCTCGCGCTCATGGGCTATAACGAGCTGCAACTTTACACCGAGGACACCTACGAGGTCGACGGCGAACCGCACTTCGGGTACATGCGCGGACGTTATACAAAGGACGAAATGAAGCGCATCGACGCCTACGCCTCGCGTTTCGGTATCGAGGTCGTGCCGTGCATTCAGACGTTGGCGCACCTCAACCAGATTTTCCGTTGGAGAGAGTACGACGCAATCAACGACACCGACGACATATTGCTCATCGACGACGAGCGCACCTACACGCTTATCGAAAAAATGTTCAAGACCCTGTCCGAGTGCTACGCCTCGCGCAAAATCCATATCGGCATGGACGAAGCGCACATGATAGGGCGCGGCAAGTACGAGGATCGACACGGCGCGCCGAAAAACCGCTCGGATATTATGCTCCGTCACCTCAACCGCGTGGTGGAAATCGCGGGCAAGTACGGTTACAAGCCCATGATGTGGTCGGACATGTTCTTCCGCCTCGCTCACGGCGGCGAATATTACGTTAAAGAGAAGGGCGCAATCGACGAAAAAGTGCGCGCGCTCGTGCCCAAAAACCTCAGGCTCGTGTATTGGGACTATTATAACACCGATTCCGCCGTTTACGAGGCGATGATTGACAGTCACCTCGACTTTGACCGCGAAGTAATGTTTGCCGGCGGCGCGTGGATGTGGAAAGGCTTTACCCCCTCCAACCGTTTTTCGATGAAAGCGACGGAAATCGCGCTCGACGCTTGCAGGAAAAAGGGACTCGACAAGATTTTGCTCACAATGTGGGGCGACGACGGCGCGGAGTGCTCCGACGGCGCGGTGCTACCCACGCTCGTGTTTGCTGCCGAGAAAATGTACGGCGGCGACGTTAAGGCGGCGTTCAAGGCGCTCACCGACATTGACTTCGACAAGTTCATGAAAATCGAAGCCGCAAACGACATCGTACCCACCGCCGTCCCCGAGCCGAATAACCCGAACAAGTACCTGTTGTACAACGACTGCGTGGGCGGACTGTTCGACTACACCGTGCGAGAGGGCGACGGCAAGACCTATGCAGAACACGCAAAGGAATTAAAGGCGATTGAGAGAAAAGCCGGCAGGTATTCATATATCTTCGCCACTCAGCGCGCGCTTTGCTCGGTGCTCGCCGCCAAGGTCGAGCTGGGCATAAAGGCGAGAGCCGCCTATAAGAACGGCGACCGCAAGGCGATTAAGGCGCTGGTGCACGACGGCTACACGCCGCTTTTCGCCGCGTTCGAGGACTTTTACGCGTGCTTTGCCGAACAGTGGGAAATCGAAAACAAGCCTTTCGGGTTTGAGGTACAGGACTACCGCATCGGCGGACTCATTCGCAGAGCGCAGCACTGCGCCGACAAGCTTTGCGCTTACGCCAACGGCGCGACCGACGTAATCCCCGAGTTCGAGGAAGCGACGCTCGAGTCGATGATGACCCCCGAGGAAGCGGCTCGCCGCAAGCTGGACTTCAACCGTTTCGGCGCCTCAATAGGCACGAACATTATGACGTGGTAGAGAGATATGCTTAATATCGTACTCGTAGAACCCGAAATTCCGCAAAACACCGGCAACATAGCGCGCACCTGCGCTTGTACCAACTCGCGGCTGCACCTCGTGCGCCCGTTCGGTTTCGACGTGAGCGAGAAGTCACTGCGCCGCGCCGGGCTCGACTATTGGGACAAGGTGGACATCACCTATTACGACAGCCTCGCCGAGTTTATGGAAAAGACCGCCGGCGGCACTTACTACTACGCCACCACCAAAGCCGACAAAAGCTATACGGACGTGAGCTATCCAGACGGCTGCTATATCCTTTTCGGCAAGGAAACGAAGGGCTTGCCCGAAGAGCTTATCTACGCCGACTACGACCGAGCCGTCCGTATTCCCATGTACGGCGCGCTCCGCTCGCTCAACCTGTCGAACTCCGTCGCGATTATTCTCTACGAGGCGCTAAGGCAAAACGACTTTTTCGGCAATAGGTAAATATAAAATTTCCGGCTTAAAACGTAAAAAACCGTCGCGGTAAATAACGCGGCGGCTTTTTTGTAGTTTCTTCATAGTGTTTAGTCGTTTAGTAGTGTCTTTACACGGCGAGCCCGGAGAGCATGGAGATTGCAATCAGGCAGTAGATTGACAGCGACAGCGCGTCGACAATCGTCGTGATGAACGGGCTTGCGACGACGGCAGGGTCGAGATGGCACTTTTTCGCGACTAGCGGCAGGGTGCAGCCGATAAGCTTGGCGAGCACCACGGTGGAGAGCAGCGACAGGCAGATTACCAGCGCGACGTTGAAGCCGTTTGTAATCGCCCACAGTCTGTCGACTAGCATCAGCTTTACAAAGCAGGCGACGGCGAGGGTGAGACCCAGCAGAATCGACGCGCGGATTTCCTTCCAGATAACCTTGCCGATGTCGCGGAACTCGACTTCGCCCAGGGCTATGCCGCGGATAATCGTGACCGAGGCCTGCGAGCCGGCGTTGCCGCCCGTGTCCATAAGCATAGGAATGGAAGCGGTGAGAATTATGCCGAAAACGGGCATGTTCAGCGTTTCCTCGTTAGCCGAGATTATCATGCCGGTAAACGTCGCGGAAATCATAAGTATCAGCAGCCACGGAATACGGTTGAGCCAGATTTTCCACACGCTGGTTTTTAGGTAGGGCTTGTCGGAGGGAGTGACCGCGCTCATTTTCGCCATATCCTCGGTGCTTTCGTCCTGCATAATCTGGATTGCGTCGTCGACGGTGACGATGCCCACCAGCCGCTTTTCGCCGTCGACTACCGGCATCGCGAGGAAGCCGTACTTCGCAATCATATTGGAAACGTCCTCCTTGTCGGTCAGCGTTTCGACGTAGATTACGTTGTCTTCCATAATGTCGCCGATTTTGGAGTTAGGGGAAGCGAGCAGCAAATCCTTTGCCGACACTATGCCGATAAGCTTTTTCTTCTCGTCGGTGACGTACATGGTGTAGATTGTTTCCTTGTCCACGCCCGTTTTGCGTATGCGCTCGAAAGCTGCGGAAACGGTCATCGAACTCGTCAGCGACACGAACTCGATTGTCATTATGCTGCCTGCGCTGTCTTTGGGGTATTTCAGCAGCTCGTTTATATAGGCGCGAGTTTCGGCGTCCGACTGCGCGATAATACGCTTGACGACGTTAGCCGGCATTTCTTCGATGAGGTCTACGGTATCGTCGAGAAATAACTCGTCCATGACGGCTTTCAGCTCGATATCGTTCAGCGAGCGGATAAGCGCTTCTTTGCTGTCGCCGCTCATCTCGACAAACGTTTCCGCCGCGAGGTCCTTCGGCAGTATGCGGAAAATCAGCACGACTTCTTCTTTGGGCACTTCGTCGAAGATTTCGGCAAGATCGGTTGGGTTAAACTCGCGGAGAAGCGGCTTCAATACCGTGAAATTCCGCTCCTGCAAAAGTCGCAGGATTTCGTCCTCTTCGGCGATTCTGCGCGCCACGCCCGCCGGCAAATCTTCCACCATGTCCACGGTGTCCTCGACGGACATTTCGTCCATGACTTTGTCGAGCTCGTTGTCTTTAAGCAGCGAGATTATGCGCTCTTTAAGACTGACGTTTTCGTCGAGCTTAACCAAAAAGTCCGCGGTTTCGTCGGGAGAGAAGCCGCGGCAGGCTTTTTTCAGCTCTTCGTCGCTAAGACCGCCCAGAAACTCCGAAAGCTCCTCGGGCGTGGCGGAATCAAGGACTTTGACAAGCTGCGAAAAGTCCTCCTCCGTCAAAAGGTTATACCATTCCTTATTCATTGCTTGTTACCACGCAAACGATTTTCGTGGGCGTCAAGCGCGAATATTTTTCCCTTAAATCGTTATTATTCGGCAAGGGCGCGCGAATAATAACGCCTGTTACTCGGGGGTTCCGCGCTTTTACTGCTACCTGCGTCCATTCGCTGCCTTATGCCTCCTTTTTAATATTTCACTATCAGTATATGCCATTTGCCGCGATAAGTCAATCGAATTCGCTTTCCGCTCCCGAAATTTGCGGAAAAATCGGTGCCTTGGCGCGTTAAAACTATTGTAATTTTCGTAAAAGTGTGTTACAATACAATATAACGCAAAAACGGCTTAACCGCGATTTTTGCGCGAGAACGGGCGGAGGTTAAAGAATGTTTTTCGATTTCGACGCGCTTTACAACGAAACTCAGGGCGATGCGTTTGCTTCGGGTAAGAAGAAGTTTTACGACAACAAGGTTAAGAGCATTACTACGGCGACGCGCGACGGAAAGTTCGACATTATGTCCACCGTTCAGGGCGACAGGCTATATAGCTGCAAGATAACTTTCGACGAGCAGGGCGGACTGTACGACTACGAGTGCGACTGCGACAAATTCAACCTCGAGAGCGGACCGTGTAAGCATATCGTAGCCACCGCGCTCAGCTATGAGGAGCGCAATCCGCAGGTGCGCGAGCCCGTCGATATACGCAAAAAGACCGACCCGGGCGCAGTCAATCTCATCGCCGAGTACGGCAAAAAGAAACGCCGCAGGTTTATTACGGGCGACGCGGTGAAAACCGAGCTGATTCCCTATCTCGAATTAGGCGACGGCGTGTCGCTGCGCTTTACAATCGGCAACAAAAAGCAATACAACCTCAAGGATATTTCCGACTTCGTGTCGTGCGTTTCGGCGTGCGGCTATCGTCGTTACGGAGTGGACCTCGAGCTTTACCACAACATAGAAAACTTTACCGACAACAGCAAAAAGCTTGTCGATTTTCTGGTGAAGTGCTATTCGGAGAAAATCGAGCTGAGCGGCACGTTCATGCGCTACAAGGACGAAATACGCCTCATCAGCGGCGACGTGGACGAGTTTTTTGCGCTGTACGAGGGCTCGCTGGTGCACCTTGGAAAGACCGACCTCGTGCTCATCGAGCCGTTTACGGCGACGCTCCCCGTCAAGCTGATTGTCACGCGCGAGGACGGCGGCTATTCGGTCACGCTGTCCGAAACCGACTGCAAATTCATTGACGGCAAGGATTATAAGTACGTTCTCACCCAAAACCGCATTTTCCGCGTGAGCGACGAGTTCGACGCGGCGGTGCGCTCGTTCTTCGACTATATAGCGATGAAAAAGCGGCTGTTCGTTGCCGACCACGACATGAGCGCGTTCTACAACAGCGTTATCTGCCAGCTCAACGACTATATCGAGGTGGACTCGGGCACGATAGACTTGTCCGTCTACGAAGCCGCTCCTCTCGTTACCAAGATTTACATCAACGGCAAGGACGGCAGCGTGTATCTCGACGTAAAGGCGAGCTACGACGACAATCCCGTCGACTTGTTTTCCGACGTCATCGGCGGAGATTTCGTGCGCGATTGGGACACCGAAAACGCCATTCGCGGCGTGCTGGCAAAGTATTTTCCGCACTATCCCGACCTTTATCTCGACGACGAAGCGGAGATTTTTACCTTCCTGTCCGAGGGCGTAAAGGAGCTTTTCGAGTACGCCGAAGTGTTTGTCACCGACAGCATGAAGAAAATGCGCATTCGCACTTCGCCGCGTATTCACGTGGGCGTAAGGCTTACGAGCGACCTTCTCAACCTGCAACTCTCCGCCGAGGGCTACACGAGCGAGGAGCTTGCCGCGATACTTGCGGCTTATCGCGAAAAGAAGCGTTATATACGCCTCGGCGGCGGCTTCGTCAACCTCGAGGACAATTCCATCGAGGCGCTGAGCGAGATTCTGGAAGTGGCGAAACTGACGGACGGGCAGTTTGAAATGCCGCGCTATTACGCGCCGTTCGTCAACAGCGAGCTCAAGCAGGGATTCTTCTCGCTCTCTCGCGACAGCGCGTTCAAGTCGCTGTTAAAGTCGCTCGAATCGGTGGAAAACGCCGACATCGAGGTGCCCGAATCGCTGCGACTCATCATGCGCAATTACCAGAAAACGGGCTACCGTTGGCTGAAAATGCTGAAAGACAACGGTTTCGGCGGAATACTCGCCGACGACATGGGCTTAGGTAAATCGCTGCAAGTAATCGCGTTGCTTCTCGAGGAGAAGTCTACCGCGCTGATAATCTGCCCCACCACGCTCATGCTGAATTGGGTGGGCGAGATAGAAAAGTTTGCCCCGTCATTAAGAACGCTCGCCGTTATGGGCGGTCAGGAGGAGCGGCGCGAGCGCATCGCCAAAGCCGCCGACTACGACGTTGTGATTACTTCCTATGACCTTATCCGCAGGGATTACGAGCTGTACGAGAACGTGACGTTCGATTACGCGATTGCCGACGAAGCGCAGTACATCAAGAACCCCGAAACCAAAAACGCGGTTGCGGTCAAGAAAATCAAGGCTAAACATCGTTTCGCGCTCACGGGTACGCCGGTAGAGAACAACCTCGGCGAGCTGTGGTCGATTTTCGACTTTATCATGCCCTATTACCTCGGCAGTTACGGCGCGTTCCGCGACAAGTACGAGGTGGACGTGGTGCGCGGCGACGCAGGCGCGACGGAGCGGCTAAAGCGCATCGTCAAGCCGTTTATATTGCGCCGACTCAAAGCGGACGTTCTCAAGGAGCTCCCGGCGAAAATGGAGAGCATACTCGACGCGCCGCTTGAGGGCGAGCAGAAGAAGCTGTACGAGGCTAACCTCGCGCTTATCCGCGAGAGCATGCGCGCCACTCCCGACATGAGCAGGGTGGTTGTGCTGTCGATGCTGACCAAGCTTCGTCAGATATGCTGCGACCCCTCGCTCGTTTACCCCGACTACTCGGGCAACTCCGCAAAGACCGACGCGTGCATGGAGCTTATCGAAACGGCTGTCGAGGGCGGTCACAAGATATTGCTGTTCTCGCAGTTCACCTCGATGCTGGACGTAATTCGCAGGAAACTGATGGAGAAGGGTATTTCGCACTATGTCCTTAAAGGCGACACACCCAAGTCCGAGCGGTTGCGGCTGGTCAACAAGTTCAACGAAAACGACGTCAAAGTGTTCCTCATCTCGCTCAAAGCCGGCGGCACAGGCATCAACCTTACGGGCGCGGACGTGGTAATCCACTACGACCCGTGGTGGAACGAGTCGGTGATGAATCAGGCGACCGACCGCGCCTACCGCATGGGTCAGCAAAAGAGCGTGCAGGTCTACAAGCTGATTGTCAAGGACAGCGTGGAGGAGAAAATTATCAAGCTTCAGGAGAAGAAATCCGCGCTGGCAGGACTTGTCGTCGGTAAGGAAAACGGCATAAAGGAAATAATCGAGCTTCTGGGCTAGACGGCATAATCATCTCAAATACCGCCGCTTAGCTAGAAAATATTGCAAATATTGCGCTCGGCATTGCAAAATTCGCTTTATTTAGGCAAACCGCAAAAAAATTTAAAAAAGTTTAAAAAAACTCTTGACAAACAAAATCGATAGGTATATAATGAGCTCGTAATTTGGAACGGACGTTCCGGTTACGCTTAAACAGCTCATCATTTTCCCCCTTATCATATAGCAAGATGGTCGACCACAAAATCGGCCATTTTGCATTTTAAATCGAATTTACGGGGAGCGGCAGCTATTTTCTGCGGAAAAA
>ULVS01057134.1_pt1 | contig 18197 bp, 8 predicted proteins | sample 1959671 | NCBI WGS metagenome assembly ULVS01 (sample SAMEA4835792, study PRJEB28245) | human gut metagenome | biome: gut microbiome; material: fecal sample | place: Denmark | collected 2008
AGCCTGAAATCAATCATTATCGTCGAGATTTGCATAAAGCCGTCTATCCGCTCGCACAGTCCGTCGAAGCCGAGAATATCGAGGTCGGGGAACGTGCGGAAAACGTTTTTATCGACGTCGCTGAGTTTGCGAAGCAGCTCGTAGACCGTCATATCATTAAAGCAGAATATGCCGCGACAGCCGCGTCGGAGCATGTCGTAAAGAACGCCTATGTCGTCGGTGGAAATATTGTAAAAGTCGATTTGCGCCCCGGGATTCAGCTTTTCCGTTTCTTCTCTGAACGAGTCGTACCGCGCGAGGCTGAAGGTATAATCGCTGCCCACGAACGCAAGCTTGTCGCCGGTCCCGCGCTCGGCAAAGTAGTCCGCCGCCAACCTGCAACCGCAGTTGTTGTCGATATCTACTATGTCCACGCCGTAAGCTTCGACGTCGCTCGTGAACGCGCTGCCGGCGTAAACTATGCGCACGTTGTTCAGCCTCGCGAACTCGTCGGTAGCCGCGTCGAAGACTATGTACGTTATGATAACGTCCACGCGCTGGAGAATACATTTTTTAATCATCTCCACGTCGAACGCGCGGCTTTTCGAGAACATGAGCACGCAGTCAAACTCCTCGCTGCCGCGAAAAGCCTTCAAAAGCTCGGCGTACAACGAGTTGAAGTACAGATTCGAGAAGTCGTCGGCGAACACACCTACCACGGGTCGCTCGTCCTTTTTCATCTTCTGCGCGACATGGTTGGGCATGTAGCCCATATCTATCGCCGTTCGTCTGATGCGGATTTTAAGCGCTTCGGAAATGTCGTCCAGGTCTCTAAGCGCGTGCGACACGGTGTTTATGGAAACGCCGAGGCGCGAAGCTATCGCTTTGAGGCTGACGCTCTTCTCTTTCATTTAATCACGTCCCCGGTGACCGAGTCGAAAACGTACAAGTCGTCCGGCAAAAACTCGACGGTGATTTCGTCGTCGGTGGTTATCTTATGCTTTGCGTCGATTCTTCCCACCATATCTTTGCCGCAGAAGTCAAAGTGCACGTTGTATTCGCCGCCGAGAAGCTCGCACACGGTGGGCTTTACGACGAATTTGCCGCTTTTCGCCTTGCCGCGTTTCTTCTCGATTTTTATGCGCTCGGGGCGTATGCCGACGATGAGCGTGTGGTCGCCCTCGGCGCAGGCGCGGACGGCTTCGAGCTTTCCTTCGAGCACGCGTTTTTCCTCCGCGTAGTGTTCGGCTTCGTTTTCCGATTTCGAGAATTTGTCCTTTATGCGAGCGATAAGCCCTTTCTTCGTTTTCTTGCCGATTTCAATCGCTCTGCTCTCGCCTGTCACGGAAAGCAGCTTCAGCAGCTTTTCGCGCGACTTTTCGTCGAAGTTAGTCAACGTTTCCTCGAGTTCCTTTGCTTTTGCGGCGTAGAAAGCGTCGTGGCGTGAGATAAAGCCCTCGTCGAGCGCGATTTCGTCGTTACCGAACGCAATCGTGTTCTTCTCGCGGTTGTACCTGACGTCGAACATATTCATAGTCGGCGAGCCTATAAAGCGCGCGACGAACACGTTATTCGGGTCGTTGTACACCTCTTCGGGCGAGCCGATTTGCTGCACGAAGCCGCGCGACATTACCACTATGCGCGTCGCCATCGTCATTGCTTCGGTCTGGTCGTGCGTGACGTAAATCGTCGTAGCGTCGATGCGGTTGTGAAGCTTGACTATTTCGCTGCGCATGGTGAGTCTCAGCTTTGCGTCGAGGTTGGACAGCGGTTCGTCCATCATGAATATCGGGACGTTCTTTATTATCGCTCTGCCCAGCGCGACGCGCTGCATCTGTCCGCCGGAAAGCTCTTTGGGGAGCTTGTCGAGGTAAGGGCGAAGGTCGAGAATTTCCGCGGTTTCGTATACCTTTTTGCGAATTTCGTAGGGCGTGAACATGCGGCTTTCAATCTTTACTTCGCCGTCGTCGCCGAGAATCTCGAATTTATCGTTGTACCGAACTCCGAGCTCGTCGAGGCGTTTTTTGCCCTCCGCGATAACGCCGTCAAGCGCCGACAGCCATTCGGCGAGAATAGGAGCTTTGTCGTCGTCGCTTGCCGCGGGCTCCTCCGCTTCCGCGCGCTTGGTTTTTTCGCGCTCCGACTGCGACTCGTAAAAATCGATAAGGAGCTGGGCCGCCTCGGGCGAAATCGCGAACGCTGCGGCAAGCCTTTCGGCGCGCTCGGTCTTTTTGAGCTTTAACGCGAGCGTCGAGCTCAGCATGCTCAAGGTAGCCGAAAAATCGTGCTCGGTCAAAGCCCTCCTCGCCTCCGCCGCCGGGTAAAGCTTTTTGTCGGTGACGGGCACGGGATACTTGTTTATGGTGAGCGGAAACGCGATGTTGTCAAACACGTTCATCTGCGGATACAGCGCGTAGCTTTGGAACACTATCGCCATTTTGCGGTCTTTGCTCGGCTTGTAGTTTATCAGCTCGTCCTCGAGGAGAATGTCGCCGCTCGTTACGTCCTCCAGCCCGGCTATCATTCTCAGCGTGGTGGATTTGCCGCAGCCCGACGGGCCTACAATGACAATAAATTCCTTTTTGTTTATGTCGAGGTTAAAGTCGTAAACCGCTTTTTCTCCGTTCGGGTAGATTTTTTCGACGTGGCGTAGGGAAAGAAACGGTTTGGTTTCGGTATTCATTGTTTTTACTCCTCCTGACTTACGCCTTTACTCCGGTGGAAGCAAGACCGTCAATCATTTTGTTCTGGGTGATTATGAAGATGATTACTATGGGAATAAGCGCGAACACGCTGGTCGCCATCGCTATGCCCGTGGCGCTCCAGCCGCCTCCGCCCGTGTAGCCGGTCAGCGCGACGGTGACGGTATTCCAATAGGATTTCTCGCCAGACAGCAGAAGCTGCGGCCAAATCAGGCTGTTCCAGCTGCCCGTGAACGTAAACAATACGACGAGCATTATCGTGGATTTTGCGAGCGGACAGACGATGCGGCGGAATATCTTCATATTGCTCGCGCCGTCGCTCTTGGCGCTGTCCACGATGTCTTTGGGGATTGACTCGAAGAAGTTACGCATAAGCAGCATGTTGAATATTCCCGTGATTCCCGGTACTACCAGCCAGATATATATGTAGATATACGCGGCGACGCCCGAGGAGATTTTGAGCGAGTTCCTTATCGTCGAGTACAGCGCGAACGACGGCGCGGTACCGATAACGCCCGGCACCGCCATCCACAGCAGCAAGAACTTCATCAGCGTTTGTTTGCCCTTGAATTTAAGAAAAACAACCGCGTAAGCCGTGAGAAGGTCTACTATTACGGTGAGCCCTACCGTTGCCATCGTCGACCAGAGCGAGTTGAGCATCCATACAGGCATGTTGTCGATTTTTCCGTCGCGGACGATAAAGCCGTAGTAATGCTTGATTGTCCATTCGCTCCACGCCGACGGGAAAATTCGCTCGGGGTGCGCGACGAGGTCATAGTCGGACTTGAACGACGTGCCGACCATGTACACGAGCGGTATTATCCATATAACGCATACGACGAAAAGTATCGCGAACGACACGATTTTTTCGCGGCGGTGCGTTCTTTCCGATTTTGTGAGCGGTCTTTTAGTCTTTTCCATTTTCCGTTTCCTCCGAAGCAATCGCGGAAGTCGTGCCGCTTACGGTAGCTTTGGCTGCCTCGTAGGCACCGCAAAGCTCGCTGTGACGGGTTTTCTTGCGGCGCGGCGCGGTGATTTTGCGCTCCGCCACGCTGAACGCCATTACGATAAGTCCGAAAACTATCGCGGACGCGCAGATGTAGCCCGTTTGCTTGGCGTAGGTCATTCCGCCCATAAGGTACTTTTGAATGAACATCATCGGCGAAACGAAAATGTCCTCGTTTTCGTAGGTGTTGAGCACATAAGGCTGCGCGTACAGGTTAAGATAGCCTATAAGCGTGTTGAACAGGCACACGACGAGCGCCGAGCGGATATTGGGGAGCGTGACGTAGCAAATGCGTTTCCACCTGCTGCCGCCGTCCATTTCGCACGCTTCGTACAGCGATTTCGGAACGTCGCGGAGCGCGCCCGAAAAGATGACGAAGTTCGAGCCCGTCTGCCACCAGATACTCGCGATGAGCATGACGAACCAGCGAAGCGTGTCGCCTGCCCACGGCTTGCCGGCGAGCCATTCTATTTTCGTGCCGAGTATCGCGTTGATAAGACCCGACTCGTCGCCCTTGAACATGTTGCCGAAGATGATACCCACAATCGTGACCGACACTATGCTCGGAAGATAAATTATAGCGCGGAAAAGCTTGTATCCCGGAGGCTTCATGTTTATCAGGTACGCCAAACACAGCGGTATCACGATGAGAAGCGGAACGGCTACCGCGTCGAACAAAAGCATGGTCGAAAACGAATCCCAGAACAATTTGGATATGGGATTTTTCGGGTTGAACATGTTGACGTAGTTCTGAAACCCTATAAATTGATTCTGGTCGGGAAGGTACGGGTTATACCGCATGAACGAGAACACAAAGCCCATTATGAACGGTATAAGCGTGAACAGTACGAACACGATGAGAAACGGGCTTACGAGCGCAAGGGCAAGAGCCGCCTCCTGCCGCTTGCGCCGCTTCTGCTCCGCTATTTTTTCTTTTACGTCGATTTCCATTCTACTCTCCGATTAGCCGAAGAACGCCACGTTGTTGTTTACCGTATTCTGCTTGCTCTTTATGGTCGCTTCGTCGCTCTCGTCCGTCGCGTTCTTGTTGCCTATCGTGTCGGCGAAGATGCCCTGAATGTTGGACAGCGTGTCGACGTAGTACGGCGTGTTGCCCACGCAGCGGAAATTGTTTATATCCGTGTAGAACTTGGAAATGAAGCCGCTGACGTATGCGTCGTTCTTGTACGTTTCGGAAGCCGCTATGACGTTGGAGGCGGTAACGTGTCCTGCCTTAGCCCACTGCGCGCCTGCGGTCGCGTTGGTGGTGAACCATTTGATAAACTCGACGATTGCCGCCTTTACGTTGATGTCCTTAACGTTCTTGCTCATTGCGAAGAAGTGCGAATCGCCGTAGATGGCGTTCTTGTTCTCGTTATCGCTCATGGCGAACCAGCCGGAAAGGCTTGCGCCGCCGAGATAGCTCTCGATGACCTCCGCTTCGGTGACGTTGTTCTTCGACGCCATCTCGCCGACGAGGCTGGTGAGTGACCACGGGCACAGGAAGTAGAACAGGCGCTTGCCGGCAACGAACTCGGTGAGCGCGGTGCTGTCGGCTTCGTTGAGCTTTGCGTAGGAGCTGTCAAACAAGTCGCGGAAGGACTTGAAAGCGGCTTTGAACGCGGCGCGGTTGGTTTCGTTGTCGTGCCAATCTACCGTGTAGTTGTTTTTGTAAAGCGTTGCGCCGTTCTGGAGCAGCGAGGTGAGGAACACATAGTTTACGAAATAGTCGCCGCCGGTCGCCCATGCGATTGGCTCTTTGCCGCCGTTGGTCGAGTCCTCTTTGAACTTGGCGCAGACATCGAGAAGCTCGGCGCGGTTCGTCGGCGCGTGGTCGGCGTATTTTGCGAGCAACTGCTTGTTGTACACGACAACCATACTCTGTCCGTCAACCGGCACGGAATAGGTCTTGCCCTCGTAGCCGAGCGAGGAATACTGCGCGAGTCCCGAGGCGAAATCGCTCATGTTAAGCTTTATGCCGGACTGCTCCATCGCTTCGTCGAGCGGCTGAATGAGGTGATTGTCCGCGAAGTTCTTGTGCGACTTCTGGTGCGACATGATAAGGTCGGGCGGATTGGAGTTGTTGATTATCTGCTTGGAAACGGTATCCTCGTAGACGCCCGCGCCCGTGTTGGTTATGATGACGTTGATTTTGCCGTCGTACTCGCGGTTGAAACGCTGCACGATATTGTAGAACGCCTGCTTATCGTCGCCGGCGACTACCGTGTTGAGCTTGATTTCCACGTTGTTGAACACGACGTTGCCGTTCGCGTCCTTATTAAGCGTGCCTTCGGTCGACCACCAATTATCCTTCTGACCGGGGTCAGTGTTGCCGCCGTTATTCTCTCCTCCGCCGCACGCCACCGTAAACAGCGTGGCAACGCACAGAATGCTTGCGATTATCGCTCTTTTCAAACTAAATTTTTTCATACTTACTTATGTCTCCTGTCGGTAATTAAGCTTTTTTCGTGAATCTGATTGCCACGCCGCCGTTCTCACGGAGCTCGAAGGAAAGCTTCGAGGCTGCGGTAACGGTGCGCACTTCGCGCGCTACGTCCTTGCCGTTAGTGCCGGTGTCGGTGAAAATTTCCGCTTCGTACTCGCCGCTGCCCAGGAACGACAAGTCGATTTCGACGGTGTCGGACACTACGCTGTTCACTATGCCGGCAAACCACGAGTCGCCGGACTTGGTTGCCGCCGCGTAGTAGTAGTCGGGCTGACCGCATAAGAACACGGTTTTGTCGCGAGTTGCCGGTACGGCGCGGTAGAAGTCCATAATCTTCGAGTCGTAGTAGGTGTTTGCCTTATCCGCCATCGAGGGGGTGCCGCTCTCGTACAGCACCGACAGCGCCATCTGGTGCGCTCCTGTGATTGCGTCGCCGTAGGGGATTACCACGGGCGTGAAGTCGCTGGGACCTACCACCGCGCGGGTAAACAGCTCGTTTACCGTCGTCGCGGCGTCGATTGTCTTGAACTCGTTGCCCATTATACCCTCGCGGTTGGTGACGTTGGGGTAAATTCTGCGCTCGCCCGTCGGCTTGTTCGCGCCGTGGCAGTTGACAATCATTTTAAGTTTCGCGGTTTCTCTGTAAATCGTTTCGTACCACTTGATTGTTTCGCTGTCCTCGCCCTGATGGGAAGGATTGTTGGCGTTCTGACCGTCGAAGAAGTCGATTTTGATGCCGGCTACGCCGAAGCTTGCCCATTTCTGAAGCTTGCTTTTGAGAATAACGGGGTTGCCGTTGCCGAAGTCGGTGAGCGCGTTGCACCACACGATGACCTTTACGCCGGCGTTGTTCGCGTAGTCCATAAACGCCTTGAAATCGACGTCGCTGAGTCCTGCGTTCCAGCCGCCGTCGAGAAGGACGTACTTCCAGCCCATATTCGCGGCGAGGTCGACGTATTCGCGATGCAGCGAGTAGTCGGTCTGCGGACGCGTTCCGTTATAGGCGAGCCAGCTCCAAGCCACTATGCCGTTCTCTACCCAATCGTAATCGTAGATTTTCTTTTCCTCGTCCGAGAGGGTATCGTAATCGTCGGGTTTCCAATACTCGGCGTCGTCGTAGACCTTTTCGACGAGCTCGGATTCCTGCACCGTTTTCATGTCGCCGGTGATACCGACGCGCCAGGGCGAAGTGAACGGGTATTCGATTTTGTTGTCGTCCAACATCGCGCCTGCCGGGGTGTGCACCGTCTGGAGCACGCTGCTGCCGTCCATGCCCTCGGGCACTTTGAGGTACGAGCCGTAAAAGCCGCTGCCGATAAGCCCCGATTCGGTAACCATGGAGTAAACATCGGTGCCGCTAACTCTGTACAGCATCGGCATGGCGAGGTATTGGTCGGAATTGAGTCCTTTTGCCGAGCGCCTGTCGTAGGGCACTTCGTAGGCAAAGAAGTTGCCTTTCTTGGGGTTAATGGAAACGTACTCCTCTACCCACATGTTGGTGTTGTCGGGGAGCGCGAATTGCGTTTTTTCGCTGTTTACCGTCACGGTGCCGCTGCTACCGTCGAGCGCGCGGATTCCGTAGCGGAACGCGTAGCCGTCGTCATACGAGCGGACGGTGACGTCGAGGTAGAATTTCCACGCCTTGAACGTGACGGTCGTTTCGTTGCAGTCGTACTCGACAGTCGAGGACTTGCCGGAAATATTGTCGTAGGAGCCGCGGACGCGCTTGTTCTTGACGCCCGAAACGGCGATGAGGTTAAAGTCCTCTTCCTCGATGTCGAAGCCGAGCTCGGACTTTTTAACCACTTCCGCGTCGCCCTTTTTGACCGTGTAATAAATCTTGTTGTCGGCGTCGAAGGTAAGGGCTGTAACGATTGTTCCGTCGGGCGAAGCTATCGTCCATTCGCCCTGATTTTTGACCTCGACGGGAGTTTTGGTGTCCGAGTCGCCGCCGCACGCCATCGTAACGACAGCCGCAGCCGCGACAAGTAATGCGCAAACGAGAATATAAAGTATTCTTTTCATATATGCCTCCCGTTAGTAGACTAGTCCGCCGATTTGCGTGTAGAGCTCGGCCGTCTTGGCTTCGAGGTTCGCGCCGTCGCTGTCAAGGAGCGGCACGATAATTCCCTCCGCAGCCGTAGCGTTTACCAGCGTTTTGAGGTTGGTCGTTCCCGGCAGCGTGTTGAGGTTGGCGGCGTCGACATAGGTCGACTTGACGAAGTTTATTATTCTGTCGGTAGAGTTTGCGTAAGCGTCGGCATTGACCGCTGCGGTCGAGAGCGGCACGAAGCCGAGCGTCGAGAGTTCATAGGCGTGCTTGGTGAGCCAATCCGCGTACACCGCCGAAGCGCAAACCTTCAACGGGTCGCTCACGACGTTGGTGGCGAGGTTGCAGAAGCCTATGCCGATGGTGTGAATGGGAATGTCGCCGCTGCCGTCGCCCGTTTCGTCGGTGAACAGCCCGGAGAGCGGCAGAACGCCGAGGTTAGAGTCGGTCACTACCGAGTTCTCGTAGCCGCGCCAGGTAACCATGCCCATAAGCGCGTTTCCGCTCTTTACCGTAGAAATCGCCTGCCCTATGTCGCTCGCTCTGCCGCCGTTGTTAGCGCCGTTTTTGCCGAACAGGTCGTAGGTGTTGCGGAGCGCGGTGCTCGCCTTTGCGTATACCGCGGAGTCATTCCACTCGTTGACATACTTGCCGTTTTCGTACTTGTAATAAGGCGCACCGCACTGGTTGAACGCAACCATGCTGGGCGCTTCCTTATACGACCAATCGGCGTAGGGCGCGACTATCGACCTAAAGCCGGCGTTCGTCGGGTTTTCGCCGCTGTAAGCCGCCTTTAAGATTGCGGAAAGCTGCGAGTAGTTGGTGGGAAGCGCGCCGTTTTCGCTGTATTTTGCGAGCAGCGTTTTGTTGTAAATCATGTAGGGCGCAACTCCTACGAGCGGCACTTGCATGTACGCGCCGTCCACTCTCGCCTCTGCCGTAGCCTTTTCCAGCCAATCGGAATTTTCCATGGGCAGACCTGCGAAGTTATAAATCTCGCCCACCGAATAGTAGGTGCCGGTGGTGCTGATTATTCCGGGTATCTGCTGAATACGCAGGAACGTGTCCGCCTGCGAGGCGAGCCGCGAGGAAACGTTTACGCTGATTTTACCCTCGTACTCGGCGTTGAATTTCTCGGTAATCTCGCTGAGCTTTGTCGCGTCTACGCTCGCCGACCACACGTTAATGGTCACGCTCTCGTAGGCGATAGAGCCGTCGGCGTTGCGCGGCACAGCCATTGTGTACTCGTAGCCGGCGTACAGCGTGGTATCGTCCTCGACGGTATCGGCTGCAAAGTTCCACGCCTGAGTTTTCGCCTCGTCCTTGTACCAGCCGACGAGCTTCATGCCGAACGGGGTGTATTCGGGAACGTATTTACCCTCGACGAGGTTGGTCTTTCTCACTGCCACAACCTTGTCCGTCACGCCTGCGACGCCGAAGTCGAACGTCACTGTCGCCATGCCGGGGAGCACGCTCCACTTCGCGTACAGCGTCGCGTCGGACATGACGGGCTGAGTAAAGTCGTGGGACTTTGCTGTTTCCGCGTCGTCGTACCAGCCGTCGAGAGCGAAGCCGTCGCGGCTTGCCCGCCAGGCAACTGCCTTTGCGCCTGCCTGAACGGGAACGTTACGCGTTTCGCCGCCCTCGTAGTTGAGGTCGTACTTTATAAGATACATTTCCTTTGCCGTTTGTCCGCCGCCGCACCCGACGAGCGCGCACGCCCCGAGCGCGATGAGGACGCACAGCAAAACGGCAATCGGTCGTTTACCTTTTTTCATGAAGTTCAAATCTCCTTTTCAATCGGATTGCTTGCTTTTATGATTTTTGACGGCAAGCACGCGCCCCGTTACGTTTTCATGCGCGAGGCGCGTACCGTCCGTGAGTTTTAGTTTGCGCTGTCCGAAGTCCAGCTGATATTGCTGTACTCGCCTGCTACGCGCGTGTTATGCCACTGAAGAATAACCACTCTGTTCCAGCCTTCGAACGCGGTTGTTCCGTCGGTACTCTTATCCGCCGTCGCGCCGATGTTGATAGTCCTCGTGAACGTCTTGGTCGGATCGGTGAGCGAAGTCGCGGTGAGCGTTATTTCGGCGTAGTCGTCGTAAATCTTACGGCTGATGGTGAATCTGCTGCCGGCGGTTGCGTCGGTGCCCGCGCCGGGTTCGTGCCACTTGTGTCCCTCGGCAAGGCCTGCTCCGCTGAGAAGGTATCTGTTAAGCGACGCGTCATCATTATATTGCGCGCCGAACTGAATACCGCCGCACGAGTTGTGGTCGTATCCGATCAATGTACGCATTTCTACGATCATGCGCGATTCGCCGTCGGTAGTCGAGGTTGCCTTGTAGTCCCAGCTGAACGTGAAGTCGCCGCTGAACCATACATACGGGCTTACCATGCCGTCGTTGAAGTCGGCATTGTTCTTGGTGAAGTCGAAGTTGACTCCGCGCTCGGTCGTCGCTTCGTTTCTCGTGAAGTGGTCGTTGTCGGTGTTCTTGGAGCCCGATGCCCAATCATAGGGAACGTACTGTCTGATATAATCCCTGCCGTTGCCGGTGAGCGCGTTGAGCTTTGCCATTGCGGCTTCCTTACCGGAGAAATAGTCGATGCCCGTGATAATATCGGTTGACGGCATGTTCCAGACGAACAAGCCGGGTATCGTGTTTACGGACGCGTAGTGCGCCATATCGGTAGCGCCGATGTATTGGTCGTTGTAGAACATGTAGAACATTCTGCCCACGCGAACGATACCGAGCCTGGTCACGTTAAAATCGCCGTCCTTTGCGAGCTTCGTAAGACCGCCTTGATTGCATGCCTGATACTGGTAAATAACGAGGTTCTTGGTCGTGTCGTTTTCCTGCACGTTCCATCCGCCTACGCTGGGGTTGAAGTCGATTATCTTGTAGTCGGCGTTGCCGCTGGTGGGCATCAGGGATACAAGCGCTCTGTTGTGGTTGTCGTCGGGAACGAAATTCGCGATGCCTGCGAGCGCCCAGCCGGCGTTCTTGAAGGTCACTTCGACGTAGTAAGCGTCGCTCGCCTCGAGGTTGAACTGCGCCATTTCGTAGCCGTCTTTGTTTACTTTCACCGTCTGCTCTGCGTTGGACGTCATTTCGTTGTTCACAGTGAACTGCGTGTTCGTCCAGGAGAATACCTTGCGGTAGACGTTAATCGTTACCACTTTGGTATCCGTCTTGGTCGCATCGGCAGGGTTTTTGACGGTATAGGTTATGGTGTGCGTGCCGATTTCGGGGGTCATTTTGCCGCCCTCGATGTGGAGTTTGGCTTGGTCGGAGTATTCGATAACGACGTTTTCGGTGACGTCCGCGCCGTCGGCGTAAGCGGTCATCGTCGGGACGTCGAGCGCGGTACCCTGAATCGCGGACATAGCGCCGCCCTCCTCGGTCTCGCTGAGTCCGTTGCCGGTAAGGCTAATCGTCGGCGCGCCGTTGACGACGGTGATAGTGAACGTGTCGGATTTGTCCTGCACGGTGACGGTAATTACCGCCGTGCCTCTGTTGCCGCGCGTGAGTGTGGTGCCGTTTACCGAAACCACGTCGGGATTGTCGGACACTATGCTCAGCTCGCTGTTTTCGAGGTTGTATACGTCGGAGGGGTCGAAGCTCAGCACAAGCGCGCGCGTCGCTTCCTCGTCCTCGCGCCAGGAAATAAGCGCGGATTTGTTCTCGATAGTCACGGATTTGAGCGACGGAGTGACGGTCACTTCAAAGGAATCGGAGAGCATGCCTACTCTGACGGTGACGGTAGCCGTACCGCCGCCGACGGCGCCGATTGTCGTGCCGTTGGCCGCAACTACGGAGGGGTTGCTCGAGGTTATCGAGTACTTGGTGTTCGCCAGCGTATAGCCTTTAGGCGCGAGGGTAACCTCGACGTTACGCGCGCTTTCGCCCTCTACCCACGCCGCAGTCAGCGCTTCCTTATTGGTTATTTCAAGCGATTCTATCCTCTCTGCCGAGCGAGCCGTCCAATTTATGTTGCTGTACTCGCCTGCAACGCCGGTGTTATGCCACTGCAATATAACGGGCTCGTTCCACCCGTCGAACGCGGTGGTGCCGTCCGAGCTCTTGGTTGCGTCCGCGCTGACGGTAATCACTCTCGTGAAGCGTTGATCGGGGTTTGCGAGCGACTGCGCGGTAAGCGTGATTTCGGCGTAATCGTCGAAGAGTTTACGGCTGATCGTGAATCTCGATCCCGCACTTCCGTCCGTGCCTGCACCCGGCTCGTACCACTTATAGGCCTCGGCAAGCGCGCTGCCGCTGAGAAGGAATCTGTTGAGCGACGCGTCATCATTATATTCCGCACCGAACTGAATTCCGCCTACTCTCGTATCGCTGTACCACATACGCGAACGCATTTCGAGAATCATTCGTCTGCTGCTGCCGGTAGTCGAGGTTGCCTTGTGATCCCAACTGAAAGTGAAATCGCCGTCGAACCACACATACGGGCTTACCATACCGCCGTTGAAGTGAGCGTCGTTTTTGGTGAAGTCGAAGTTGATTCCGCGCTCGGCGGTTGTGTCGTTCTTGGTGAAGTTGCGGTTATCTAGGTTTTTCGAGTCGCCCGCCCAACCGCCGTCGGGGACGTAATTGCGGATAAAGTCTTTGCCGTTGTGAGTGAGTGCGTTGAGCTTGGCTCTCACCTCGCTCTCGCCCGAGAAGTAGTCGATTGCGGTCGCATAGCCTTTGCTCGCATCGAGTCCGAGAGTAAAAAATCCGGGAATGGTTTCGACGTCCGCATAGTATTCGAAAACCGCCGAATCGACATACTGATCGTTCCAGAACGAATAGTACGTATCGCCGAGACGAAGAATAGCAACTTTGTGCGTTCCGTCCGTGCTTGCGTTGAGGTTGCCGAATTCGGTAAGACGGTACTGATTGAGAATCGTTATTCCGTCCGCCGCGTTCTCATTAAGGTTCCACGCGCCGCCGTTGAACTTGCTCGTGTCAAAGTCGGCAAACTTGTAGTTTACGTCGCCCGAAGTCTGAACGACTGCCGAAAGCCAACGCGTGTGATTGTTGTCGGGCACGAAGTTTGCAATGCCGACGTTCGACCATTCGGTAATATGGAAGGTCGCCTCGGCGTAATAATACCTGCTTGCCGCGAGGTTGAACTGCGCGGTATGATAGCCGTTTGTCGTCGTTGTGACTTTCTGTTCGGCGTTAGCGACTTTTTCCTCAAGTACCTGCCAGGTGTTGTCCGTCCAGGAGAATACCTTGCGGTAAACGGTTACGGTTACCGTTTTGGTAGTGACCTTGCTCGCGTCGGCAGGGTTTTTGACGGTGTATGTAATGGTATAAGTTCCGATTTCGGGAGTCATCAGCAGTCCCGAAACGTGCAGCTTGTTTTCGTCGGAATACGTCATGGTGATGTCGCCGGTCACGTTTACGCCGTCGGTGGTCATTGCCGTCGCGGTGGGTATCGTGAGCGCCGCGTCCTGCATGGCGCTCATCTCGCCGCCCTCTTCGGTCACGTTAAGTCCGGGACCGGACAGCGAAATCACGGGAGCCGCGTGCGCGACGGTAATCTCGAACGAGTCGGTTTTGCCCTGCGCGGAAACAGTAACGGTTGCCCTGCCTACCGCTTTTGCCTTTATTTTCCAGCCGTCCGTAACCTCGATTGCGCCCGAGGGCTCGCAGGTTATAGCAGGCGTGGTATTTGCCGTGGTGTACTCGCCAGGCGTGAACGCGGCTTCGATAGTGCGCTCGGTGCCGATTGCCCATTCCTCGCCGAGGTCGGTCTTGTTCGTCACGGTCAGCGTTTCAATTGCCGGGCGGACGGAAACGACTACGCTGTCGCTGAAGTCGCCTGCCTTGACGGTAATCGTAGCCGTGCCGATTGCGACTGCGTGAAGCGTCGTGCCCGAAACGGTGACTACGTCGGTATTGTCGGACGTAATCGTAGCTCCCGTGTTCGCGAGGTCGTAGTATTCGGGGCTGAACGCGAGCTCGACGGTACGGTCGGCTGCGCCCACTATCCACGACTCGGCGAGCGCCGTCTTATTGGTTATCGCCACGCCCTTGAACGACGGCGTGACGGTAATTTCTACCGAGTCCGTCGCCTCGCCTGCTTTTACGGTAATGGTTGCGGTGCCGCCGCCCACAGCTTTCAGATTAAAGCCGTCGACGTCGACAACGTCGGAATTGCTCGACTCCACGATGACGTTGGTGTTTTCGAGCGTGTAATCTTCGGGCGCAAGGGTTATTTCCAGCGTGCGCGCCGCTTCGCCCTCCACCCACGTCGCCGTGAGCGCGTCCTTGTTTGCGATTGTAATCGACAGTTGTTTGTCCTTGGCGCAGCCTGTCAGCGAAAACGCCGCAACAATCGTCGCAAGCAATGCAGTAACGACAAGTAATGTTTTCTTCATCTTTTTCACCCTTTCCCTGATACATATTAACGGAATTCACCGCTCCGTCCTATACTGAAAGTCACCCTTTACCCGGTATGACCGCGCCGGACAACTCGTCCGAGCCGGGCGGCATGCTCGTGCCGCCACTCTATTATTTTATTACATTAGTCATTATACCCCCCCCGGTAAATTTTGTCAATCATTAAGTTTAATGTAACTTTCGCGTGCTTTTATTTATCCTTATTCATATATGCGCGCGCGTATTCGTATGCCTTTGGGGGCACGATTCGGCTTAATAAGGCGTAATAAAAGAAAAAAAAACGCCGACCGTTTTCTGCAAGAAAAAACGGATAACGCTTATGCGTACCCGTAAAAATAATGCCGTTTTATCGGCGCGGCTAAGCGAACGAGAGGCGGTTTTACTTCCGCTTAACGCTCGGATGGCGAACACATTTTTCGATTTTTCAATAGTTCTCTGCCGCGCAAACAAAAAACCGCTGCCCGTTTTATCGGATAGCGGTTTTTGATTATTCGGTTTTATTTGTTGAAAACGGCGTCGTTGATGATTCGAGCAAACTCGTCGTAGCCGGCGGCGTTCAAATGTATTCCGTCGCTTCTGTACAAGTCTTTCTTTGCTTCGCCGTCCTGCGTTAAATCTCCGAACGTGTCTATGCCGTTAAGCCAATCGGTGCTCGCCACGAGCGTTTTCATCTCTTCAATAAACCGCCCGTATTCGTAGTTGAATTTGCCGCCCTTATAGCAACTCGGGACTGCCATGGAATAGATATAGTAGATTTTGGCGGCGGGGAAATCGGCGTGCATTTTGTTTAACAGCTGCTCCATCAGTTTTTCGGCGTATGCCCCGGTATGCCCCATATTGTTGATATTGTTGCCGCCCAAGTACACCAGAATAATCGACGGGTTAAACGGTTTTACGAGCTTGTCGTAGGCGTAAAGCCAATCTTCCACAATCGTGCCGCCGATGCCGACGTTGTAGCCGAGTCTGCCGCCGATGTCGGTTTGCCAGTCTTCCCAGTAATCCATGGTGCTGGAGCCCATTATCAGCACGCCGCCCTTCTCTGCCGATTTATATTGTTCCGCAAGTTTGTTGATTCTCGATTCGTAAGGCGAAACGTAAGTATATACTTTCATATTAGTTGCGAAGTCCTCCACTTCCTGTCGATTCGTATTTGCCGTAAGATTTTTCAAAATGACCGAGCCGCCCTTGCCGCCGACGGTTGCCGCGGCGCTTTTCAAAAATTCAAATTCCGCGGTATGATGGACGTAACCGTCTATCAGCAGCGAAACTTTGCCGCCGTAATTTACAAGCGTGAAATTCATTGCCGCGGGGTTTTTAGTTTGCGGCCTTACAATCAGCGTATACCCCGTCCAATTATCGGTGCCGTTTTTAATTTCGTGAAAAACCTGATAAGCCGACCCGGTGTACTCGAACACATACCTGACGGCGTGGGTTTCGTCCTTATACGCGCTCAGCTCTCCCTGCGTCCACGCGGCGTATTCTCCGAAACTCATTCTGCCCGAAACGAGCCAATATTCTCCGCTTACCGCCGCGTCGTTCTTGAAAGCGAACGCTTTGTCGTACTCGCTTTCCGCCTTGCAATAAGTGCCCGTAGTTCCGTTCTCGATACAGCCGCCGTCCGTAAACGTATCCTTCGCGGACGAGAATTTCACTTCTTTGGCGCTATTTTCGAGAGTATTTACGAGCGCGTCGTATTCGTCGCCGTAATACGTTTTGAAGTTGCTGAAAGTCACGTTGCAATACCGCATCATTGCGAACGTAAACATCGTATAACCCCAGTTTGCCGCTTGAGTGTACACGAGTTTATACTCGGGGAAATAACTTCCGTCCTTGAAATACAACTTGATTTCTTGTCCGCTATAAGTAAATAGGTAATCGGCTTCGTATTCCGTTCCCGACGGCAATGTGTTATTCTCGCAAATAACTTGAGTCAACGCCTTTCCGTTTACCGTGGGATAAGCGTAAATACTGTTGTTGGGTTTGCCGGAAGCGGCATAACGGAAAAGATGAATTTTTAAGAAGTTTTGCGTGCTTTGGGCAATCTGCAGTTCGACTTTACTCGCCATACCGCCCGAAGCCTTCGTGTCGGTTATATTTAAGTGTCCGGAAACGGCGTATTCGTAGCCGGCTACCGGCACGCCGTTTTGATAAAGCGCAGCCATTACTCGTTTGTTCGAGTTTTTACCCTCGACGTACACGCTTCCGTCATAGTTTTCGACGAACTGACTTATATTTTCCGAAGAGTTTATCAGCGAAATTCCCGTCAGTTTTTCTTTATAACCTACGAGCGCGTTTTCATACGCGGCTTTCGCTTGCGCCTTATCGGATACGATTTGCAGATTTTTCATCAGCGCAACGCACTCGTAAGTATTCAAAAACATTTCGGTACCGGCAAGTCCGGGAAGTGTCCTTCTGTAAACGACGGTGCCGTCTACGGTCATTACCATGCTGCCGTCGACTACTATTACGCCCATATTTACGCCTCGTTCCGCATCGTACTGTGTCGAAGCAATATGCGCTTTGTAATTGAGGAACGTCGATCTGTCCTTGTAGTCGGAGAAGATGAGATAATTGCTTTCGTCCACACCTCTCAACCCCAGACGGATCTGGTAATTGTCTGCGTAAACCGCCGACAAAACCACCTCGCTGCCTTGCGCAAGCGACTGCGGAAAAATTTGCGCCGAAAAAGCGTAACTGCCGTTTAAGTTCACTCCCTTTCCGTCGGTGACCGTTGCGGATCCTTTCAACGAATACAGCAGTTTATCGTAATCGTAAGCAGTGCAATTTTTGTTGCCGCCGCCCGTAAGCGAATGCGTACCGAAAGGAAGCGCGACAGTTATTTCTACCGTCACTTCGTTCGCGTTCGTTTCGTCCTCGGATAAAACGGTGAACGTAAGCGTATGGTCCTGCTTGTCAAACGCTATTTGCACCGTCGAGCCGTCGGAAGAAACGTACTCGCACGCGGCGGCGTAATCCTGCAAATTCAAAAACTCCGCATACTCGCTTTCGCCGAACGTGACTTTGCCGTCGGTCACCTGCTTGTTGCACACCCTCTTGACGTCGATGTCGGCAAGATCGGACAATACGGTCATCGTAATCGTATACTTCGCTTTGTTTCCGTCCGAAGCCGTCAAGTTAAAGACGAGCTGGTTTCCGTCTATCGAGATTTTGGCTTCTACTCCGTCCGAAACCGTGTATTCGCAGTTCGCTTCGGGCGACGCAACGAGCGCGTCGTACTGCGATTGCGTGAGCGTAACGCTGTCGTTCTTTACCTCAACGCCCGACACGGAGGTTACCTTAAAGCCGTCGAGCGGATTGATTGCTTCCTTATCGGGCACTACGGTTATCGTAATCGTGTACTTTCCCGTGTTCCCGTCCGAAGCCGTCAAGTTGAAAACGAGTTGGTTTCCGTCTATCGAGATATTAGCTTCTACTCCGTCCGAAAGCGTGTACTTGCAGTTTGCTTCGGGCGACGAAACGAGCGCGTCGTACTGCGATTGCGTGAGCGTAACGCTGTCGTTCTTTACCTCAACGCCCGACACGGAAGTTACCTTAAAGCCGTCGAGCGGATTGATTGCTTCCTTATCGGGCACTACGGTTATCGTAATCG
>ULVS01001905.1_pt1 | contig 18144 bp, 8 predicted proteins | sample 1959671 | NCBI WGS metagenome assembly ULVS01 (sample SAMEA4835792, study PRJEB28245) | human gut metagenome | biome: gut microbiome; material: fecal sample | place: Denmark | collected 2008
TCGTATGATTCCGACCGTTCCTGATACCGTGGAAACATCTTCTAATCTGGCTATTATTACGATTGGCGGCGGTAAGGCTGAAATTAAGATTCTGGCCCGTAGCTCCAGCGATAGCATGAAAGAGTATCTGACTACCAGTCTTGAGTCTTGTTTCTCTATGGCAGGTATGAAGGTGGAAATGACTGGTGGTTATTCAGGATGGCAGCCGAACGTTGAATCACCTATTTTGCATGCGATGAAGGAATCTTATAAACAGCAGTTTGGAGTAGAACCCGCTGTGAAAGTAATCCATGCAGGTTTGGAATGCGGTATTATCGGTGCTATCATTCCGGGGCTGGATATGATTTCGTTTGGTCCGACATTGCGTTCGCCGCACTCACCGGATGAAAGAGCTTTGATTCCTACCGTACAGAAGTTCTATGACTTCCTGGTGGCTACCTTAGCACAGACTCCGACGAAATAAGATTTCTTTTCCTATTATATATAGGTATAATACAGTAAAAAGGCACGGAAGACATCTTCCGTGCCTTTTTGTCATATTTACTGCCATTGATATTACAATTCTGCTTTATAACAAATAAATTAATTGATGCAAATCAATTAATATGCTATAAAACATAGATTTCTCTCCTTTTTCGGTATAACCTATAAACAAAGGCTCTATTTTTGTGTTGTAAAACATATAACTAGGAGGATAACAAAATGAAAAAGTTAGAAAGATTGTTTAGAAAGATCGGCAATGCCGATGTACATGTTTGGGGATACTCAACACTTGGCATACTCCCCAAAGAGAAGATTTAAGTTTTTTAGTTTTCAGGTATTAGTAATTTTAAAGGTTTAAAGATTATGGCAAAGAAAATGAGTTCATTAATTAGAAAAATCCTCAGTGAAGTAGGTCGCAACGAAATGCTTTCATGGGGGTACAGAATTGAAAAATGAGATTCAGTACATTAACTAAGCTTGAGTGGGGATGCGTTATTGAAAACGTTATCCCCACTTTTTATTCTGTCATTTAGGCTGTATAGTGGTTAATCCGCGTTCTTTATCTTTCTGTTTTCCATGTTCCGATAGTTCTTGTCGCACTATCAAAGTTTACCCCCACTTTTATTATTTTCCAGTCTCCCACCTGATAGGGAATGGCATACTCCTTACTATTAATCTGCGCCAATGCTTCTTCCGGTGTACCGTCCACTTTAAATTCAAAGACATAAAGGGTATCTTGTAATTTTACAATGGCGTCAGCCCTTCCGATAGCTGTATCTACTTCCACATCTATATATTGTCCCATCAGCCTGAAAAATAGATAGAAGATGGTTTGGTAATGTTTCTCTTCTTTATTATTTAACTTATTAGGGATAGAAGCGAAGAAGGACTTTAGTCTTTCCAGGCATCCATCCAAATTTCCGGCACGTAAGTCTTTAATAAATGATACTATATAAAATGTATTCTCTCGTGCGGGCAAATGTACATAAGCAGGCATGAGAGATTCGAGAAATCCTTTCCTGACTTCCTTGTTGGGGTAAGCTAGGGTATAGAGCTGAAAACTCGGGTCATATCCTTTAATAGTGAGATAGCCGCTTTGATAAAGTACTGGAAGAGGGTCGGTAATTCTATTAGTGGGAGCATCAAATTGTTCTGCTGTAGCAGTAGTGTCATCCAACTCACGGATATCAAAGTTACTTTCTTGTAGGAGATCTATCAAAAAAGTGGGAGTACCGGTAGAAAACCAAAAATTGGAATACTTTTTTTGTGCGAAAGCATTGAACAGACTGAATGGATTATAAATATCCTCGCTATTTTCACTAAAATGATATCCGTCATATTGTTGTTTCAGATGAGTACAAGCTTCTTCATATGTTTCGTTATTGGCTTGAGCCATCTGTTCGATATCGATTTGCAGTGTGTGTACCTCTTGTTCGGTAATGCCGCATATAGCGCTATATTCATCCCACATACTGATATTTTGCAAGTTGTTCAGTTCGCTAAAGATACTCATTTGACTGAATTTGCTGATACCTGTGATAAAAAGGAAACGGATATATTGGCCTTGCGCTTTCAAAGGGCTGAAGAAATCGCGCATAATATCACGAATTTCTATTTGCAATTCCGTATTGTTATTACTGTCCAGCATGGGAGCATCATATTCATCTACAAGTATCACAACCGGTTTGCCGGTCTGTGTATATGCGCGTTGTATGATTCCCTTTAAACGAAGGCTGAAAGTCGTTTCTCCTTCTTCGCGTCCATATAATTTTTCCCATTGCAGTAACTGGTAATTAATGACGGCTGATAACGCTTCGGCAGTCATATATTTACTCACACTGAAATCAATATGTAGCACCGGATAAACAGCCCATTCTTTTTCCAGAGTTTCCATTGCCAATCCGTTGAACAAGTCTTTCTTTCCGGAAAAATAAGCTTCGAGTGTAGATACTAGCAGACTTTTCCCGAATCGTCGGGGACGGCTTAAAAAATAAACCTTATTTGTGTTTGTCAAACGGTAAATTAACTCCGTTTTATCAACGTACACATAACCATTATTTCGCAAATCTTCGAAATTCTGTATTCCTATCGGGTATCGTCTGAGTCTCTCGTCCATCTAAATTACATTTTTATATGAAACATAGACAAAGATAGAACTAAATAGGGGAAAATCAAAGATCAAAAAGTATATTGTTGTTTTCTTCCATTTTTATTTTCGTATTTCTTTTCACATAATATACTCTTGTTTTCTTCCCATATTACGATACATTCTTTTAGCTCCTCACCTGTTTTATTTCTATTTGTGTATATATCGGTCTCATGGTGAAAAAATGACCTTCTTAAAAAGGGAATATTTAAACAGTCAGGAAGGCGCTAATGCCAACATCATATAAATATAGAATGAAAAAGCTTCGGCATTTGTAACTATGATATTTACTCTTTTTATGAATTGGATGGTTTTGTGATTAAATTGAAGCTGTCTTGATCTTAAACTGGTTATTTGGTAACTTTATTGAAATTTGATGATTCATTATGCTATTGTTATCATGTTTGTTATTGTCGATAAACTAGAGAAAAATGGCCTCCCTATGCCTCTTTTATTACTTTTTTGCCAGTGATAAATAAGTTCCTCGGTGAGGAAAGAGTTGTTGGTTTAAAAGGAACATCCCGTTGGTTTTAAACCAACGAAGGTTTTGTTGGTAAGAAAAGATGCATATTTCACGTACTTTTATGTAATATTAGTCTATGTTTCTGCATATTATTACACTTATTTATGCGAATTATTTGCTGGTTCATTATTTTTTGATTAACTAAATTTCTAATATAATCTTAAAAATCGAACATTGCTGTCTCTTTTTCAAATTTGGTATCAGATGAAATAAGACAATTATTGAAAATTAATTGAAAAAGAATAAATCTTTAAACTTTTATTCCTTACTTTGTTATTTATACAGATATATATCAAACTTAAACTGGAAAGATTATGAAAATAAGGCAGATTTGTATGCTGGTGCTATTATGTCTGGGAGTGATTCCGGCAGTGCAGGCACAAACTTACGACAAATTATGGAAACAAGTGGAGCAGGCAGAAAAGAAGAGCCTGCCTGAGACTGTGATAAAACTGACTGGCGAGATTTATCAGAAAGGGGAGAAAGAAAAGAACTCTCCACAAATGCTGAAAGCGTATATGTGGCGGATGAGATACCGGGATATGCTGACCCCAGATAGCCTGTATACGAACCTGAATGGTTTGGAACTGTGGGCAAAGCAAACTGACCAACCCATGGACCGAGCTGTATTACATTCGCTGATAGCCGAGATTTATTCAATGTATGCTTTTAACAATCAATGGCAACTCCGGCAACGGACAGAGATTGTAGGTGAAGCTCCTTCGGCAGATATGAGGGAGTGGACAGCAAACATGTTTGTAGAGAAAGTGAGAACAAACGTAAGGGAAGCAATGGCGGATTCCGTACTATTGCTTAACACATCTTCACGTACTTATATTCCTTTTGTTGAGTTGGGCGAAACAAGTGAATACTATCATCATGATATGTATCATCTGCTGGCTACCCGCGGTATTGTAGCTTTACAGCAGGTAGCGGGATTGGATCGTGCCACTCCGGTGGAAGATATTTCGGAAGATTCGTCTGCTGAAAAAGAATCTTCGGTGAAACAGGATATTATAGCAATTTATGGAAATATGATTGCTGCTTATAAAGCATCCGGTTTGAAAGAAGGCTATGTGTTGACAGCGCTCAGCTATTTAGAGTGGAGACGTGATTCAGATAGAAACATCCGGCCTTTCGGACTGAAGAAAGGATTGTCGGGATTAACAGAAGATACCTACGTTACTGCACTGAATGAACTGAAAAGCAGATTTAAATCAGAGAGTATTTGTGCTGAAGTTTATTTGGCCCAGGCTCGCTATGCGATTGAAAAAGAACAGCAAACGTCAGCTTTGCAGCTTTGTGATGAGGCCATCCGTTTATACCCCGGTTATCGTAGAATTAACGCTCTGAAGAATTTGCGTGAAGATATCCTGTCACCGTTTCTGAATGTAACTGCGGCTGCAACAGCTTTCCCTGGTGAGGAAATCGAAATAAGAGCTTCGCACAAGAATCTGGATGGATTTACACTTCGTCTTTATCAGGCAAAGAAGTTGATAAAGGAACAGCACTTTGCAGTTCTTCGTCCCGAAGACTACCGGACGCAGGATACGGTATTTACCTTTAAAGCGCCGGAAGTCGGACAATATGTAATGCGTATCGTTCCGGATATTCGTGCCAAGAGAGACAGTGAAAGCAAATTCAATGTGACACGTTTCAAAGTATTGACCTGCCGTTTACCGGGAAATCAATATGAGGTAGTGACGCTGGACGGACAAACGGGACACCCTATACCGAATGCGAAAATAACTCTTTATACGAATGACGAAAAAGTATTGCAGGAATATACAACCGGGGCAGATGGCAAAGTTGTCTTCCCCTGGAAATCCGAATACAGATATTTGAAAGCTGCTAAAGGTATCGATACCGGTATGCCGTTTCAAAGCATTTACGGTGGAAGTTATGGATATTACGGAGATGAAAACAAGGTCTCCGAAGGAATGACTTTGTTGACGGACCGTTCTTTGTACCGTCCCGGTCAGACCGTATATGTGAAAGGAATTGCCTATGTACAGAAATCTGATACGGCAAATGTACTTCCGAACAAGGACTATACTGTTGTTTTGATGGATGCAAATAATCAGGAAGTTGGACAGAAAGCGGTTCGTACCAATGAATTCGGCTCGTTTACTGTCGATTTTGCATTGCCATCCGCTTGTCTGAATGGGATGTTTTCGTTGAAAGCCGGCGAGGGAAGAACGAATATTCGCGTGGAGGACTATAAACGTCCGACGTTTGATATTACTTTCGACAAGCAGCAGGGCAGTTATCAATTGGGCGATAAGGTAGAGGTGAAAGGTAAGATACAGTCTTATAGCGGTGTGTTGCTGCAAGACCTTCCGGTAAAATATACAGTGAAGCGTTCTGTTGTCGATCTTTGGAGACTGGCGGAAAGTATGCAGATTGCTTCCGGTGAGGTAATTGCCAATGAGGACGGGGAATTTACGATTCCGGTTTTTTTGGAAGAAAATAACGCCTATAAGAATAATACCAGAATCTATTACCGCTACTCGATAGAGGCTACTGCAACCAATGTAGCAGGTGAAACACAGTCGTCTACAGATGTGATAGCAGCAGGTAACCGTTCACTGATTCTACAAACAGAATTAAAAGAGAAGATCTGTAAGAATCAACCGTTTAACACAGTATTTAAGGTACAGAATCTGAATGGGCAGCCTGTTGAAGTAAAAGGTACATTCTCCCTCTATCAGGCGAAAGATGCGGACTTCAAGCAACTGGACGAGAATCCGGCTGCAACAGGTACATTTACTTCCAACGAAGAAATGACGATTGAGTGGGGAAACCTTCCTTCCGGACCGTATGTGTTGAAAGCAGTCGTAAAAGATGGACAGGGCAAAGAAGTGACGGCTGAGGCCAACACCATTCTTTTCTCCCGCGAAGATAACCGTCCGCCGGTAGAAACGACCGTTTGGTTCTATGAGGCAAATACGGAATTTGATGCAACGCATCCGGCCGTGTTCTGCTTCGGAACTTCGAAAAAAGATGCTTATGTGATGATGAATGTATTCTCCGGTAATAAGTTGCTGGAAAGCAAGACTATGAATCTGTCCGACACAATTGTACATTTTAAATATCCATATCAGGAAAGCTATGGTGACGGAGTACTGGTAAGTTTCTGTATGGTAAGAGACGGACAAGTCTATCAGGAACAGGCAAGGCTGAAAAAGCGTCTGCCGGACAAGACATTGACCATGAAATGGGAAGTATTCCGTGATAAGCTGCGTCCCGGACAGAAAGAAGAATGGAAACTGACTATTAAGACACCGCAGGGACAGGCTGCCGAGGCAGAAATGCTAGCAACTATGTACGATGCTTCGCTGGATAAGATATGGAATAGAAAACAGAATTTCAGTGTATTCTATAATCAGATCATCCCTTATTCTAGTTGGATGGGCGGATATTTCGGTAATAATTCGTTCAATTACTGGTGGAATAATAAATACTTCAAAGTACCGGCAATGGAATATGACTATTTTGTGACGCAGGGAACGATGTCGATGGATCAGGCGTTGAATGGAATGGTGCCGGGAGTGATGGTCAGAGGATATGGCGTGCAAAAGCAGGCCTCAATGACGGGCAGTATGATGATACGGGGCGTTTCGAGAAGTAAGGCGGAAGCAAAATATGTACCTGCTTTGGCTGGAAGTGTTGCTGAGGATGCGGTATTTGAATCAGAGTTAGTGTCAGTAGAGGCAGGCAAGCAGGACAGCGCATCCAAAGAAGAAACTCTTCCCGAAGCTCCCGCCGATTTGCGTACGAACCTTGCGGAAACAGCCTTCTTCTACCCGCAACTTCGTACCAATGAACAAGGCGAAGTTTCCTTCTCCTTCACTATGCCCGAAAGTCTGACCCGCTGGAACTTCCGCGGTTACTCTCATACCAAAGGTATGCTGATGGGCACACTGGACGGTGAAGCCACTACAAGCAAAGAATTTATGCTGACTCCTAATCTGCCTCGTTTCGTACGTGTCGGAGATAAGACATCTGTTGCCGCCTCCATTTCCAACATGACCGGAAAGCCGCAGGCCGGTACGGTGAGCATGATTCTCTTTGATCCGATGACGGAAAAGGTAATCAGCACACAAAAACAGAAGTTTACCGTAGAGGCCGGAAAGACAATCGGTGTCAGCTTCATGTTTACCGTGAGTGATAAATACGAGATACTGGGATGCCGGATGATAGCCGACAGCGGTACCTTCAGTGATGGTGAACAGCAGCTACTTCCCGTGCTTAGTAATAAAGAGCATCTGGTAGAAACGCTTCCGATGCCTGTCCGTGGAGAAGAAACACGTACTTTCTCTCTCGACAGCCTGTTCAATCATCATAGTAAGACGGCAACTGACCGTAAACTAACCGTTGAATTTACCGGAAATCCTGCCTGGTATGCTATTCAGGCATTGCCTTCATTGAGCCTTCCGGAAAATAATAATGCCATTTCGTGGGCTACCGCTTACTACGCAAATACACTGGCTTCCTACATCATGAACAGCCAGCCACGTATTAAAGCTGTATTCGATAGCTGGAAGCTACAGGGTGGAACCAAAGAAACCTTCCTGAGCAACCTGCAAAAGAATCAGGAAGTGAAGAATATCCTGTTATCCGAATCTCCGTGGGTACTCGAAGCGCAAACGGAAGAACAGCAGAAAGAACGTATCGCCACTCTGTTCGATCTGAACAATATCCGTAGCAACAACATTGCCGCATTGACAAGATTACAGGAGTTGCAGAATTCAAGCGGAGCATGGTCGTGGTATAAAGGTATGACCGGTAGCCGTTACGTCACTACCTACATTGCCGAATTGAATGCCCGTCTGGCTATGATGACGGGTGAACAACCAAGCGGCACGGCGCTTGCCTTGCAGAAGAATGCCTTTACCTATCTCCATCAGGAAGCTCTGAAGGAATATAGAGAAATTCTCAAAGCACAGAAAGACGGTGTGAAGTTTACAGGTGTTTCCGGAAGTATCTTGCAATATCTATATCTGATCGCTCTGTCCGGCGAACAAGTTCCGGCTTCCAATAAAGCCGCCTATACTTATTATCTGTCCAAGATAGGCGAAATGCTTCCGACCGCTTCGATGGATACGAAAGCGATTGCCGCTATCATTCTGGATAAGGCCGGACGGAAGAAAGAAGCTCAGGAATTCATCGCTTCACTGAAAGAACATCTGACGAAGACGGATGAACAGGGAATGTTCTTTGCCTTCAATGAAAATCCCTATTCCTGGGGCGGAATGAAAATGCAGGCTCATGTAGACGTAATGGAAGCGCTGGAACTGACAGGCGGAAATAACGATACCGTAGAAGAAATGAAACTCTGGCTGCTCAAACAGAAGCAGACCCAACAGTGGAATTCTCCGGTAGCTACTGCCGATGCCGTCTATGCCTTACTGATGAAAGGCGTAAACCTGCTCGACAATCAGGGAGACGTGCGTATTGTCATTGCCAATGAAGTGCTGGAAACTGTCTCTCCAAGCAAGACTACCGTACCGGGACTGGGCTATATCAAACGCTCGTTTACACAGAAGAATGTAGTGGACGCCCGTAAGATAGAAGTCGAAAAGAGAAATCCGGGCATTGCGTGGGGAGCCGTTTATGCGGAATATGAATCACCCATCAAGGATGTGAGACAACAGGGAGGAGAACTGAATGTGCAAAAGCAACTGTATGTGGAACGTATGGTGAACAATGCTCCTCAACTACAGCCTATTACAGAAAAGACTGTTCTTCAGGTAGGCGATAAAGTAGTTTCCCGTTTGAGTATTCGTGCAGACCGTGCGATGGACTTCGTACAGTTGAAAGATCAGCGGGGCGCCTGCTTCGAACCGATCGGCAGCGTATCCGGTTACAACTGGAGTAATGGAATCGGCTATTATGTAGACATCAAGGATGCTTCCACCAATTTCTTCTTTGATCATTTAGGAAAAGGAGTGTATGTGTTGGAGCATAGCTATCGTATCAGCAGAGTAGGAACCTATGAGACAGGTTTGGCAACCATGCAATGCGCCTATGCGCCGGAATACGCTTCACACTCGGCTTCGATGACAATTATTATTAAATAACGCACAGAGAAGATTTCTTCTCCACCGGTGAGCAGGGCACTCGCCACCGATAAGGAAGGTGTTCCCCACCGATGAAGGCTACCTTCATCGGTGGGGAACTTTTTGTTGATGAATACTGCGTTGCAGGAGTTGTCACAGGGTAAAGTATTTTCTCAAACGGTGTTAATCTATGTAATCTGTGATGAAAAACTCATCTAAAACTCCTACATTTGTGGACCAAAATAAAATATATCACATGAAACGTACTTTACTATTGATATTTACTCTGCTTACTGTCACTTTGGCGGCTGTTGCCCAACCCCGTATTTCCTCTAACAAGGAGACGCACAACTTTGGACAAATAGAATGGAAAAAGCCGGTAACAGTAGAATATACCATCACCAATACCGGAAACGAGCCGTTGGTGCTGACCAATGTCACGACTTCCTGTGCCTGTGCCGTAGCCGACTGGACAAAGGAACCCATTGCTCCGGGTGCCAAAGGAACTGTGAAAGCCTCTTTTGACGCGAAAGCGCTGGGACGTTTTGACAAGTCGATAGGCATATACAGCAATGCCACTCCGAATCTGGTTTATCTGAAATTCACCGGTGAGGTAGTGCAGGAAATCAAAGATTATTCAAAACTTCTTCCGTACGCCATCGGCAATATCCGCATTGACCGTGACGAGTTCTCCTTCCCCGATGTCTATCGCGGACAGCAACCGTCTATGACGTTCAGTATTGCCAACCTTTCCGACCGCCCGTACGAACCGGTGTTGATGCACCTGCCTCCTTATCTGAAGATGGAAGCGGAACCTAAAGTACTGCTGAAAGGTAAAAAAGGAACGATCAAGCTGACACTGGATGCCAGCCAGCTACAGGACTTCGGACTGACACAGACCTCTGTCTACCTGTCCCGTTTCTCCGGTGATAAAGTGAGTGAAGACAATGAGATACCCGTTTCGGCCATTCTTCTTCCCGATTTCTCGCGTATGACGGAGAAAGATTCTTTGAATGCTCCTTCCATCCACATCTCGGAGACGAATATTGACCTGAGTATTCCGTTGATCAAGAAGAATAAAGTCAGCCATGATATATTGATCGCTAATGCGGGAAAGACCCCGTTAGTCATCAGCAAGCTACAGGTATTCAACTCTTCTGTAGGAGTAAGACTGAAAAAGACGGTCATTCCGCCGGACGGAATGACTAAGTTGAAAGTGACGATCCACAAGCGGGATGTAGGTAATAAGAAACATCATTTACGTATCTTGATGATTACAAACGACCCGTTGCGTCCGAAAGTTGAAATAAATATCAAACGCTAACTCTTATTATCATGGAACATCCTGAAAATAACGAAGAATATAAAGGACTCGTTGTCAATAAAGGCATCGAACAGCCCTCATCCGTGAATCCTTATTTGAAACGTAAGCCCAAAAAGCGTCAGCTTTCGGTAGCGGAATTTGTAGAAGGTATTGTGAAAGGCGATGTCACTATTCTCAGTCAGGCTGTGACACTGGTAGAGAGCGTGAAGCCCGAACATCAGGCTGTCGCCCAGGAAGTGATCGAGAAATGTCTGCCTTATTCCGGCAATTCCATCCGTGTAGGTATCAGTGGAGTGCCCGGTGCGGGAAAGAGTACCTCGATTGACGTATTCGGCCTGCATGTGCTCGAAAAAGGCGGTAAGTTGGCGGTGCTGGCTATCGACCCTAGCAGTGAGCGCAGTAAAGGCAGTATCCTGGGAGACAAGACACGTATGGAACAACTTTCCGTACATCCCAAATCGTTTATCCGCCCCAGCCCTTCAGCAGGTTCGTTGGGAGGAGTTGCCCGGAAGACCCGTGAAACGATTGTGCTCTGTGAGGCTGCCGGATTTGATAAAATCTTTGTAGAAACCGTTGGAGTGGGACAGAGCGAAACGGCTGTTCATTCTATGGTAGATTTCTTCCTGCTGATTCAGTTGGCAGGTACGGGAGATGAATTGCAAGGCATCAAACGAGGAATCATGGAGATGGCGGACGGTATTGTCATCAACAAAGCCGACGGAGATAATCTGGAACCTGCTAAGTTGGCTGCCAGCCAGTTCCGTAATGCGCTGCATCTGTTTCCGGCTCCCGAATCGGGATGGATTCCGAAGGTGCTGACTTACTCCGGTTTTTATAATATCGGCGTGAAGGAAATCTGGGACATGGTGTATGAATATATCGACTTCGTGAAGAAGAACGGTTATTTTGACTATCGCCGTAATGAACAGAGCAAGTACTGGATGTACGAAACGATCAATGAACAGCTCCGTGATAGCTTCTATCACAATCCTCGGATTGAAGCGATGCTTCAGGAGAAGGAACAACAAGTGCTGCAGGGAAATCTTACTTCGTTTATCGCTGCTAAGAGCCTGCTGGATACCTATTTTGACGAATTAAAACGATGATAAAGCAGAAACAGTGATGGATTAGAAAAACGACCGAACATTTACCCCCGATAACTATACCCTAATTAATAACCAATTGTTAACTTTAACACCTGATGAACAAAACCTTATTAACCGGGCTTTTGTGTTGTAGTTTGTCAATACAGAGCTTTGCAGACCAACCGTTAGAAGGATTCACCTATGGTTCGGTGAATGCTCCTACAGGAAAAGAGTGGGAATCTCCCGAAAACCTGGCGCTCAACAAAGAGCAGCCGCATGCTTATTTCTTTCCGTTCCAGCATTTGGATAATGCCCGCAAGGTATTGCCGGAAAACAGTAAGTATTGGCAGTCACTTGACGGTGACTGGAAGTTTCACTGGGCACCCGACCCCGACTCCCGCCCCAAAGATTTCTATCAGACTGAGTATGATGTCAGCTCATGGGATGCGATTCCCGTGCCTTCAAACTGGAATATTTATGGCATTCAAAAGGACGGAAGCCAGAAGTACGGAACGCCTATCTACGTCAACCAACCGGTAATCTTCCAGCACAGCGTGAAGGTGGATGACTGGCGCGGAGGCGTGATGCGTACTCCTCCTGCCAACTGGACTACTTACAAGGATCGGAACGAAGTAGGTTCCTTCCGCCGTGATTTCGAAATCCCGCAGGACTGGGACGGACGCGAAGTCTTTATCAGCTTCGATGGTGTCGATTCATTCTTCTACCTGTGGATCAACGGTCAGTACGTAGGTTTCTCCAAGAACTCGCGTAATGCCGCTAATTTCAATATCACTCCCTATTTACAGAAAGGCAAGAATACCGTAGCCGCCGAAGTGTATCGTAGTTCGGACGGTTCCTTCCTCGAAGCGCAGGATATGTTCCGTCTGCCGGGCATCTTCCGTACGGTTGCCTTGTACTCGGTTCCCAAAGTTCATTTCCGTGACTTGGTTGCCACACCCGATTTGGATGCGACTTATACGGACGGTTCGCTGACTGTCAATGCCGAAATCCGTAATCTGGATAAGAAAGCCATCAAAGACTACAAGGTATATTACTCTTTATATGCCAACAAACTGTATTCTGATGAGAATACCTTGGTAGATGGATTCTTATCTCCTGTGATCGACAAAATCGCTCCGAATGAAACCGGTAGTGTTCAGACTGTTCTTAAGGTAAAGGCTCCTAATAAGTGGTCGGCTGAATTTCCGTATCGCTACACGTTGGTAGCCGAATTGAAGGATAAGAAGAACAGAACCGTTGAAATGGTTTCCACCATTGTCGGTTTCCGCAAAGTGGAGATTAAGGATACTCCTGCCTCCGAAGATGAATTCGGACTTGCCGGACGTTATTATTATGTGAACGGAAAGACGGTCAAACTGAAAGGAGTGAACCGCCACGAATCCAATCCGGGAGTAGGGCACGCCATTACCCGTGAGATGATGGAAAAAGAGATTATGCTGATGAAGCGTGCCAACATCAATCATGTACGTAATTCACATTATCCGGATGATCCGTATTGGTATTTCCTGTGCAACAAATACGGTATTTATCTCGAAGATGAGGCGAATATAGAATCGCACGAATATTATTATGGTGCTGCCTCCCTCTCTCATCCGGTGGAATGGAAAAATGCGCACGTGGCACGTGTGATGGAAATGGTGCGTGCCAATGTTAACAATCCTTCTATTGTTATCTGGTCGTTGGGCAATGAAGCCGGACCGGGCAAGAACTTTGTGGCGGCTTATGATGCTTTGAAGAAGTTTGATACTTCCCGTCCTGTGCAATATGAGCGTAATAATGACATTGTAGATATAGGTTCCAACCAATATCCGTCTATCGGCTGGGTACGTGGGGCCGTGCAGGGGAAATATGATATCAAGTATCCGTTCCATATATCCGAATATGCCCATTCAATGGGGAATGCCTGCGGTAATCTGATAGATTACTGGGAAGCTATGGAGTCGACCAATTTCTTCTGTGGAGGTGCCATTTGGGATTGGGTAGACCAGTCTATGTACAATTATGACCCGAAGACGGGTGTCCGTTATCTGGCTTACGGCGGAGACTTTGGCGATACTCCCAATGATGGTCAGTTTGTAATGAACGGCATCGTGTTTGGTGACCTTGAACCGAAGCCTCAGTACTATGAAGTGAAAAAGGTATATCAGCACATCGGCGTAAAGGCAATAGATACAGAAAAGGGGGTATTTGAGATCTTCAATAAGTACTACTTTAAGAACTTGGCGGAAGATTACCAGTTGGTATATTCGCTTTATGAAGACGGTAAACCGATAATGACCGGTAAACCGATGGATATCAATATAGCTCCACGCCAACGTGCACAGATCACTCTGCCGTATGATCATGCCCCTCTTAAGAAAGATGCTGAGTACTTTATGAAACTACAGTTTATACTGAAAGATCAAAGACCTTGGGCTGCCAAAGGCTTTCCGATGGCAGAGGAACAGATTTTGATAAAGGAGGCTACGGATCGCCCGTCCATCAGTGAAGTAACTGCCGGTGCAGCAAAACTGGATGGATTCATACTGGACAAGGATACGAAGCGCATCCTTATAAAGGGAGCTGACTTTGAAGCCATATTTGACCCGCAAACCGGAAGTATCTACAGTCTGAAGTATGGCAACGAGACTGTTATCGCCGATGGCAACGGTCCGAAGCTCGATGCTCTCCGTGCTTTTACAAACAATGATAACTGGTTCTATGCCCCCTGGTTCGAACATGGTTTGCACAATCTGATTCATAAAGCAACTGAATATAAAGTACTGAATAAAGACAATGGCACTTTGGTATTAAGTTTTACGGTAGAATCTCAGGCACCGAATGCCGCACGCATTAAGGGTGGTACAAGCTCCGGTAAGAATAGCATCGAAGAACTGACCGACAGAAAATTCGGTAGCAATGACTTTAAATTTGTCACTAACCAGATATGGACAGTGTATCCGGACGGTTCTATCGAATTGCAGTCTAGCATTACTTCCAATCGTTCAAGTTTGGTTCTGCCACGTTTGGGTTATGTGATGAAAGTTCCCCAACAATACAGTAACTTCACTTACTATGGACGCGGACCGATAGATAACTATGCCGACCGTAAGAGCGGACAGTTTATCGAACAGTATACGAATAGCGTAGCAGGTGAGTTCGTAAACTTCCCAAAACCTCAGGATATGGGCAATCACGAAGATGTTCGCTGGTGTGCATTGACCAATCAGGCAGGGAATGGAGCTGTCTTCGTAGCTACCGATCGTCTTTCGGCTTCGGCACTTCAGTACTCGGCTCTCGACTTGATTTTGGCTTCCCATCCTTATCAGTTGCCGAAGGCAGGCGATACCTATCTGCATTTGGATTGTGCAGTGACCGGTCTGGGTGGTAACAGTTGTGGTCAGGGAGGTCCTCTCGTACACGACCGTGTGTTTGCCAATCAGCACAGCATGGGCTTCATCATTCGTCCTGCCGGTAAGGAACTGAGTGTCGTTGCCAATGTTGCTCCTGCGGGAGATCTTCCTCTGTCTATCACACGCACCCCTGCCGGAATGGTCGAATTGACTTCAGCAAAGAAAGATGCTGTCATTTGTTATAGCATTGACGGAAGTAAAAAAGTGCAGGAATACACAGAGCCTGTCCCTATGCGTAACGGAGGTACGATCAAGGCATGGTATAAGGATAGTAAGGATATCAGCAGCACGATGAAGTTTGAGAAAATAGAAAGCATTCAGACGCAAGTCGTATACGCCAGTAGTCAGGAATCGGGTGAAGGCGATGCTTCTCATCTGACTGATGGTGATCCGAATACCATCTGGCATACCATGTATTCGGTGACAGTTGCCAAATACCCGCATTGGGTAGATCTGGATGCCGGTGAGGTCAAAGAAATCAAAGGCTTTACTTATCTGCCGCGACAGAATGGAGGAAACGGTAATATCAAGGATTACTCTATTCAGGTCAGCATGGATGGAAAAGAATGGGGAGAGCCTGTTAATAAAGGAACGTTCGCAAGGGACTCCAAAGAAAAGAGAGTCTTGTTTGACAAACCGGTGAAGGCACGTTATATCCGTTTCACGGCTTTAAGCGAACAGAACGGACAGGATTTTGCGTCCGGTGCGGAGATAACGATTCTGGCTAACTAAGAAGGAAATAAATCTATAGAAAAGTACAGGGATACTAGTAAGAACTATGGTATCTCTGTACTTTTTTTATTGGCATAATGCGTAAGTTTTTTGATTGTAAGCAGGGAAGAATAATTAGTCTGCTTAAGTTGATGTTTTTTATTATATAAGCAGATCTTCCTCTAATATTTATTATATATAGCTATCCTTAAAATGCGATGAAGGTCTTTCATTTTATATTTTAATGATTATATTTGCCATCATGTAAACAGCATAGTCATTCTTTAAAATCGTAAGACTTAGATGGATAAACTGGTGGTGGCAGAAGATTTTGAACTTTATTCCCGAATGAAAAAAGGGGATAGAGAGGCTTTTAATGCTTTGTTTCTGAAATATTATTCTGTATTATGTGCTTTTGGCAAGTATTATGTGTCTATGGAAGATGCAGAAGAAATTGTTCAGGATATTATGGTCTGGTTATGGGAAAACAGAGAGTATCAGGTTGTAGAAATATCTTTGCGGAGTTATTTGTTCAAGTCTGTTAAAAACAAATGTCTGGCATTAATTGATAAGAATCAGACCAAACGGCGTTTCTGTGAACATATGCTGGCAACGGAAATGCAAGGGGTATTTGAGGATCCGGACTTTTACATAGCTGAAGAGTTGATGAATCAAATCGAAAAAACGGTATCTCAAATGCCGGAGACTTATCGTGTTGCCTTTGAAATGAGCCGTTATCAGGACATGACCTATAAGGAAATAGCAGAAGAACTGGATGTATCTGCTAAGGTGGTCGATTATCGTATTCAACAGGCATTAAAGATACTCAGAACAGAATTAAAAGATTATCTGCCACTGATAACGGTTATTTTTCCTTATTTCCTTACCAAATAAAGAGTATTGATTTCTAATGGTTTATGATAAAAATGCAGCTTTTTATAAAAAAAGTTGCATTTTCGTTTAGGAACTATAGGAAGTTTCCAGTCATAATAGTAAAACAGGGAAAAAATGAATAAAGAGTCAAATATAAATATAAATATGGATGAGGCAATTTTACTTCGGTATTTCTCCGGAACATTAGAAAAGGAGGAGAAAGAAAAGGTGGAAACCTGGATTTCATTCTCGGAGGAAAATAAGAAAGTAGCCAAGCAGGTGTATTATATATATCGGGCAACAGATGTTATACAGACTGTCAATGAAATCGATTCCAATAAAGCATTATTGAGAGTAAATAAACGATTGACCGGAAGAAAGAAATTGAACTGGTGGGAGTGGAGTGTAAGAACAGCTGCTGTTTTATTTATTCCGTTGTTTTTATTCTCATTGTATATCTTTTATAGTCGGACTACCGATGTAGATCAATATGTTGAAGTTCGTGCAAATCCGGGAATGACAACTAAAGTTGTATTGCCTGATGGTTCGGAAGTATGGTTGAACTCTGCGTCTTATTTAAAGTATCCGGTTCAATTCACCAAATATGATCGGAGAGTGGAGCTGGAGGGAGAGGCTTATTTTTCAGTAAAGAAGGATGCGGGCAGGCGTTTCCTGGTGGATGCTGGAAAGAATATAGAACTGGAAGTACTGGGAACCGAATTTAATGTAGATGCATATCCAAAGGAAGATTTTGTGGCAGCTAGCTTAGTATCGGGCAAAGTAAACTTTCATTGTCTGCAACAGGGGCATGAAACAGTTCATGTGATGGTTCCGGGACAAAAAGTGATATATAATTTCGCAGATGAAGAACTGGTTTGTGCAAATACTTCTATCGAGTCGGACGTCGCATGGAAAAGCGGAAAGATTATTTTTCGGGACACTCCGATTGAAGATGCTTTAAGGATACTGAGCAAGCGGTTTGATGTTGATTTTAGACTGATCAATTCACAGCTGGAGGAATATTGCTTTACAGGTACCTTTATCAACCAACGATTAGACAGGATTCTGGAACATTTTAAAATAGCTTCAGGTATTAAGTATAGATATATCGACATTGAGAAAACTAAGAAAGGAGAAGAGATTGTGAAAGGAAAAAGCGTAATCGAAATTTATTAGCTAAAAGACTTTTAATATGAAAACACATCCGCCATGAAACAAAAATATGGAGAAAAATATTGCCGTACTTTTCCCCATATAAAAATCATTGAACCAACTTGTTTGCAGACAAGTACAGTTAACTTTATTTTTTAATTTAATCGCAGCAAATTTATGCAAAAACATTGTAGTATCCAATTTTTTTGGATAAGAAAGTTACTATGCGTAACCTTAAATAGAATTCCACTGCCTATGAGACTATTAATCATTATGTTATGCATTTCTATGGGATGCATTAACGCAGCAAATTCCTATGCTCAAAACACTATTCTGGAATTAAACGTGAATAATCAGACAGTTGAGAGTGTC
>ULVS01051315.1_pt1 | contig 17325 bp, 17 predicted proteins | sample 1959671 | NCBI WGS metagenome assembly ULVS01 (sample SAMEA4835792, study PRJEB28245) | human gut metagenome | biome: gut microbiome; material: fecal sample | place: Denmark | collected 2008
CCTCAACATCTATGCTGTGTCGCGCCGATGGGCGCGACCGAATAGCTGGTCTTGCGACCATAGCAGTTCTTTCCCATAAGTAGGGGATTTCGCCTCTGCGGAGGCGACAAGGGGGCAATGGAAACAGACGAAGTCTGCGGTCGCCCCCTTGACCCCTTCGGTCGCCACCCATGTTTATTGACTTGTATCGGAAATTGTTTAGAAAGGAATCATCACCATGAGCAGTGAAACCATGCAGCGTTTCCAAGCCGCTGCCGAAACCATCCGCCAGCACGTCGGGGAGGCCGAAATCGGCGTTATCCTCGGTTCGGGGCTCGGCGATTACGTCGATGCCCTCCAGGACGCAAAATACATCGACTATAAGGACATCCCCGGATTCCCCGTGTCCACCGCCCCCGGTCACGCCGGACGCTGGTGGACGGGCACCCTCCACGGGCAGCGCGTGTGCATGATGCAGGGGCGCTTCCACTATTATGAGGGGTATGACCTGCAGGATGTCACCATGCCTGTGCGCGTGATGGCGCTCCTCGGCGTGAAAACGCTCGTTGTCACCAACGCGGCGGGCGGGGTCAACCTGAACTTTGCGCAGGGCTGCCTGATGATGCTCACCGACTTCATCAACATGTCCGGCCATAACCCGCTGACAGGCAAGAACCTCGCGGAATTCGGCACACGATTCCCTGACATGACCCACGCTTATGACGTGCAGCTGATGGAAAAATGCCGTCAGGCGGCGAAAGCCCTCGGCATCCCCCTGCAGGAGGGCGTGTATATGTGGATGAACGGCCCGACGTACGAAACGCCCGCCGAAATCCGCATGGCGCGCATCCTTGGCGCGGACGCGGTCGGCATGTCCACCGTGCCGGAGACGATTGTCGCGCGGCACTGCGGCATCCGCGTGCTGGGTGTGAGCTGCATCACCAACATGGCGGCGGGCATCATCGATCAGCCGCTGGACGAGCAGGAGGTCATCGAGACGGCGGCGCGCGTCAAGGGGACGTTCCGCGCCCTGCTGGACGAAACCATCCGCCGCATCGGGGAGGAATAAGCCATGCGGCGAATTGCCCTCATCAGCGGCGGCAGCAGCGGCATCGGCGAGGCGTGCGTCCGCCTGTTCGCAAAGGATGGCTGGGCGGTTGTGTTCCTCTGCCGGACGCACCCCGAACGCGCGCAGGCGATCACCGACGAATTGCGCGGGAAGGGGCTGGACGTGGCGTTCCGCACCTGTGATATTGCGGATGCCAAGCAGGTGAATGATACCGTCGCGGCGATTTTGAAGGACTACAAGCACATCGACGCGCTGGTGAACTGCGCCGGAATCGCTTATCGCGGACTGCTGACCGACATGCCGGACGCAACATGGCATCACCTGCTGGCAACTGATTTGGACAGCGTGTTTTACTTGCAGCGCGCCGTCCTGCCGGGGATGATTTCGCGCGGACACGGCGCGGTCGTCAATGTCAGCAGCATGTGGGGCGAGGTCGGCGCGAGCTGCGAGGCGGCATACTCCGCGGCGAAAGCGGGCGTGATTGGGCTGACGAAGGCGACGGCGAAGGAAGTGGGCCCCAGCGGCATACGCGTCAACTGCGTCACGCCGGGGGTCATCCGCACGCCCATGAATGCCGATCTGTCCGACGAGGATTTGGCGGCGCTGGCGGACGAAACCCCGCTGGGGCGCATCGGCGAGCCGGAAGAATGCGCCGAAGCCATTCTGTTTCTGGCATCGGAGAAAGCGTCGTTTATTACCGGGCAAGTGCTGGGTGTCAGCGGCGGTTTAATCATATGAAGAAAGGGGAGCGTCCTGCGCGGGCGTTCCCCTGTTTTCAATCATTGCTCCTTTCCCCTCACCGCCAGTTGCGAAGAATCCGCAGCAGCCCCTCGATGAACCCCGGACGCGGCACATCCTCCGCGGCGACGCAGTTCAATTTCGCAATCACCTGCCCGTCCAGCAGCACATCCACCAAGCCGATGACATCCCCCTGCGCAATCGGGGCATCGACGCTCTCCGGCAGCTGCACGGACAGCGACAAGCCGCTCTGCTGCCCGTTTTTCAGCAGCATCGAAAGCCCACTTCCCAGCGCCAGCGGGACGCGCTCCGCACTGCCGCCGCGAACCTCGACATTTTGCCCCAGCAAATCGCCCTTGTTCGCAATCACCACCCGGCGATATGTCGCGAAGCCGTAATCCAGCATCTGCCGCGCTTCGTTGAACCGCGTCTGGCTCACGGGCGTCCCCAGCACGATGGCAACAAGGCGCATCCCGTTTTTCTCCGCCGTCGCCGCGAGACAGTATTTTGCCGCGTCGGTCGAACCCGTCTTGTAGCCGTCGCAGCCCTCGTAGAAGCGCACGAGCCGATTCGTGTTCGTCAGGTCGGTCACGCGCCCGCCGGGGTGGGTCAGCTTGTCAATCCAAACGGAAGCATACTGGTTGTAGCGCGGGTGCTTCGCAATTTCGCAGCATAATCGGCACACGTCGCGCGCGGTGGTGTACTGCCCGCTCTGCGGATAACCGGTGCAGTTGACGTAGTTTGTGTTCGTCATGCCGAGTTCGGCGGCGCGGCGGTTCATGCGGTCAACGAAATTCTCTTCGCTTCCGGCAATGTATTCGGACAGCGCGACGGCGGAGTCGTTCGCGGACGCCATGATGGTCGTGCGCAGCAGGTCTTCCAGCGGATAGACGGCGTTCGCATCTAAGAGGGCCTGCGAACCCTTCATTGCTGCCGCACGCGGACTGATTTGCACGCTGTCCGTCAGCGCGATTTCGTCCCGGTCGAGCGCTTCCAGCACCAGCAGCGCCGTCATCAGCTTCGTGATGGACGCGACTTCCCGGCGCTCGTCGGCGTTTTTCTCGAAAATTACCGTGCCGGTCGCCGTTTCCGCCAGAATCGCGGATGGGGTCGTGAGCGTCATCGGTGTGCCGGATTCCAGGGGCTGTGCTGCCTGCGCCGTCGGCAGGAAAATCATCAGCATACAGCATGTCAGCGCCCAAAGCCGTTTGCCTGTTTGCATTGCCTGTTCCTCCTCTAAAATGCGGGTTTGTCCCCATTGTATCGGCGGAAGCAGGCGATTATGCAGGGGAATTTCGCCTCTGCGGAGGCGACAAGGGGACTTTCCGATCGCCCCCTTGACCCCTTCGGTTCCCAAACTTTTGGGGTTTGCCCATGTTGGCAGTGACTGGAGGTGTATACCATTTGGAAATAATGTAAAACGCGCACCCCGCAGGTTGTCTCTGCGAAGCGCGCGCGAATCCGGATTTACTTGTTCGCCATCTGGCGCTCGGCCTGCTCAATCAGGCGCTTGACCATGTAGCCGCCGATGGAGCCCGCCTGACGGGAGGGAAGGTCGCCGTTGTAGCCCTGCTTCAGGTTGATGCCCAGCTCACCGGCAATCTCATACTTCATGTCCTCCAGCGCCTGACGCGCTTCGGGCACCATGCCGCCGGGCTGGCTGGTCGAGGGATGCTGGACGGAAGCGTTGTTCAGGTTCGGCACCTGCGTCTGGTTCTGATTCTTCTGATACATGATGAGACTCCTCCTTCACATGCTTGTCGCTTACTTGCTGGAAAGCTGACGCTGCGCCTGCTCGATGAGCTTCTTGGTCATCGAACCGCCGATTGCGCCGTTTTCGCGGGCAGTCAGGTCGCCGCCGTAGCCCTTGACATCCACGCCGAGTTCGCGGGCAATCTCGAACTTCATGTCGTCCAGCGCCTGACGCGCTTCGGGAACCATCTGGCGGTTATTGTTCTTGCTGGCCATGCTTTTTCACCTCCTGTCGCTGGTTTCAAGGGTTAGGATGCGCCGGAGGAGGCGAAGCTACGCTGGAAATGGTTGCAAGCCGAGGCGGAATGCCCGCCGTCGGACGAAATCAGAAGGAAACGTGTCTTTTCCGCGTTTGCATTCCACACGGAAAAGGTACGCTTCGTTCGGGGCGGCTGCTCCGCCGCGTTATGCTTTGGCACGGCTCGCGGCGTTCATCGTTTCGAGAATCTTGTCCAGCTCCGCTTGCAGGGACGACATGTCGCTCACGCTGTCCAGACGATCCTGCAAGGCTTCCAGCGCGTCCATGACGGTTTTGTCCGTCGTCAGGGCGACGGTGTCGATGCCGCCAATCACGCCGTCGATGCGCTCGCGGACAATCTTGCGGAAGCGGTCGTCAATGCCTGCCTTGTACTGGTCGTCGAAGGTCAGCGCGACGGCGGCTTTATGCCCCGCAATGATGACGTGCGCCTCCTCCACTTCAGAGAGCCGTTCGAGTTCCTCTTCCAGCTGCTCGATGACGCGCCGCGCCTTGTCCATGCTGGTCACGCCGGTGGCTTCGCGGGTCGTGGAATCATTCCTTCCGCCGTCGGGTAGAATGATGTCATCGTCCAGACCGGGCAGCACCGTGTTTTCATCCGGCGTATTTGTCGGACTGATGGACGGAACAGGCTGCGTCTGGGTCACGTCGGGTTCGCCGGCGGAACAGGACGCAAGCAGCGTCGCGCAGAGCGCCAGCATCAACAGCAAATGCATTTTTTTCATAGCTTTTCGCCTCCTCGACGGCTATTGTGGACGGCTTTTTCGCCGCTCAAACATGTAAATTTTGCTCATGACCGCTTGCAAGTGGCGGAAAAGAAGCTATAATAGAAGAGAAGGGCAGTTCTTCGCGAAAAATTGCCCAAGGAGGTACTTATGGCTTCTTTGCTGGAAACGCTTGCCGCCTTGGCGACGGCGGGTACGATGATGATTTCCTCGTCGCTGGACGCAGCCGCGCCGCAGAACGATGTGGACGGCTTTTTGTTTTTGCAGAATCGGCAGTGGCTGGCGTCCCGTGCCTATGAACCGGAGACGGTGACGGCGGATGTGCCGGGGCAGATTCGCCAAATGCGGCAGGAGGCGGCGCTGGCGCTGGAAGAAATGTTTGATGCGTGCAAGAAGGATATTGGCATCACACTCAAAGCCGTCAGCGGCTACCGCAGCTATGCGCGGCAGGAGACGATTTACAATAACAAGCTGGAGCGGGTGCACGGCAGCGTCGAAAAGGCGGATGAGTACGTTGCGCGTCCCGGCGCGAGCGAGCATCAAACCGGGCTGGTGATGGACGTTGGGCAGAAGTCGGACAAGGTGAACCTGACGGGCGGCTTCGGCGCGACAAAGGGCGGCAAGTGGGTCGCAGAGCACTGCTGGGAGTACGGGTTCATCATCCGCTACCAGAAGGGCTGGGAAGAAATTACCGGCTACGAATACGAGCCGTGGCATGTGCGCTACGTCGGCAAGGAGAACGCGCGGCGCATCCACGAGCAGGAAATGCCGCTGGAAGAGTACCTGCAAATTGTGCGCAACGAGCGGCTGTTGGGCATCGTCGAAGGGACGTATCTGGGCGAAGTGGAGGAATCAGGCGAATGAAGCAGTGGAAGAAGCAGCTTTCGGCGGCGCTGTGCGCGGCACTATTGCTGGGGTGCGTGTCGATGCCTGCGCAGGCGGAGCAAGACGAGGAGTACGACCTCAGCGACATTCCCGGCGTGATTATTGAGGATCCGCGCATTGACCCGCTGGAATGGAATTTCGCCCTGAGCCTGAGCGACCTCGGCCCGGAATTGATCAAGCTGGCAAACAAGGAATGCCTGCTCTCCTCGACCTATGAGCCGTCGTCGAAAACGAAGATGAAGCTGCGGGCTGCCCCCGGCGCAGGAACGATGTACTTGCAGTCGGAATGCGCGGAAGCATTGGCGGAGCTGTTTGCCGGCGCGGAGGAAGCAGGCTACAAGCTGTACTTGAAGAGCGCCTACCGCGCCTACAAGACGCAGAAAACCATGTACAACAATCGGCTGGAACGCAACAACGGTAAGGATGATGGCTGGGTGAGCAAGCCCGGCGCGAGCGACCACCAAACGGGTTTGGGCTGCGACGTTGTGCCGGGGTCGTGGAAGGACAAGTCCATGAACTCAAACATGGCGTCCACGCCGGAATGCCAGTGGATGGCGGAACACTGCTATGAGTACGGATTCGTCATCCGCTATCCGGAGGATAAGCAGGATATCACCGAAATCAACTACGAGCCGTGGCACCTGCGCTATGTGGGCAAGGAAGTTGCGCGCTATATCTGGCGCAACGGCTTGTGCCTGGAGGAATTCCACGAGCAGCTGCAAGCCGCGATTGACGCGTACCTCGCAGCCGGGGGAGATGCGCGCCGGGTGGAGGATTTGATTCAGACATCGGCGGAATAATCCGCATTTTCCCTTGACAGAACCCGATTTCTGTCGTATGCTGGGGAACGGCAACGAATTGACAGGGAACTGTCATCAATGAAAGGAAATCACTTCGCATGAATAAGGAACAAAAGCAATTTCTTCTCAGCAGCCTGTTCTCCGGCATCATGATCGGCATCGGCTGCACCGTCTATCTCTCGTGCGTGAATAAACTCGTCGGCGCGCTGCTGTTCTGTGCTGGCCTGTTCTTCATCCTCACCAACGGCGGCACGCTGTTCACGGGCATCTGCGGGCTGAAAACGCCGGTGAAGAAGCTGGCGTGGGTGTTTGTGCTCAATGGGCTGGGCACGGTGATTCCCGCCATCGTCAGCTGGTCGAATGTCGTCGATGGCGCGACGAAGTTAGGTGCGACCGCCGCGGCGGTGATGCTCGGCAAGCTCGGCATGAACCCGGTTTCGTGGCTGCTGAACGGCTTGATGTGCGGCGTGCTGATGTATCTGGCGGTTATCGGCTACAAGAAGGCGAAGGACAGCCTGCACGGGATTGCGGCGGTGCTGTTCGCGATTGTGGGCTTCATCGTCTGCGGCTTTGAGCACTCGATTGCGGACATGGGCTATCTGGCGATTGCGATTCCGAACCTGTCGTTCTGGCAGATTTTGCAGTGCATGGGCATGATTCTCGTGATTATGCTCGGCAACGTGTTCGGCGGCAAGCTGATGCGCATGGTGCTGGTGGACTGGCAGGAGAAGGACGCGTAAGGTTCTCGTATAAACACGCGGAAGTTGTATGCAGTTGTGACCAACTCAATCGCGCGAAAGGGGTCAAGGGGGGGACTTCGTCCCTTTTCGTCTGCCCCTTGCAGAGTCCAGAGGCAGCGCCTCTGGTGGGGTCTGGGGCGAAGTCCCGGAAGGAGGTCAATTATGCAGGAAAAGTACGCGCAGCTTGCGCTGGAAAATACCGTGCGGCTGCTGGGGATTGACAGCCCGTCGGGGTATACGGAGAATGCGGCGAAGTATGTGCAGGCGCAGTTTGCCCAGATGGGGTACGACGCGAAAATCACCCGCAAGGGCGGCGTGCTGATTGATTTGGGCGGCGAAGACACGCAGGACGCCCTGCTGCTGGAAGCCCACACGGACACGCTCGGCGGCATGGTCGCGCAGATTAAGGGCAACGGCCGCCTGCGCATCACGAACGTGGGCGGCATGAACGCCAACAACGCCGAAGCGGAGAATGTGCGCGTGATTACGAAGTTCAGCGGTGCTATTGACGGCACGGTGCAGCTCTGCGACGCGTCCGTCCACGTCAACGGCAATTACAGCACCACGCCGCGCACGTTCGACACGGTGGAGGTCGTGCTGGACGAGGACGTCCGCTCGGCGGAGGATGTTCGCAAGCTCGGCATCGACGTGGGCGATTTCGTCTGCTTTGACCCGCGCAGCCGCATCACCGAAAGCGGGTACATCAAGAGCCGCTTCCTAGATGACAAACTGTCTGTCGGCATCTTGCAGGCGTTCGCGCAGTATTTGAAGGACGAGAATCTGACGCCGAAGCGCCGCGTGTACGTCCACGTCACGGTGTATGAGGAAGTTGGGCATGGCGGCTCGGCGTCTGTGCCGGACGGCGTGACGGAGGCGATTTCGGTGGACATGGGCTGCGTCGGCGAAGGTGTGCAGTGCACCGAACGGCAGGTGTCCATCTGCGCGAAGGACTCCGGCGGGCCGTACAGCTACGATGTCGTGCGGAAGCTGATTGCCGCCGCCAAGCGCGAAGGGGCGGACTATGCGGTGGATGTGTATCCGCACTACGGGTCGGATGTGGAAGCGACCCTGCGGGCGGGGTATGACATTCGCCACGGGCTGATTGGCGCGGGCGTGTATGCGTCGCACGGGTATGAACGCAGCCATCGGGATGGGGCGCTGAACACGCTCAAAGTTATTGAGGGGTATCTGTTCGAGTAAACAGCATTTCCATGCTTGAATTTTGCCGGGGCAGGGGGAATCGCCTCTGCGGAGGCGACGAGGGGGCTTTCCGATCGCCCCCTCGACCCCTTCGGTTCGACACTCCCATACTTTGGGGGTTAAGTTACATTGGTTATAATCAAAAAACTTGGCATAGGTCAGCCGAAAACAGCATAAGTAAGCAGGACAAATCAACCCGGAAGGGGAGCGATTCGCCCTGCTTTTTTGTTGCGTTTTACTATACAAATGGCGTTTCTGGGCGATAAAAACCCGGATAAACCAGCACTGTTTTGTTGAAATCGTACAAAGATGCAAAATGACGAAAAAACACTCTTTTCTTTTGGCGAAAATCATGATATAATCAAAACAACATCCGGGAAAAAGCCGAAGGGCAGCCCGGAAATAGGATAAAAACATGAAAGAATTTGAACGGAGGAGAGTATCATGGCAGACTATATCACGACAAACATTCGCAACATCGCCCTCATAGGACATGGCAGCGAGGGCAAGACCACGCTGACCGAGGCCATGCTCTACGCTGCCGGATTAGTGGATCGTCAGGGCCGTGTGGAAGACGGCACGACCATGACGGACTTCGACCCCGAAGAAACGCGCCGGAAATGCTCCATCAGCGCCGCAACCGCCCCTGTGGACTGGAACGGCAAGATTATCAACGTGGTGGACGTACCGGGCTATTTTGACTTCGTGGGCGAAATGATCGGCCCTCTGCGCGTGGTGGAGACTGCCGTTATCGTCGTCGATGCTGTCGGCGGACTGTCCGTCGGCGCGGAAAAGGCGTGGGATTACGCCGGTGCGCATGGTCTGGGGCGCATGTTTATTATCAACCAGATGGATCGCGATCACGCGGACTTCGACAAGATTTCGTCGCAGCTGCGCGCGAAGTACGGCAACTGCGTCGTGCCGATTCTGCTGCCGCTGGGCAAAGGCCCGACCTTCCGCGGCGTGGTGAACGTGCTGGACCGCAAGGCGTATGAAGGCGCGTACAAGAAGAGCGTCGAAGTGCCGATGCCCGAAAACATGAAGGGTCAGCTGATGGAATGCTACTCCTACCTGATTGAGCAGGCAGCAGCGGCGGACGAAGAGCTGATGGAAAAGTACTTCGAGACGGGCGAATTGACGTTTGAGGAAATCAAGGCGGGCTTCCGCAAGGGCATGAAGGACGGCTCGATTGTGCCGGTCGTCGCCGTGTCTGCCGCAACGGGCGTGGGCATCGCGCGTATGCTCGACCTGATGGCGAAGTATTTCCCGTCCCCGGCGCACAACGGTCTGTACTGGGCGGGCAAAGACCCGCGCACGGGCGAGGACATCACCCGCATCTGCAAGGATGACCAGCCCTTCTCGGCGTTCGTCTACAAGACCATCGCTGACCCGTTCGTCGGCAAGCTGTCTCTGTTCCGCATCTTCTCCGGTATGCTCAGCGGGCAGACGACGCTCTACAACCCCGGCAAGGACAAGACCGAAAAGTGCGGCGGCATCTACATCCTGCGCGGCAAGAAGCAGGTTGTCAAGGAATCGCTGCACGCGGGCGATATCGGCGCTATGGCGAAATTGCAGTACACGTCCACGGGCGACACGCTCTGCGACCCTGCGAACCCCGTTATTTATCCGCCGATTGAGTACCCGAAGCCCTGCATTTCGAAGGCTGTTTACGCCGCCAAGCAGGGCGAGGAAGACAAGGTGTTCTCTGGCCTCCAGCGCCTGATGGAGGAAGATCCGTCCGTCACGCTGAGCAAAGACCCCGAAACGATGGAGACGCTGCTCTCCGGTCAGGGCGAAATGCACCTTGATGTTATCCGCAGCAAGCTGGCGAGCAAATTCGGCGCGAACTGCGTGCTGAAAGACCCGAAGATTCCGTACCGCGAGACGATTCGCAAGGCCGTGAAGGTGCAGGGGCGCCACAAGAAGCAGACCGGCGGTCACGGGCAGTTCGGCGACGTGTGGATTGAGTTCAGCCCGGTGACGGACGGCTCGACCGACATCGTGTTCGAGGACGCGGTCGTGGGCGGCGTTGTGCCGCGCAACTTCATCCCCTCCGTTGAGAAGGGGCTGCGCGAGTGCATGGTGCACGGCGTGCTGGCGGGCTATCCGATGGTCAGCGTGAAGGCGAAGCTCTACGATGGCAGCTATCACCCGGTGGACTCCTCCGAAATGGCGTTCAAGACCGCCGCGCGCATCGCCTACAAGAAGGGCTGCGCCGACGCGAACCCTGTCCTGCTGGAGCCGATTATGCACGTCGAAGTGATTGTGCCGGATGACTACATGGGCGACGTGATGGGCGACATGAACAAGCGCCGCGGCCGCATCATCGGCATGGAACAGTGCGAAGGCGGGCAAAAGATTATCGCCGAAGCGCCGCTGAGCGAGATGTTCAAGTACGCGACCGACCTGCGCTCGATGACGCAGGCATGGGGCCGCTTCACGATGACGTTCGAGCGCTACGAGGAAGTACCCGCCGACGTCGCGAAGAAGGTCATTGCCAGCGCCGACAAGGTTGTGGACGACGACGAATAAGCCAATCCCCCCCAAGAGGCTCTGCCATGCGCAGGGTCTCTTTTTCGTGCCTCCAAAGCAACAATCAAAAGTGCAGTGCGAAGCAGCTCAGAGGTGATTGGCTGAAGGTCGCTCCGGCAGCGAAGCGCCAGTTCTCCGCCGCGGCGGACAGCAGCATCACCTATGTGTGCATTCAGGTGAAGGAAAATTCGCTCGGCAGTGTACTAACCGCAAAAAACGAAAAGACTCTGCCGGGTTGGCAGAGCCTTTTTGCGTATCCTCTTATGGCAGCCGATAGACCGCCAATCCGTCGCAGATTCCGCAGTCGCGGAAGCCTTTTTTGCTTGCAATCCGCTTTGTAGCCTCCTGCGCCGGAGCGCACTCAATCACGACGCTTTTCCGCTCCTGCCGCGCCCGGTCAATCAGCCGATCGGTCAGCGCCGACGCATAGCCGTGCCCCCAATATTCCGGGAGCAGCACCCAGCCGATTTCCACGCTGCCCTCATCGTATGCGTGATAAATCACATAGCCGATGAAATCCCCGTTGGCTTCAGCGGCATACACAAGCGGCGGTTCAGTCAGCCCCGCGTGATGCAGAAACGTTTCTGTTTTCTCCCGGTCGAACGGCGGCTCCAGATGCCGCATGACTTCCAGGTCAGAAAGCAACCTGTACAGCGCGTCCGCGTCACCGGGCTGCATTTTGCGAATCGTGATATTCACCGTTTCCCTCCGCTGAACTTGAACATGCCCTGCGTCCCGGAAAAATCAGCTTAGTCAAGGAATTTCTCGTTAATCGTCACGCCGAAATCATGCGCAATCGCGCGCAGATCGTCGTCCGTGATGGTCTGGCGGATTTTGCCCTGACCCGCGGACAGCACCTTGATGTAGATTTCAGCGCTCTTCTCGATGGTGTGCGCCAGACCGAACGTGATGTCAAAGTCCGGGCCGGAGGCAAACAGCCCATGCTGCGCCCAGACAGCCGCCTGATAGTGCTTCATCAGCTCGGATGTCGCCATGGCAATCGCCGCGCCGCCGGGAACCATCCACGGGCAGACGCCGACGCCTTCCGGGAACACGACCGGGCATTCCGTCGCGCTTTGCCACAGGGCGCGGGAAAAATCGCGGTCGGTCAGCGGCAGAATGTAGGTCATGGCAATCACGTTGGTGGCGTGGCAGTGGTAGATGACGCGGTTCGCGCCATTCGTCGCCGCCTTGCGGACGGAGTGGTTCATGAAGTGGCTGGGGAACTCGCTCGTCGGGCGCGCGCCGCCTTCCAGCCCCCAGACGATGCGCCAGCTGTCGCCCTTGTCGTTGATTTCGACGATGCCCATGTTGTGTTCGGGGTCGAGTTCGACGTTGCGGAAGTACTTGCCCGAACCGGTGGTGATGAAGTACTCGCCCGCGAGGTTGTCCGCCTGAACGCCCATGTTCACCCATTCGCCGGGGGTTGCGCGGAAGTAGGGACGGCACTGCGCGACTTCCTCGTCCTTCATGCGGTAGGTGAGGTTGCCGCCGTTGCGCTCGTGCCAGCCCTGATTCCAGCCGTCGGTGCACATGCGGATGTAGCCTTTGATGATGTCCAAATCGAGAATGCTCATGATTGTTTATCCTCCTATCCTGATAAAGAACTGTTTCTTGGTTTTGATTTTTGCAGGGGAATCGCCTCTGCGGAGGCGACGAGGGGGCTTTCCGATCGCCCCCTCGACCCCTTCGGCGCGGATACTCCCATGCGGCTTGATTTTTCGTTACAGAGAAATTTGCGGAATCACACGCGCTTGGAAAGCACGTCGTGCTCGTACTTCTGCACCGTCTCGAACCAGTCCGTGCCGACGGGAACGCTGCACGAACGGCAGTATTCGTCCCACACGTCGCCGAAGGGCATGGTTTTCAGGGCTTCCTGACGCACCATCAGCTCGGTGAAGCGCTGCTCGTCCTGCAAGGCGCGCAGAGCGTCGTTCGGGGTCAGCAGGGCGGACAGGAGCGCCTTCTGCACGTTGCGGAAGCCGACCGTCCACGCGGAAATGCGGTTGATGGAGGCGTCGAAGTAGTCCAGCGCGATGTTGACGCGCCCGTCCAGCCCGCCGCAGCGCACGATTTCCTTGCAGATTTCCTTCGTCTCGTCGTCCAGCAGCACCACATGGTCGCTGTCCCAGCGAATCGGGCGGGTGACGTGCAGGGCAATTTCCGGGAAGAACGCCAGCAGCGCGGGAATCTTGTCGCTGACGACTTCGGTCGGGTGATAATGACCGTTGTCCATCAGCGGGATGCACTTGTCGCGGTTGTATGCGGCGTAGGTGAGGGCAAATTCCGCGCTGCCGACGGTGTAGGCTTCCACGCCGATGCCGAACACCTTGCTTTCGATGCAGGGCTTGACGAGATTAAAGTCATACGGCTCAGAGAGAATTTCGTCGATACTGGCGCGGTAACGGTCGCGCGGTCCCTTGCGGTCGGCGGGGACGTCCTTGAAGCCGTCGCCCGTCCAGATATTCATCGTGCAGGGCTGACCCAGCTCCTCAGCGAGGTACTGGCTGATGCGGATGCACGCCTTGCCGTGGTTAATCCAGAAGCGGCGGGTCTCCTCGTTCGGGCTGGAGAGCGTCAGCGGGTCGCACATGGGGTGGGAGAAGTAGGTCGGATTGAAATCCGCGCCCAGCCCGCGCGCCTTGCAGAAATCCACCCACTTGCGGAAGTGCTTGGGTTCGAGCTTGTCGCGGTCAACCCACGGGTTTTCCTCGTCGAAGATGGCGTAGGAGGCGTGGAGGTTGATTTTCTTCGTGCCGGGGCAGAGGGAGAGGACAACGTCGATGTCCGCCATCAGCTCTTCGGGGGTACGGGCGCGGCCGGGGTAATTGCCGGTGGTCTGGATGCCGCCGGTCAGGGGCTTATTGGGGTCGGTGTCGAAGCCGCGAACGTCGTCGCCCTGCCAGCAGTGGAGGGAAATCGGCACGGTTTTGAGGCGCGCGATGGCAGCGTCGGTATCTACGCCGATGGCAGCGTATTTTTGCTTGGCTTCTTGGTAGCTCATGGGGAATCCTCCTTTTGATTTGTTTTGCCGGGTGATTTACTTGACTTTTCTAACTTACTGGTAATGCTTGCGGCTTCCAGAGGGCAATGAAAACGGACAAAGTCCGCGGTCGCCCTCTGGACTCCTTCGCCCGCCGCCCAAGCGGCTTGATTTATATTGGAAGTATTTTAGTTTGGATGCCCTGATTGGGGGCTTGCTTCAATAGAATCAGCGAATTTCGCGCTGGATTTTCAGATTCCCCAGCGCCGTCGCTTCAATTGGCAGGGCGACGACTTCCTTGCCTGTGTACTGCGCGGTCAGCTCGTTCAGCAGCGCATTCTTCGCGCCGCCGCCGGCGATGTACAGCTTCTCCCACGTCTGACCCGTCAGGCGTTCCAGTTCGCGAATCGCTTCGCCGTAGCTGTGCGCCAGAGAGACGTACACGCTGCGGATGAGGTCGGCGTCGGTTTCCGGGGCGGGAGAGAGCGCAGCGCGAATTTCCGCCGCCATGTCCTCCGGCGCGCTGAAACGCGGGTCGTTGACGTTGAAAATCTGCTCGTAATGGCTCGTCCGTGCCAGATTCACCATTTCCGCGAAGGAAATGCCTAATTGCTTCTGGATGCACTGCACAATCCACAAGCCCATGATGTTCTTCAAATAGCGGATGTACCCCACGCCGCCCTCGTTCGTGAAGTTGCATGCCATGCTTTCGGGGGTTGTAATCGGGGCGGGAATCTTCGCACCGAGCAGCGACCATGTGCCGGAGGAGAGGAACGGGGCGTTCTCCGCCATCGGGATGCCCTCGACGGCGCTGGCGGTGTCGTGCGTTGCGCAGAGGACGACATTGGTCTGTCCGCCGACTTCGCGGGCAACATCCGGCGTCAATTGCCCAAGCACCGTGCCCGGCTGCGTCAGGCGCGGAAAAAGGCGCGCCGGCAGGGACAAGGCACGCAGAATCTCCGGGTCGTACTCCTTTGTCGCGGCGCTGACAAGTCCGGTCGAGGTCGCGTTTGTGTACTCGCGCGCCTTCACGCCGCAGAGACGGTACAGCAGGTATTCCGGCACCATCAGGAAGTCGTCCGCCTGTTGCAAACGCGCGGTTTTCGCGTCCTCGTAGAGCTGATAAATGCTGTTGAAAGGCTGGAACTGAATGCCCGTGCGGCGGTACAGCTCGGCGAAGGGCATATGCTGATGCACTTCGTCAATCACCGCCTGCGTGCGCTCGTCGCGGTAGGCGTGGCAGGGGAGAATCGCCGCGCCGTCCTTCAGCAGGACGTAATCGACCGCCCAAGTGTCGATGGACAGGCTGTCAATGTGCGGATACTTCGCAAACGCTGCCTTGATGCCCGCCTTGACGTGCTGGAAAATGCCCTCGATGTCCCAGATGAGATGCCCGTTTTCGCGCTGCATCCCGTTCGGGAAGCGGTAAACCTCGTCTGTTTGGAGCGCACCGTCCGCCTCGATGCCGACGATGTGCCGCCCGGACGATGCGCCGATGTCAATCGCCAGAAAAATGCGCTGCATGAGATACCTCCTTGGCAGTACGCCATGTACTGCCCTCATTATAGCGCAGGAAGCCGAATTCTGCCATGCGCAAAGGTAGCCGATTTTTTGTGAAAAGTCTACTTTGCGAAAAATGCCGAACCCGTAGAAATCAAGCGAAATTTGGTGTATAATATGGACAAAAGAGCATGGGGAGGATGCACATGCTGACCTACACGATGGATGTCTTGCCGGAAAGTATCTGGCTGCGGACGACGCCGGGCGCCTCCGCGATGGGGCAGCCGTATGTATGCACCGAGGCGGGGCAGTATCTGGCGCAGGGGCATTTTTCGACCGCCCGCACGCACAAAGAGAGTTACCTGCTCTTCTACACCCTGCGCGGCGCGGGGCTGATTGAGCAGGGGGATGACCGGGTGCTGCTGCGCGCGGGGCAGGCGCTGCTGATGGACTGCCGCAAACCCCAGCGGTACGCGACTGCCCCCGGTCAGCACTGCTGGCACCACGATTGGGTGCATCTGGACGGCGCAGGCGTGGCGGCAATGGCGGAATGGCTTATTCCGGAGGGAAAGCTGACCCCGATTACGCTAACCGACCAGAAAGTGGAAGAACAGTTCAAGACGATTTTCGCCGAGCTGGAGAGCGGCACGGTGGACAGTATGCTGCAAGTGTCGCTGGCGCTGCATCAGCTGCTGACGCTGTGCGCGCAGGGGCTGCTGAATCAGGAGCAGACGGAGAGCAATCAGCAGGTGATCCAGCAGGCGGCGCAGACCATCCGCGAGAAGTACAATCAACCGCTGGCGCTGAATGACCTGCTGCGTCAGGCGCACATGAGCCGCAGCTACTTCCTGCGCCTGTTCCGCCGCTACATGGGTACAACACCCTACAACTACCTCATCAGCACCCGCATCACGCAGGCGAAGGCGCTGCTGGCGCTGACAGACCGCAGCGTATCCGAAATCGGGCGGGAAGTTGGTTTCGGGGATGCAAGCAATTTTTCCGCGCGATTTTCCGCCGCCGTCGGGCAAAGTCCGATGCAGTACCGGAGGAGTGCGCTGCATCAGGCGGAAAAAGAACAGGAATGATACAAACCTGTCTACAAATCAGCATATGTTATACTTGACAAAAGCGTTTCTTCGCGCTACACTGTTTCGGGTAACAATTTCCGAACTGGAGGAGTAGCATGATGGAGAAGAAGCTCGACGCCAAGGAAGCACGCGTGCAGATCTGGGAGGAACTGCTGCGCGTCGCCAAGCCGGACAGCAAGTTCAGCTGGCAGTTTTCCGAGTTCATTTGCGACTACGAGGGCAGCGAAAAGGGCACGGCGCTGCTGACCGCGACGGATATGTACAAAAACGCCCGCGTGATTTTCATTACGCCGGACAACAACCTCGAAACCCTGCGGGAACAGGCTTTCCGCGACAAAAAGACCGTCGTGATGACCAACTACGGCATTACGCGCGGCTTCTTCCTCATTCGCCCCGGTCAGATTCCGGAGGGCAAGGAGGAAATCGCGTCGCTGCTGGATGGCGTATCCCGCTACTGGAAGCATCAGACGCTGGCGCAGCTGAAGGAAGCCGTCGGGCATATCGACATGATGGTGACGGGCGCTTCCGCGATTACGCCCAGCGGCATCCGCTTCGGCAAGGGGCACGGCTATTTCGACCTTGAGTACGCGATGCTCTCGACTGTCGGGCTGTGCGACGAAACGACCGCGATTGTCGGCGCAGGGCATGATGTGCAGGTGGTGGACGTTGATGTGACGGTGGAGGATTACGACACGGCGATTGACTACATCGTGACGCCGACGCGCCTGATTGAGACGCGGCACGAGTATCCGCGCCCGTCAAAGGGGATTATCTGGAGCCGTCTTGCGCCCGGAATGCGGGAGCAGATTCCGCCAATTCAAGAGCTTTGGTGCAAGGTGCATTGCAAGTGAATATAGGAAAAACCAGCGCAAGACAAAATGCTGCGCTGGTTTTTCCTGTTCTGGGGTGTTTCGTTCTATATATAATTTGTGCTTTTGGGCAGAGGCGAACCCCCTGCATCAACACGCGGATACAGCATGAGAGAGCGCTCAACGCAATCGCGAAAAGGGTGTCGAGAGGGCCGAAGCCCCTTCGCGGGTGCAGGGCAGCGCTCTGCTGGGGTCAAGGGGCAAAGCCC
>ULVS01055352.1_pt1 | contig 16788 bp, 11 predicted proteins | sample 1959671 | NCBI WGS metagenome assembly ULVS01 (sample SAMEA4835792, study PRJEB28245) | human gut metagenome | biome: gut microbiome; material: fecal sample | place: Denmark | collected 2008
CCGCAATCGTATTCACGCCGCTGACCATCTGTTCCGTCGCATCCACCGCGAACGGGTTGTAGCCGTAATAGTTCTTGTGTACCTGCTGCCCGTTGACGTACACCGTCGATTCCATGTACACGCCGTCAAAGCACAGCACATACCGCCGCCCACTCTGCTTGTCCACCGAGACGGTCGTGCGATACCAAGCGTCGCCGCCATCCAGATAACCGCCCTCATACGTCGCTGGGCTGGACGCATTGAATTCCAGCCCCACCGACCAGTCATGCGGCACGCTGACCGTCCGCCAGCTTGCGTCGTCAAACCCCGCTGCCGCTTCGGCGGTCGAGGAATACGCCGTGTCAGCGGTTGTGGATACGAGGTTGAACTTCCACGAATCCAGCGTGACAGCAGAAACAAGCTGGTCGGCGGTCGTGACGGGGATGCCGATTTCCTCCAGCGCACGAAGGCGCGCATCCAGCGATGAAAACTGCTCCTGCAGCGCCGCAAGCGAGTAAAAACCGGGAACATCCGCCACGCGGTCAGTGGAAGAGGGGAAAACGCAGCCCGTTGCGGCGAAAATGCAGTTCTGCACGTCGCCGCTGGTCAGGGTGACATAGATTTCGATGTCGCCGGGCTGGGCGTAGGCGGCGGGCGGCAGGGTGACGGACGCAATGCTGCCCTGCGCACTGCCGCTAAGAGGGATGGTTGTGCCGGTGCGCAGGTGCTTGACCGTGCCGGAAACGGCGGTGTCGCCAAGGGCAACGGGATTTCCCGCGCGGAGAACCGTGACGGTGATTCGGTGCGCCCGGCGCGCATCGGTGATGAACAGCGCGGGGATGTTCATGCGGCGCAGGGGACGGGTGAGGTCAGCGGTATAGGTGAGGGTAGTGGTAATGTCAGTCAATTTCGCTCCTCCTTGTGTGATGGGTACGGCGGCGCGGGCAGGTACGCCGCGAAATATAGGAACTTGCGTTCGCTATATGCGCATGATAGCACGGATGCCCGCAATTGGCAAGAAAATTTGATTTCATTTGAATTGGCTTGATTTCATTTGATTTCGCTTGATTTTGCTTGAGGTGGGGGATAGAAAGCCGCGCCCATCTGGCGCGATGGAGTTGTTCGTTTTTCCCTTGCCCCTTCTGCGCGGTTATCCGCATTCCTCCCAACCTAATTTCGCCTCTCCCTCTTTCCTTTTCCCCCTCCCTATGGTATAATCATACTGGAATCCTATTTCCGAGGAGCAGAAGGCGTATGATGAAGGATCTGGTAGTCATCGGCGGCGGACACGCGGGTTGTGAAGCCGCCCTCGCAGGGGCGCGCATGGGGCTTGATACCCTCCTGCTGACGCTGAATATGGATGGGATTGCCCTCATGGCGTGCAATCCGGTCATCGGCGGCAGCGCAAAGGGGCATCTTGTGCGTGAACTGGACGCAATGGGCGGCGAAATGGGGCGCGCCATCGACGATACGTTCCTGCAAAGCCGAATGCTCAATATGTCCAAAGGCCCGGCGGTTCATGCCCTGCGCGCACAGGCGGACAAGCAGCAGTACCAGAACCGGATGCGTACCGCGCTGATGACGCAGGACAACCTGACCGTCCGGCAGGGAGAAGTCGCCGCGATTGACGTCGAGAACGGGCATGTCACCGGCGTGACGACAACAACGGGACAGCATATCTCCTGTAAAGTCGCGGTTGTCGCGTGCGGCGTGTACCTCCGCAGTCAGATTATCATCGGGGAGAGCATCACGCCGGGCGGACCGCAGGGGTTGATGAGCGCGCCGAACCTCAGCGGCAGCTTGACGCGCATCGGCTTTCCGCTCCGGCGGTTCAAGACGGGGACGCCCGCGCGCATTGACGTGCGGACGATTGATTTCGACGAAATGACGCCGCAGCCCGGTGACGAGCCAGTGACGCCGTTCTCGTTTATGACCGACCGCGCGCTGCACAATACCTACGCATGCTATTTGACATGGACGACGCCGGAAACGCACGACATCATCCGCCGAAATCTCCACCGCGCGCCGCTGTATTCCGGCAAAATCCACGGCATCGGGCCGCGCTACTGCCCGTCGATTGAGGATAAAATCGTCAAGTTCGCCGACAAGGAGCGACATCAGGTATTCTTGGAGCCGGAAGGAATGCAAAGCCGCGAATGGTATGTGCAGGGCATGTCCACATCGCTGCCGGAGGATGTACAGTGGGAGATGTACCGCTCCGTGCCGGGTTTGCGGCGGTGCGAGCTGACGCGGCTGGCGTATGCGATTGAGTATGACTGCATCGACAGCCGGCAATTGCGCCCGACGCTGGAAAGTCTGGATGTGCGGGGGCTGTTTTTTGCGGGGCAGATCAACGGCACATCCGGGTACGAGGAAGCCGCCGCGCAGGGCTTGCTGGCGGGCATGAATGCCGCTTTGACGGCGCAGGGCAAGCCGCCGATTGTGCTCACGCGCGATCAGGCGTACATCGGCGTGCTGACCGACGACCTGACGACGAAAGGCACGGACGAGCCGTACCGCATGATGACGAGCCGCGCCGAGCATCGCTTATCCCTGCGGCAGGACAATGCGGATTTGCGCCTGACGCGCATCGCCTACGAGGCGGGTCTGGCGACGCGGGAGCGCATGGAGCGCACGGAACGCAAGGCATCGGAAACCGCGCAGCTGCTGGGCGAACTCCGCAAGGCGAAGTACACGCCCGGCGTCACGCTGAACGACTGGCTGGAGAAGCATCATCAGCCGGAAGCACAGAATGGGCTAAGCGCGGTGGAACTGCTGAAACGCCCGGAAATCACGCTGTCAGCGCTGGCGGAGCTTTCGCCGGAGATTAGGCAATTCGGCAAGCCTGCGCAGGAGCAGGCGGAAATCTCGGTGAAGTATGAGGGCTATTTGGAGCGACAGGAGACGCTGATTCGCCACGCGCGGCAGATGGAAGAGACGCTGCTGCCGGAGGATTTGCCCTACGAGGAAGTGACCGGGCTTCGGATTGAAGCGCGGCAGAAGCTGATGAAGCAGCGTCCGCGGTCGCTTGCGGCGGCGAGCCGGATTCCGGGAGTGTCGCCCGCGGATGTGGCGGTGCTGATGGTGTTCTTGGAAAAGCATAAGGGCAATGATTGAATGCCTTTGGGCGGGCGGCATTACTGGATGCTTATTTGCAGCTGAATTTTCTTGTTGCAGGGGATTTCGCCTCTGCGGAGGCGAAACCCCTGCTAAACATGCGGGAAAAAGTATGAAGACGCGCACAACTCAATCGCGCGAAAGGGTCAAGGGGCAGTGCCCCTTAGAAAGAAGGAATGACGATGGGACTGTTCGCAAAACTGCGTGAAGGATTGACCAAGACGCGTGATTCGCTGATGGGGCGCGTCGATACGCTGGTGAAGGAAACAAGGAAGATTGACGAGGACTTCTATGAGGAACTCGAAGACATCCTGCTCATGTCCGACTGCGGCATGAAGGCGACAACCGCCATGATGGATGAACTGCGCCGCCGCGTGAGCGAAAACAAGGTCAAGGACGCCGATACCGCCAAGCAGATGCTCAAAGACATCATGATTGAGCAGATGGACATCCCGCGTCCGCCGCTGCGCTGGCCGATGGTCATGCTCGTTGTCGGCGTGAACGGCGCGGGAAAAACGACCACCATCGGCAAGCTCGCCCTGCGCTTCCAGAACATTGGCCGCCGGATTATCCTCTGCGCGGCGGATACTTTCCGTGCGGCGGCGGCTGACCAGCTGACCGTCTGGGCGGAACGCGCGCGTGTGCCGATTGTCAAGCACGCCGAGGGCGCTGACCCCGCGGCGGTCGTCTATGACGGCATCCAGTCCGCCAAGGCGCAGGGCGCAGATCTGCTGATTGTCGATACCGCCGGCCGCCTGCACAACAAGAAGAACCTGATGGATGAGCTGAACAAGATGCGCCGCGTGATTGACCGCGAGTTCCCGGAAGCGGATGTGCGCTGCATGCTCGTGCTGGATGCAACGACGGGGCAGAACGGTCTGGCGCAGGCGCGCGCGTTCAAGGAAGTCTGCGAAATCGGCGGCATCATCCTGACCAAACTCGACGGCACGGCGAAGGGCGGCATTGCGCTTGCCATCCGGCAGGAGCTGGAAGTGCCGGTGTGGTACATCGGCGTAGGCGAGGGCATCGACGACTTGCAGCCCTTCAATGCTAAGGACTTTGTGGAAGCGCTATTCTAATTAGGAGGGCAATTATGCCGTCTTTATCAACCTATTCGGCGGAGCTGGATTATGCCTACGCACCGGGGATGTTCCCGGCGATGGAATGCCTGCTGCACCGCCCGGAAAGCTGCCGCCGTGTGCTGCTGCATAGCCGAAGCGCCGGAACTGAGGGCGCACAGCGGCTTCGCGAGGAAGCGGAAAAGCACCATATCCGCGTGGAAGAGGCGGACAAGGCGCTTTCCCGCATTTCGGGGAAGGAAAACTGCTTCGCGGCGGCGGTGTTCAGCAAGTTCGAGGATGACCTGCGCCCTGACAAGCCGCATATCGTCCTGCATCACCCGTCGGACAGCGGCAATGTCGGCACGATTTTCCGCACGGCGCTTGGCTTTGATGTGCAGGATATTGCCGTCATCCGCCCGTGCGTGGATGTGTTTGATCCCAAGACCGTCCGCGCCAGCATGGGCAGCATCTTCCAGCTGCGGCTGCATGTCTATGATGATTTTTCGCAGTATCAGGCGCAGTTCCCGGAACACGCGCTTTATCCGTTCATGCTCGACGGGTCGAAGTCCCTGCCGGATGTGTTGGGCGACATTCCTGACCGATGGACGCTGATTTTCGGCAACGAGGGCAGCGGTCTGCCGCCGGAGTTCAGCCGCCTGGGGCAGCCTGTGCGCATTCCAAGCAGCAATAAGGTGGATTCGCTGAATCTGTCCATTGCCGCGGCGATTGGGATTTACGCCTTTGCAAGGCGGTGACTTGTAAATTCTTCACCCACAGGCGAAATTTGCTTGACGCAGGGCTGCGCTCTGCGCTACAATGAAGAATGCGGAATCCCTTTTTCGGAAATTGGTAGGAGGAAAGAACCATGAAGCAAAGCATGAAAAAGGCGGCGCTGGTGCTGATGCTGGCGCTGGCGGTGCTGCTTGTGCCGCAATGGAGCAATACAGCGCTGGCGGTCACAACGCCGTCGGATATCACCACGGGCAGTGACCTGCCGCCCGCGCCGCCGCTGCCTACGCCGCCCGCGAAAGGCGAAGTCGTTATTTCCGGCGCAAAGACGGTTCGCGGCGGCGAGAAGCTGACGTTCTCCGTCACCATCGACGGAAAAACCGTCCCGAACAGCGATTTGGAATGGACGCTGTACCCGGCGGATGCTTCGCTGGCGACCATCAAAAGCGGCGTTATTACCACCAAACGTGTGGCATACACGCACTATGTGCAGGTGTCGGCGGCGCTGAAAAGCGACCCGTCGCGCTATGCGAACTTCCGCCTGTGCATCGCGCCGGGCGTGAAAAAAATCACCGTCAGCGCGCCCACGACGTATGTTGATTTGAGCGGCAGCAAAACTTTGCAGCTGAAAGCGACGTGCGACCCGGAGGACGCGATTGCCGATGTCACATGGTCGAGCAGCAGCAGCAAAATCGCGACGGTGGATGCAAGCGGTCTGGTGACGGCGCGCAAGACCGGCAAAGTGACCATCACCGCCACGGCGAAGGACGGCAGTAAGGTCAGGGGTCGCATTACCCTGCGTGTCGTCAGCGGCGTGACGGGGCTGACCATCGAGGGCGCAGGCAGCGTCGCGGCGGGCAAGTCCATCACGCTCAAGGCGGTGATGATGCCGGCGGATGCGACGGAAAAGGGCGTCGTCTGGTCGGTGGACTGCGACAAGAGCATCGCCAGCATCAGCCAGAGCGGCAAGCTGACGACCAAGAAAATCAGCGCGATTACGACCATTACCGTGACGGCGGTGTCCAAGCAGAACAGCGCGATTCGCGCCACCCACACGGTCACGATTCGCCCGGTGACGACGGGACTTGCGATTTCCGCGCCGCGCCTGACGATTGACCTCGCGTCTCCGACGCTTCAACTGACGGCAAAATGCATCCCGGAGGACGCCTCCCAGCAGGTGACGTGGTCGACCAGCAACAAGCGCATTGCGACGGTGGATGCAAACGGTCTGGTGACGGCGAAGAAGGTCGGCAAGGTGACGATTACCGCCAAGGCGACGGACGGTTCGGGCCGCTCGGCGAAAATCACCCTGACGGTCGGCAGTGCGGTTGGCACGCTGGAAATCCGCGGCGCAAGTGCCGTTGCGCAGGGAAAAACCATCACGCTGAACGCCGTCATCACCCCCGCTACGGCGACGAACCAGAAGGTTATCTGGTCGGTGGATTGCGGAAAAGACACTGCGACCATTGACCGGCATGGGCGCTTGAAGGCTGGCAAGGGGTTCACCGCGCCTGTGACCATCACGGTAACGGCGGTCAGCGCGGAGAACAGCGCGATTACGGCGACGCGCACCGTGCAGATTCTGCCTCCGGTAACGACGGTTGCCATTTCCGCGCCGAGAAACTACATTGATGTGGACGGCGAGGACAAGACGCTTCAGCTGACGGCGCGCGTTTTGCCGGAAGATGCCGCGCAGAGCGTCACTTGGTCGACCAGCAACAAGCGCATTGCGACGGTGGATGCAAATGGCGTTGTGACCGCGCTCAAGGCGGGCACAGTGACGATTACCGCGACGGCGACGGACGGCACGGGTGTCCGCGCGAAGTTCACCGTCAAGGTACAGAAGACGGTCAAGTCGCTGACCATCAGCGGCGCGGAAAAACTCGGCGGCGGGCAGTCCACGACCATCAAGGCGACGATTCTGCCCAAGGATGCCGCGAATCAGAAGGTTATCTACTCGCTCAACTGCCCCGCGAGCGTCGCGACGATTTCGACCAGCGGCGTGCTGACCACGAAGAACGTGACAGAAATCACGACGGTAACGGTGAACGCTGTCAGCGCGGAAAACAGCACAATTTCCGCAACGTGGACGCTTGTCATTTACCCCAAGACGACGAAACTCACCTTGACGGCAGCCAGCAGCTGGATTAACGTTGGCGCGTCGGTGCAGCTGCATGTGTCGGCAACACCCGAAACGGCGCAGATGCCTGTCCGCTGGCGCAGCAGCAACACCCGCGTTGCGACGGTGGATGCAAACGGCGTTGTGCGCGGCCTGAAGGAAGGCACAGCGACGATTACCGTCCGCACGACCGACGGCTCGAACAAGCGCGCGTCCGTGCGCGTGACGGTCGGCATTCCGGCGACGGGAGTGGTGATTACAGGCAACCGCATCGTCCGCGCGGGTGCGACGCTCCGGCTGATGGCGACGGTGCAGCCCGCGAACGCCACGGTGAAGCGCGTGACGTGGGCGGTCAACTGCCCCGCGAGCGTTGCGACGATTTCTGGCGACGGGAAGCTGCGCGTGTCCGCAAACGCGGAAACACAAATTGTCCTCGTCACCGCGACGGTGAATGACGGTCAGCGGGTGAGCGCGGCATACCCGGTGTACATTCAGGGCAAAGCCCCGGTGCTGCCCACGCCGACCACCCCGGATGCGCCGGAAAAGTAAGCAGAATAAAGAACAGACCAGCATGGTGTGATGCCGTGCTGGTCTGTTTTTGGTGATGGATTGAAGAGGATGTTCGGGGAAAGCAGACAGAAACGGAAGTCAAGCAATTCGGTCGCGCCCATTTGGCGCGACAATGTGCAAGTGGTTGGTAGAGCAGCTTGGGGGCGCTCCTGCGGGAGCGCGAAGTTACTGGCAGGGACGCTTCGCTGCCTGCGCCTTGTTGACTTCTTCCTTTGAGTAGGCTTGACGAGAAACAGTTGGGGCGTTGCCCCAAACCCCACAAGGGACGCTGTCCCTTGACCATGCAAGGGGCAGACGAAAAGGGACGAAGTCCCCCCTTGACCCCTTCGCGCGATTGAGTTGGCTTCTTCTCCTTGCTTCTTCCGCGTGTTTATCCCTTTAGCCTTCCAATGCAAACGGCGCGAGCGGAAGACCATTCCGCCCAAACAAAGCGACCTTCCCCCAGTTCACATATGCATACCTTACCTTCATCGGGTGGAGCACCGCCACGCTCCGCAAGCGCATCTCCGTCCCATCCAGCGTCACCGACTGCACAGGGTGATACGCCCCGTCCTCCCCGGCAATCTCCAGCAGCAGTTCGCCCGTCTCCCGGCGCAGCACAGGTGCGCTCAGCGTGACAACGAGCGTATCTCCCTGCGTATACTTCCCCAGCGCGCGGGGGGATTCCGGCGCGTCCATGCCATAGACGACGCGCAGGGCAACGTCGCACAGGCGTTCACCGGGGGTGCGCTTGTCGGTCGGGTGGATGTTGTCGAACTCGCCGCAGTCCAGCAGAATCGCCAGACCGCCGGGCTGGAGGGCGCTCGCCGCGCGTGCCTGTGCAAGGCGCAGGCGCGCCCAGTCGTGCTTATCCTCGTCGCCGGCGGCAATCCACATCGGCAGCTGCACGTTGAGGAAGGGGAGCGAATCGTCGCGAAAGAGCTGACGCAGGCGCATCACCATCGCAGTCAGCAGCACGTCGTAATGCTCGGTTTTCGCGGTGTCATTCTCACCCTGATAATACAGAATGCCGGTCAGCGTCGCGGGAACGACGCGCTTGGTCATCGTTTCAATCAGCCCGCCCGGACGATACGGCGAACCGGGACCAACCGGCGGATGCCAAGGGCAGGGACCGACGGTTTCGTTGATTTCCGGCCACGAGATACCGGGATTGTCCTTCTTCAGCTGAGCAACATGCGCATTCCATGCGTTCATTTCAACCCAAAAGGCATCTTCCTCCTGCCGCCACTGATCGAAGGGCTTGTCGCCGCCCTGCTCACGGTAGCGGGTGATGTAGCGCTGCCCCTCGGCGGTTGCTTCCAGCACTTCCTTGTCCATCCAGCAGGTCACGGATGTACCGCCCCAGTAGCAGTCAATAATGCCGATAGGGCAGTCAATCGTCCGTGCGAGTTTGCGGGCAAAGAAGTACGCGACGGCGGACATATCCCGCGCATAGCCGGGGCGAACGCGCTCCCAATGAGACGCGGCTTCGGCGGCAATGGCATCGTCATCCCAGACGCTCTTTTTCGGCACGTTGAAGTAATGAACCAGCGGGTCGTCATGCGCCGCGATTAAATCTTGCCCCTCGTCGGCGTTTTGCAGTTCCAGTTCCATGTTGCTCTGCCCGGACGCGAGGTAGACTTCGCCAACCGAAATATCGTTGGATGTGCACGTTTCTGCCCCGCAGGTGACAGTCAGTGTGCAGCTGGTCGCCTGTTCCATCGGCGGAAGATGCAGGAGGAAGCGTCCGTCGCGCGCTGTGCAGACGCCTTCGGAGAGAATCAGCCCATCCGCCGTCGTCACGCGCCCGGTGACAGTTTGCCCATCCGCCGCCGTACCCCAGACGCGCACTTCCTTGCGGCGGCACAGCACAGCGCCGCTGCCGAACAAGGGTGCAAGTTTAAACTCAATTGCCATCAGTCGTCCTTCTTTCCCATAAACGCGAGGTTGTGCGAGATGAGCAGGCAGCGCTGGCGCACGCAGTCCGGCGAACGCAGCGGGTCTTTGGGCGTGTGCAGCAGATAGTCGCACAGGCGGTCAATGTCCGTTTCGGCAACGTGCAGGCGCGTGTCCGACGAGGCATAGTAGATGTACACCTTGCCGTCGTCATCCGCAATCGCGCCGTTGGAGAACACGACGTTGCTCACGTCGCCCACGCGCTCGTGTCCCATCGGGCCAAGCAGCATCCCCGACGGTTCGGCAATCACGCGCGACGGGTCATCCAGCGCCGTCATGAAGGCGTACAGCACATAGCGCAGCCCTGCCGCCGTGTTGCGAACGCCGTGCGCGATGTGAATCCAGCCCTTGTCGGTGCGAATTGGCGTTGCGCCCGCGCCGTTTTTGCTTTCGGTGATGGTATGGTAGCGGCGCAGAGAAATGATTTTCTCCTCATCAATGACGGGGTGCTCAATATCCTTGCACAGCCCGAAGCCGATGCCGCCGCCCGAACCCGTCTCGATGAAATCATCCATCGGACGGGTGTAGAAAGCATATTGCCCGTCCACAAATTCGGGGTGGAGGACGACGTTGCGCTGCTGCGGCGAACGGAGCGTCTTGAGGTTCGGCAGACGCTCCCAGTTCTGCAAATCTTTTGTGCGTACGATGCCCGCCGCCGCAACTGCCGCGGACAAATCGCTGCTGGTGCGGTCTTTGCTTTCGGAGCAGAATACGCCGTAAATCCAGCCGTCTTCATGCTGCGTCAGGCGCATGTCGTAGACGTTCGTTTCCTCCGCGCAGGTATCGGGGAGGATGACAGGATAATCCCGGAAGCGGAAGCCCTCCGTGGGCTTGTCGGATTCCGCGACGGCGAAGAACGACTTGCGATCCATCCCTTCGACGCGCACGACGAGGCAGTACTTGCCGTTCAGCTTGATTGCGCCGCTGTTCATGGTGGCATTCACGCCCAGCCGCTGCATCATGAAGGGGTTCGACGCGGGGTCAGCGTCGTACATCCAGAAGGGCGGGATGTGCTCGCGGGTAAGGACAGGGTAGCGGTAGCGGGTATAAAGCCCGTTATAGAAGTGGTCATTGGCGGGGTTCGGGCGCGCGATGAGGCGCTCGTAGGACTCCATCAGGGAGGAAAAACTGCGGATTTGCATAGCAGTGGTCGCTCCTTTGCATTGTTTGTTTAGTACAGGTGCTAAGGGAATTTATTTTGATTGTGGCAGGGGGAATCGCCTCTGCGGAGGCGACAAGGGGGCTTTGCGGTCGCCCCCTTGACCCCTTCGCCGGTCGCCTCCCATGCTGCTTGATTTTTATCGTTACAAGGGGGAACGAAAGGCACACAAACTAAAAAACTTCCAATAAAAATCAATTAACAGGAGTGTGCACCGAAGGTTTCCAAAGGGCGATCGCAGACTTCGTCTGTTTCCATTGCCCTTTGGTCGCCTCCGCAGAGGCGAAATCTCTGCATAAAAATGGAGATGTACGCACTCGTACATCCCCGCAAAATCAGAAATCGTCCTGCGCGATGTCGTCGCCCCATTGGAGCTTGGAGTGCGCCTTGATGTAGGTGACAACCTCGTCCACCGTGGTGAACGCCAGACCGACGTTGGTGTCCGCCGCGCCGTAGTAGATGGCGATGCGGCCGGTGTCGCCGTCCTGCAATGTAGCGCAGGGGAAAACGACGTTCGGCACGAAGCCGGTCGTTTCGTAGGGTTCTTCCGGCGTCAGCAGGTGGTTTTCGCAGCGGTACAGCACCTTCGACGGCTCGTTGATGTCCAGAATCGCGCCGCCCATGGAGTACACGAAGCCGTTGCAGGTGGTCGCGACGCCGTGGTAGAACAGCAGCCAGCCTTCGGTCGTTTCGATGGGGGCAGCGCCGCCGCCAATCTTGACGGATTCCCACCAGTTGCTGCCGCGCCCCATCACATGGCGATGGTGTCCCCAGTACTCCATGTCGGGCGATTCGGAGATGAAAATATCACCGAAGGGCGTGTGGCCGGAGTCGGACGGGCGGGACAGGAGCTTAAACTTGCCGTTCACCTTGCGCGGGAACAGCACGGCGTTGCGGTTGAAGGGAATGAAGGGGTTCTCAATGCGCGTGAAGGTTTTGAAGTCCTTCGTCTTCGCCATGCCGATGGCAGCACCGTAGAAGTCGGTGCACCAAATGATGTAGTAGGTGTCATCCACCTTCACCAGACGCGGGTCATAGGCGTAGTGCGGCATTTTCGGGTTGCCGTTGTCATCCACAAAGGGCACTTTTTCGCGCTCGACGTCCCAGTGAATGCCGTCCTTGGAATGTCCGAGGTAGACATACGGGATGCCGTTGACCTGCTCGCCGCGCAGAACGGCAATGTAGCCATCCTCCCACGGCACAACGGCGGAGTTGAAGATGCGGGCAATTTCCGGCGTGGGATTGCGCCCCATGACGGGGTTCTCGCTGTAACGCCAGACGGGGGAGGAAAGCTTGTAGTCAGCCGGCTTCTCCTGCCACGGAATGTTGGGAAGGGCGGGGACGTTGAGCATCTTGACAGCCATGTTCTCGTACCTCTTTCTTTTTTTCATCCTATTTTCAGCTTCGCCTGTCCCAATTTGCTCGCGCCTTTTTCCCTCTGGCGTCCGGTCATTCCATTTAGCGTAGCGCTGCTACGCTGCATTTCACTCCCGTTAGCCAGAAGAAAAAATACGCTTCGCATCTTGGGGCATTCTCAGCTGAAAATAGGATTGTTATGATAGGACAACTGATGGGGGACACGGAAAGCAGTTGCTCTCCGGGATTAGTGAATGACAGACACCGGCGCGGCGGAATCGCGGAAGACGCATTCGCCGCCAATCACCACGCGCCCGATGGTTTTGCGGTCGCCCGCGCAGCGCTCGCCAATCAGCTTGACCGCCATGCGGCACATCGCGGGGCAATTGACACGGAAGGTTGTCAGCGGCGGCGTGTTTCCAGCGGTCGGGCAGAAATCATCGAAGCCCACGACGGAAATGTCCTCCGGCACGCGGTAGCCGCGGCTTTGCAGGTCGGTAATCAGCGCCTGCGCGGACATATCGCAGTTCACGACGAACGCAGTCGGCATTTTCTCCGGCAGCTGGAAGGTGTGGAACATGTTCCCTTCCGGGCTGCGGTCGGAAAAAACGCATTCGGGGCGCACGGGCAAATCCTTCATCAGCATTGCGGAAAGGAAACCGAGGTAGCGTTCCATGATGGAGGACGTTGCCTTGATATCCCCGACGAAGCCGATGTCCCGATGCCCCTGCTCAATCAGCCAGTAGGTCAACTGCGCCGCGCCGAAAGCGTTGTCGCTGACAATGGCGTCAGTGGTGACAAAGGGGTCGTGGAAGTCCAGACAGATGACGGGCATTTCCTGCCGCGTCAGCAGCTGCATATACGGGGAAGTCAGCTGCCCCAGACAGATGAGCGCATCGACGTGGCGCGAACGCAGGAGATTCGGCAGGGTCAGCGCGGTCTGCATGTCATGCGTGACCAGCTCCATGATGCCGAAATGCCCTGCGTCGGTCAGCGCCTGCACGAGCTGCTTGTAGAAAGTTGCATAAAAGGACACGACGGAGAAGAAGTTCTCCGGAATGAGGATGCCGACATCCAAACCGGATGTGGGCGTGGTTTGCGGCGCGTTGGGGTTGACATAGCCGAGTTCGGATGCGCGGCGGATGATTTTCTGCCGCATTTCCTCACTCACGCCGGATTTTCCCGCGAGCGCCTTCGACACGGTGACGGCGCTGACCCCCAGCTGCCGCCCAATGTCACGCATGGTGATACCGCTCATGGTGAAATAAAACCTCCAGATTTGTGGATGTTTGCGAGGGCAAAGTCGCTTTTTGATGGCTCTTGTTTTCTTTTAGACTTCTGGAGTATTGCTGCAGGGGTTTCGCCTCTGCGGAGGCGACAAGGGGGCAATGGAAACAGACGAAGTCTGCGGTTGCCCCCTTGACCCCTTCGCAGCGCACACTCCTGTTTATTGGTTTGTATTGCTGCTTGAGGGAACGAAAGGTACACTAACTAACTGGAGTAACAATAAAAACCTACTATGCAGGAGTGCACCGAAGGTTTCCAAAGGGCGATCGCAGACTTCGTCTGTTTCCATTGCCCTTTGGTCGCCTCCGCAGGAGCGAAATCCCTGCGCAAGGCGAAAGCACATTTAGAAAGGTAAAAAACAGCATGATTGCACCCATCAGCGCGATAGCCGATGGAATATTACGTCAGATGCTCCATCACCCGCAGGCACATGCGGCTGTTGTGGTACGGACACTTCCACTCTTCCACAATCGGCTTGTCCGTCGGGACGCCGGATTCGGTCAGCGACCAGAACCACTCGCTGTTCGGACGCGGGTCAACAAAGGCGCGGCAGATGTAGGCAAACTGCGCTTCCGCCTGCCTCAGCCAAGTGGATGCGCCTGTCAGCTCGTAGGCATTCAGGAAGCCCAGCACCGTCTCCGCCTGTACCCACCAGACACGCGTGTGGTCAACTTTGCCCTCGACGACTTCGTTCTCCAAGCCGTGGTCGGTGAATGCGCGTTCGCGGACAGCTTCCGCCAGCGTCAGGCACATGTGCAGATACGGCGCGCGGTTTGATTCGGGCAGCAGCGTCTCTGCCGCGTCCCAAATCAGCCACGAGGCCTCAATGTCGTGCCCGAAGGACTGCATGTCCAGCAAAGAGCGGTAGTCGCGGTCGTAGAAGACCTCCAAGCGGCGCTTGCCCGGATTGTACATCACGTTCAGGAAACGTTCTAAGCAGACTTCTCCGGCGCGGCGCACGGCTTCGTCCGGCATGGCGCGGTATAATTCCGCATAGCCCTCCAAAACGTGCAGCAGCGTGTTCATCGTGCGGGACGCCGTCTCGTGGCGCTCCATCAGCTTCGGGTTGTCGGACAGCTTCTCGTTGCCGACGGGGGTGAAATCCGGCTCATAGGCTTCGCCGTAGCCGCCCGCGTCGCTGCACTTCGTCTCAATCAGGCGGAAAAGCGCCATCGCCTTGTCGCGCGCAGGGGCGTAATCCGGGTCGCTTTCGCCGATGGCGCGCATGTACGCCGCCAAGCCGTAAATCGCGAATGCCTGACAATAGGTGTGCTTTGTCTTGTCCAGCGGCTCACCGTCCGCCGTCACCGACCAGTACACGCCGCCGCGCTCGGTATCCTCAAAATGCGGCAGGAATGCGAACGCATGGCGCGCATGGCGCAGCAGGGATTTATCGCCCGTCACGCGCGCCGCCGTCGAGAACGTCCACAGAATGCGGCTGTTGAGGATGCAGCCCTTGTGTGCCCCGCGCTCCACGGACAGGTCATGATTCACATAGCCGAACCAGCCGCCGCGCTCCCAATCGGTCAGGTTCTCCCAGAAAGGCAGAATGGTCGTAAGCAGATGGTGCGAACAATCCTGGCGAAACATGAAGCATTCCTCTCTTCCTGTTAGCTTAACAGTTAGGCATATGGGTATTATAACCCGGAAAAATGCCCTTGTCAAGCGGCAAGAGAAGAAAAAAGCTGATAAATATGGCGAAATTTTCACCGAAAGGAACAATGAAAGGAAACGACGTAAGGCTAACGTGTAAACTAATCAGCCGGCAGGAAAAAAAGCCGTGCAGGGGCTTGCTTTCACGGCGGAAATGTGGCACAATATAAGGTAGCATTGTGTGTAAACATGGTGCTGCTTTTGCAATTTGAAATTTGAAACTGGGAAAGAAATAGTGGAGGAAATCAATCAATGGCGGAAACACAGAAAATCGTCATTCTGAATTTCGGCGGACAGTACACGCAGCTGATTGCGCGGCGCGTGCGCGAATGCCATGTGTATTCCTGCGTCCTGCCCTATGACGCGAGCCTGGAGACGATTCGCGCGCAAAACCCCGTGGGCGTGATTCTCTCCGGCGGCCCGGCAAGCGTGCTGGAACAGGATGCACCCCGCTGCGACGAGGGCGTGTATCAGCTGGGCGTGCCGGTGCTGGGCATCTGCTACGGAATGCAGCTGACGGCGTATTTGCTGGGCGGCACGGTGGAAAAGGCGGCACAGCGCGAGTATGGCCGAATCACTGTGACGATGGACGATAAGACGAGCCTGCTCTCCGGCATGTCGGATGCTTCCTCCTGCTGGCTGAGCCATACCTATCAGGTGAAGAAGTGCCCGGCTGGTTTCCACCCGATTGCGCACAGCACGAACTGCCCCGTTGCGGCGATGGCGAACGACGACAAGCGCATCTACGGCGTGCAGTTCCATCCGGAAGTGACCCACTCCGACGAGGGACGCGCGGTCATCGAGAACTTCCTGAATATCTGCGGCTGCGTGGGCGACTGGTCGATGGAAACCTACGCGCAGACGGCGATTGCCAACATCCGCGAAATCGTGGGCGACAAGGGCACGGTGCTGCTGGGACTTTCCGGCGGCGTGGACTCCTCCGTCGCGGCGGCGCTGATTTATAAGGCCATCGGCGACCGCCTGACCTGCGTCTACGTTGACCACGGCTTCATGCGCAAGGGCGAAACCGAGCAGGTGGTGAATGTGTTCACGCACACTTTCCCCGTGCGTCTGGTTGCGTCCGACGCCAGCAAAATCTTCTATGAGGACTTGAAGGGCGTTTCCGACCCCGAAACGAAGCGCAAGATTATCGGCCGTGACTTCCTGAAAGTATTCAAGGCGGAATCCGAAAAGCTCGGCAAGCTGGATTACTTCGCGCAGGGCACGATTTACCCGGACGTTATCGAGAGTGGTCAGGCGACGGGCGCGGCGGTCATCAAGAGCCACCACAACGTCGGCGGCCTGCCCAAGGAACTCGGCTTCACGCAGCTGATTGAGCCGCTGCGGATGCTGTTCAAGGACGAAGTGCGCGCGCTGGGCGAAACGCTTGGTCTCCCGCACGATCTTGTCTGGCGTCAGCCGTTCCCCGGCCCCGGTCTGGCGATTCGTGTCATCGGCGACCTGACCCCGGAAAAGGTGGAGATTGTCCGCGAGAGCGACGCGGTGCTGCGCGAGGAAATCGCCAAGGCCGGTCTGGACGCCGATATCCACCAGTATTTCACCGTCCTGACGGGCATCCGCTCCGTGGGCGTCATGGGCGACGAGCGGACGTACGACTACACCGTCGCCATCCGCGCGGTCACGACGGACGACTTCATGACCGCCGACTGGGCGCGCATCCCGTACGACGTCGTGCGCACGATTTCCGCAAGGATTGTGAACGAAGTGCCGCATGTGAACCGCGTCGTGCTGGACGTGACGACCAAGCCGCCGGCGAGTATTGAGTGGGAATAAATATTTAGTGTTTTCTGAATCCTGAAAAG
>ULVS01004601.1_pt1 | contig 16746 bp, 12 predicted proteins | sample 1959671 | NCBI WGS metagenome assembly ULVS01 (sample SAMEA4835792, study PRJEB28245) | human gut metagenome | biome: gut microbiome; material: fecal sample | place: Denmark | collected 2008
CGTCGAGGTACCGCTGAATGGTCGCGTTGCTGAAGAAACGGTCGAACTTCTTGTCACGGTACACCGGTTCAAGGCTCTTTCCCTCGCTCTGAAGGAATGCCGCCTGCACCTCCGGATGGTTCGCCAGCTTGTCGGCGATCTCTTCCGGCTCCCATCTGGTCTCATTCTCCAATCCGATCTTGCCCAGCGTGCCGCTGCCTTGGAAAACGCCGCCCGCAAACTGGCTGGACAGGTTCTTGATGTTCTCATCGAACGCCCGCCGCGCCTCGTAGTTCACCTCGCGCTCTACCAGCGCATTGTCCTTTGTCGGTGTCCATGCGTCGCCGCCGTACACCTTGTTACGCGGGTCTGCCTCCGGGTCTATGGTGGCACGTGGGAACACTACGCTGGTATCTCCGTACTTCGTGTGCCCCTCCGCCGCGTCCACGATGGCCACGGAAGGGGATGGGATGCCGCCCCAGTTCAAGGCCGCGTCACGAATAACAGACCAGTCCTTGTTGTGTACGGCGATCAAGTCCTTCGTCCGCTCCACCGGCTCGTCGATGGAGAAGCGCTTCTTGACAGGCGGCAGCTTCTCTGCTACACTATCGTCAGAGACGGATGCAGTGCTTCTGGCAGCTCCCGGTGACGGGTTCGTGCTTATTGCTGCATCCGCCTCTTTTTCTGTAAAAGAGGTCGGCTGCAGGTTTAGCACATCATACAGTGCCATGCTTCCATTTTTCTTCGTGCCTACCACCACGTCCGCCGTGTAGTCGTTTCCGCCCACTCGCAGCAACACATTACCTCTGGCGAAGTCCGTGATTCTGTCCTTGCGCGGGTGGTTTAGCCCTTCGTTCACCCAGTCCGTCGTTGCGCGCAGGATTTCGTCGGCATTGTCCGTGGCGCGTAGCTTGTCCGCGTGCAGCTGCGGGTCGTTGTTATAGAGCCACTGCATGTACCGGGAGAAAGTCATCTCCTGTCTGCTTCTGCCGTCAATCTGAATTTCGTTGTTCCCCACGGTGATGCCGTTGGGGAACTTTTTCTTCAGGTTCTCCTTGACGGTCTTCACCCAGTCTGCCTCCGGCACGCCCGCAAGGATGTCCTGTTCCACCTCCACGAACGGCTTGTTGTCCGTGGTCTTTCCGATGGCGTAGCCATCCCCACTGTCAGCAAATACCGTGTCCTCGCTGCCATAGTCAGGCGATGTCTCCCGGCGCTCCTGCGCCGTCAGCTCCCGTCGCTTCGCAGTGTCCCGCGCCTCGATCTCTCCCGCCGTGTCGCGGTACAGGTCGGTCGGCATCCGGCCTCCATTCCTCGCGTTGCGGTCGATGCTGTCCCGCAGGCTGTACCAGTCCCATACGCGGTCGCCGTACTGTTCCTCCAGCTGGTCTCTGCGCTCGTCGTAGCGTACCCACTCCGGCGGGTCCGGCTCGATCTGCTCCCATGTGTTCAGGTCAACCTTCCCGCGCGGCACCTTCGGTGCCATGGCATTCAGCTCTTCCATAGCCGCAACGAACTGCGGGTCGCTCTCCCGTATCTGCTCATACTGTTCCTGCAGTCGTGCGCCCTCGCGCCGTTCCTCCGCCGTCCTGCTGTCAAATCCGTTTTCCATTCTCCGGTTCCAGTATGCGGGGTTTGCCCCGCGGGCAAATCCTTCCCGGTTCTGGATGGCGTGCTGCGCCTCATGGATGAGGGAGTTCAGCAGCGCCTCCGGTCTGTTCTTCAGGTCGCGGCTCAGCTCGATGCTGTCAAACTTCCGGCTGTATCCGCCGTTCCGTCCGTCCTCCAGCGTGTGGAATGTCACGCTCAAATCCGCCATATCCGGATAGGCTTCAAACAGCTCCGGCGCATCCACCAGCTCTCCCAGCGTGGCGTAGTTGGGAATATCCGCCGCGTCGGCGCGCAGCTGCATCCTGCTGTCGTTGATCTCGAAGCGCCACTTGCCGTCCATGCCTTCGTGCCAGCCCGTCGCCTTGCGGATGCTCTCCATGTCGGCTCCGGCCTGCTGCATCTCCTGCGCTTCCCGCAGGCTTTCAAGGTTCGCGCCGTTGGCGTTCGCCCCGGCATAGCTGTGCTGCAATCCGCCCAGCCCCTGCTGCATGTCGATCTCCGGGTCATACATGTCGTTGAACGCCGCTTCTGCATCCTCTTCAGAGATTTCCCCGTTTGCCATCTGCCGCTGCAGCGTGTCCATGTTCTGCGCCTGTGCAGCGGCTCGCTGCTGCATATCTGCGGTGAAGCTGGTCTGCGTCTCCTGCAGCGCGCTCTGGTAATAATTCTTTGCCTTCGTCAGGAACGCCCGCTCCTGCGCATCGCTGTTGCCCAGCTTTGCCAGCAGCTCGTTGATAAACTGCAGGATGCGCCGTCCCAGCGTCCGGTTCTGCTGCACCATGGCGCGGATGCTCTGCTCGTCGGTCAGCAGATACTTTTCCACATACTCCGCCACGATCTCCGAATCAATGGCCGCGTTATCCGTCAGGTTCTCGCCGTGCCGCGCATACAGTTCCGCCTTCTGCTGCCGCATGGCCTGCAGGTCTCCGCCGGTCTGCCGGATGCGGTTCAATACCAGCTTCTGCAAATCGCTGTAGCTTCCGCTTGCCTCGATGCTGTGCGTCAGTTCGTGGCTGATGATCTGTGCCACCGGGTTCTGGCTGCGTGCGTTGACATAGATTTTTCCGTCTGCCGGGTTGTAGTAGCCGTTGTGCATTCCTCCGGTGCTATCCGCGCCTTCGTCGAAGAACACCACCTCGCGCCCCACGATGTTGGCGATGCGCTGCACATTGGCGATGGTGTCCTCGTCCACGCCCGCAAGAATGCCCGTGCGTTCCGTTTCCGTCTCGGCTCTCGCAGCTCTCTGCCGCGTTTCCGCCTGCTCCACCGTCGGCAAAACGCCCAGCCGATCTGCCTCCATGGTCTCTCTCAGCGATGCAGTTTGGCGTTCCTGCTCCGTTGCACGCTGCTGCGTCTGCGTTTCCGCCTGCTCAGCTGTCGGCAGTACCGTTCCGCCGGTCTCTTCCGCCGTCGGCAGCACCACGCCTTTCGTCTGTTCCTGAGCGGTTCCGGTTTGTCCTGCAGTCGGTTCCGTCCCTTCCAGCATTCTGGTGGTCTCCGCAAACAGTCTGCCGATCTCCGTATCCGTCAGCTTCTTGCCCTTGTTCAGCTTGTTCTTCAGTTCCTGTCCCAGCTTGTATGTCTCGCTGTTTTCATCAAGGGTCTCCGCCGTCTCGATGATGCTGTTCACCATCTCGTCGCCCATCTTGCGCAGCGTGCTGCCGGTCTGCTGGTATCCGGCGTTTCGCTGCACCGTTCCGATGCCCACACCCGCCGTGGCCATGGTGCCGCCGGATAGTGCGCCGCCGAGGAAGTCCAGCCCCATCTCCGCCGCCTGCTGCGCCACTGCAAGGCCGAAGGCTTCGCCCTCCGTCTTGCCCTCCGCCATATATGCGTCTATGGTCTGCTGCCACTCGCTCTTGTCCTTGGCGATGAGGATGTCGGCAAACAGGTTGATGAAGTCGCTGCCCACTTCCTCCGCGCCTTCTGTGAACGCATTCTTCAGGATATATTTGATGGCTCCGTCTTCCCACTTGCCTTTCAGCAGCGCCTCGATGCTGAACTTCTCTGTAAACACTTCCGCCGCACCCGCGATGGTTCCCAGCGTGAACGCCTGTGTGTCTGTCAGTCCTCTATCCTTCGCTGCAATGGTGGCATCCGCCGCCGCACCGGTGCCCATAATGGCAAGAGACATTCCCTCGCTCAGTGCGCCGCCTCCGCCGAATCCGCCCGTGATCGCAGTATTCAGCAGGAAGTCGCCCATACTCATGCCGGTCTGGTACAGGAAGCTGCCCGCCTGTCCCCAGTTCCCGCTCTGTTCAATGGTCTCCGCCACCTGATTGCGAATGGCATTGTTGGCGTAGGAAAAGCGGTTGTACGCCGCATTCTGGTCGATGCTTCCGGTGCCGAGATAGTCCGCCGCCTGTGCAAGATAACTCAGTCCCTTCATCGGGGAAGTCAGCACGCTGAACACGCTGCTGCCCACAGGTGATTCCTTGGCATAGTCTCTCCAGTACGCCTCTTCTTCCTGCCGCTGGCGATAGTTCAGATCGCCCGTCAGGTAGTCATAGTAGGCGTGTGCCGCGTCCTTGCCCTGCGAGGCGTACAGATAGTTGAAGATGGCCACTTCTTCGTCGGTCATCTGCTGCGATTCCGATCTGTTTTCTGTCGCCATGCCGAACAGAGCGCCCAGCGGGTTGCTGTCCCCGCCATAGTTCGCCCCGGCTTGATTTGTGATGTATGCACCCGCCTCGCTGTTGCCGTTGATGTACTCATACAGCGGGTCATCCCAGCCGCTGGCATCGTCACTGTAGTTATCAAACAGAATGTCGAGGTTGGAGCGCTTCTTTCCGTTGGCCGTGCTCTTGTATTGGCTCTTTTCGCCAAAGTCTTCCGCGCTGGTCAGGTCGGCATACTGGTAATATTTCTTCCAGTCCAGCTCCTCCTGCAGCAAATCCGCCGCGCCCTGCGCCTCAGCAATCTGGCTGTCCATGGCCTTGGCCTGCGCCTGCAGCGCCTGTGCCTGCTGGCTCCACTGCATCAATTCATTTGTCCCGCCACGCCGGGAAGATACCTTGTTCATCAGCTGCTGTGCCTGCTTCTGCAGCGCCTTTTGCTGCTCTTGCAGCCGCTTCACATTGCTCTGCGCCGCCGTCAGGTCGGCGTTGATGGCGTTCTCGTCCGTTCGGATGGTCTTCTTCCAGTTGTCGAACAGGTTCTGCTGCTCTGTGCGGTAGGCTTCATAATCCTCCGCCGCCTGCTTGTACCGGTTCCACGCAGGCTCATAGGCGGCATAAGCGGCATCTACCGCCTTTGTCGCGTCTTCATACTGTTTCAGCGTGCTGGCATATTCCTGCTGCATCTGCTGCACAATCCCGGACGCAATAGCGCTGCTGCCCGCGTACTGCTGCAGCTCCGGCAGCTTCCCACTCAGCTCGTTCAGCTTCGTATAGAGATTGCCCGCCGTCTCATTGGCGCTCTGCAGCTCCTCCGCCTTCTTTTTGGCGTTCGCCTCATAGGTGGTCACGGTGTTGTATTTCCGCTCCATATCCGCGCCCAGCTTCGGCTGCGAATAGTATTTCCCATCCGCCGTCGCGCCCACAAGGTAGTTCTGATAGCTGCCGTACTTCTGCTGCATGGCAGTGGAGCGGTTATACTCGCTCTCTGTCAGCTTATCAGATGCAGCTGCGCGTGCGGCATAGTTCTGCCGCACGCTGCTGTCATACTCGTCTCTGGTTTTCCCGCTCCGGTCGAAGCCTGTGTTGCCGCTGGCAGGGTTCTTCTGCGTGTCTACCTTGCCCAGCTTCTGATCGCTCCACGCAGAAAAGCTCTGTACCTTTTGCGGCGTGCCGGTCGTCTTCGCTACGCCGGTCGCCCGCCTTATCTTGTTGTTGCTCCACTCAGAAAAGGATGCCATACCGTGTCCTCCTTACTTGCTGGCGGCGTATTCGCAGTAGTCTTTGATATAGTCCGCGTAGCTGTTGTAGTTCTTTACCTCAGTGCCTCCGGTGCCGTACTGCTGTAGTGATGTCTTCCTGCGGCTCCACTCGCTCTTGGTCATCAGACCAGAGCGCACGCTGCCATCCACGCCCGCCGCCTTCATGTAGGCAATGGCGCTGTCGTAGTCAGTCACGCCGGAGACATTCCCGCCGCCGGAATCGCCGCCGCTCTTGGTGAATCCCGCCTGTGTCAGCATTGCCTCCGTAATGCCGGGATTGCTCTGCAGGATGCCGTTCCATGTGTCAGCGTCGATGCTCGTTCCGTAGGCCGCCTTCAGTGCTGCGATGTCCTGCGCGCTCAGCCCGGTCGTCTCGGTCTCCTGTGGCGTTGTGTTTCCGCCGCCTCCGCTGCTTCGGCTCCCTCCGGAAGAGGACTTGCCCGCCGCCGTGGTGTTGAATCGGTTCAGCGCTGCTGCATCCGGGTTGATGCCCAGTTCCCGCAGTCCGGAGTAGTCGCCGTACTGTGCAGCCAGCTGCGCCAGCTGGTAGCGCCGCTCATAGTCCGTCGGGTTGTTGTCGGTATTGATGCCCAAATTGTTCAGGAACGAATTGTCGCCCAGCTCCGCCGCTGTCAGTGCCTTGTTCATGGCCTCGCTGCGTCTGGCCGTCTGGTTGTTCACCTCGTCCAGCAGCTGCCCATAGTTGAAGCTGCGGTCTGTGTTGAACTGGTTCAGATCGTTCAGGTACTTGGTGTAGTCCAGCTGCTCCAGCTTGCTGGCTGTCTGCAGGTCGTTGTTGATGCGGTTGTATTCATCCATCCACGCCTGATAGTCGAAGGCGCGGTTGGTGTTGTACTGCTGCATCTCGTTGAGGAACTTGTCGTAGTCGTTCTTCTCCGCTCCCTGCACCGCGCCGAGGTCGCTGAGCTTCATGTTGTAGTCGTTCATGTACTTGTTGTATGCCAGCTGATAAAGCTCCGGGATTTTGTCCGTCATTTGGCTGGCGTAGTAGTCTCCCGCCTGCGACGCTGCGCTCACCGCATAACTGGAAGGGATGCCGCCGCTGGCTGCAGCAGCCGCGCCCAGTGCGTCCTGCGTAGCCCTCTGGCCTTCCCTCGCATACTGCTTGCGGTACTGACTGTAGAGCTGGTCGTTCTCCGGGTCATAGCTGAAGTCCTTCCGGTTTACGATCTGGCCAAGCAAGTCCTGAATGGTGTCATCGTATCGGTTCGTGTACTCCGGCTGCTTCTCCCCGTAGGAAAAGCTGCCGTACCCCAGCTGCTTGTCCAGCAGGCCGCCGATGGTTCCTTCGTAGTTGTTCTGGTAGGTCGGTGCTTTCTCGCTTTGGAAGTCCTTTGGGGAAAGCGGGTCAAGGTAGAAGTTCGCGCCTCTCTGCCCGCCGGTGTACCCGCCGTAGCTGGAGCGGATGCCCTCCGCGCCAAGGTTGGCCAGTGCTCTCGCCTCGTCCGTCGTGGCGTTGTGGTAGTCCTGTTTGTACTTCAGGATGCTCATGCCTGCGTCCGGGTTCTTCTGCGCCAGCTTCATGTCCGCGTCAGAGAACTGCCCGCCGAGGCCGCTGCTCTGTACAGCCTTCTGAAAATCATCGTAGGTGTATCTCGATGCCATGTTGTCTCCTTTCTTACAGCTCGCTGCCGTTGTAAACTTCGCGCACCAGAGAATAGAGCCTGCATCCGCCGGTGCCGGTCATCCGGATGCGGAAATGGTCGCACCTGCGCGGGATGATGGGGAGGTAGTAGCTGCGCTTCACTTCCGTCTGCAGTGTCTTTACCGTCCGCCACACGCCGTCGCTGTCAAACTGCATGTCGATCTGCACGCTGGAATCCTCGTCCAGCTCCAGCCGCAGCAGCAGTTTCCCGATGCCCTTCTTTTCCGGTGTCGCCGTGGAAGAGGACGAATAGGTGGTGTACTCGTAGAAGTCCGCCCACTCCGCCTTCCATGCCACCAGAGCCTCCTGCGTCGCGCCCTGCGGCACGCTTCTGGCATTCCCGTTCATCCATAGCTTTCCGCTCGCGTCGAGGCAGTACAGCTCCTCGTTCCAGCCCCAGCCTACCGCCTGCGTGTTGTCCTCCCGGTGCCACAGATTACTTCTGGTGTCGTAGACGAACAGCTGATGTGCCCCCGTCGTGTCCTGAAGCGACACAAAATACTTTGTTCCGTCGCTGCCCGCCACACCGTTGCGGAAGCGCTGCGTGCCGAATGCCGCGCTGATGCTCTGCGGGATGCCGCCGCTCCATGCAGTGATGCCCGTCCTGCTCAGGTAGAACAGCGTCTCACCCGCGATGGCAAGGCTTTCGTCGCTGCCTTTCTCCACGCCCAAGGACGCGCTGCCCATCACCTGAAAATTGGACGGCTTATCTCCGAACACCTTGTAGATGTGTTCCTCCTTGAAGAAGCACGGGTATCCGAGGTAGCTGCAGCATGCCGTAAAATCTCCGGTGCTTGCCACATCCACCGCAAAGCTGTCCGTGGCCACGCCGTCAAATACATTCCAGTTGAAGATGTCGCCCAGCTTGCTGGCGTAGATCGTGTCGCCCTTGCAGCCCCACAGCCGGTTTTCGTTCTCACAGATATAGTCTAACTCCGGAACCGTGCGGCTGAGTTGCAATGTTTCGCTGTCTCCGCCGTCCGCGATGGTGAAAGTGTTCTCGTAGAAGCGCAGGTCGTCCCCGCTGATCTCCCGAATGATGGCGGTCTTGTTGTTCTCCGGATGTTTCACTGCGCCGGAGATCGTCACCGCGTCACCCTCCCGGAACTTCGCCGCCGCGCCGGAAGCGTGGATGGTGTTTGCCTTTGCCTTTTCTCCCGCATAGGTTCCGTCCTGAATCTTCGCGCTGCCGCTCCATTCTTCCTCCAGCGTCCCGAAGTCTCCCGTCAGGCGGTTGTAATATTTCTTATCCGGCAGGATGACGATGTACGCGCCGAGGCTTGCGAACTTCTTGTGTCCGTCCGTGACGATGCCCTTCAGCTCACCGTCTGCGTAAAAGCCCGTTCCGTCCACCCAGTACAGCCCGTCGTGGGCATACAGTCCGTTCGGTTTCTCCAGTGTTCGGCACGTCCACCGTCTCTCGCGCGGGCTGAGCAGGGGGTAGAAGTCACTGGTCAGGTTCTCCATATCCCACAGCTCGCCGTTCTCTGCTGCAAGCGTGTGATTGTATCCGCCGAACTTTACCTGCTTGCGCTTGCTGATGCCGTCTCCGTATGCCATGGCAGGAAGTCCGATTGCCATTAGCCCTCACCCCCGAACATAATAAACTTCTCCAGCGCTTCCAGCTGCATGGGCGTGATCTTCTCCGGCACCGGCGCGTGCTGCACCGTGAAGTCATCCTCCACCTGTGTCATGCCCAATGCCCTGCGCTCCTTCTGGTATCCCGCCGCCGCGTCCGCATCGCGGTAGGGGAAGGTGCCCCGCTCCGTCCACTTGACATTGCCCTTCTCGTCCTTCTCCCCGTACTTCTCTGCCAGCTTCATTTCTTCGCTCTGCAGAAACTCCACATGGCTCTGCAGCTGCTTCTTCACCATCATCACGGCAAATGCCGTCTGGTAGTCCATCTCCTTCTGCTCCAGCTGCACCGCAGCCAGATAGGCGTTTGCGCATTCGATTAAATACATGCTTTCCCTCCTTAACTGCTGCTCACTTGAAGCAGCGTCCCGTTGACATACACATCTCCCGTCAGGTAGATGCCGCTGTCGCCTCTGATGGTCATTCTCGTCCCCGCATACAGGAACACGTTCTCGTCCGCCTCCACGCTGATGCCGCTGGCGCTCTGCAGCTTCATGGCAAAGCCCACGCCCCGCACATAGTTCGTGTAGATGAACATGCGGTAGGCTCGCTCGTATTCCGTTCCCGCGCCCTGATCGTCCAGCCGGATGCCGCCCGCCACATATCTGGTGTTCAGGTAGCAGAACTGAATCTCGCCGCCCACAGTGCCATTTGCCTGCAGCACGCTCTGGAAGGTGCTGCCTTCGATGGTGCAGCCGTAGATGTCAATGGCCTCAATGGTGCCCGTTGTGATGTTGTCTCCGTTGATGGTCGTCTCGCCGCTGGTAGACAGGTCTGAGAATGTCACCATGCCGGAGAAGCTGATAGACTGGCTGCTCAGCTGCACGCCATTGGCCAAAAGCCTGATGGTGGAGCTGGCCGAACCGTTGGTCACGCTCAGCGTCATGCCGTTCACCGTCTGCGTCAGGGAAGAGATGTTCCCCTCTGCATCTGAGATACGGCTTGTCAGGCTCGTGGCTGTCTGCTGCAGTGTCGAGATGCTGCCTTCTGCGCTGCTGATACGGCTGGTCAGACTTTTGGATGTAGCCGTCAGCTGCGTGATGTTTCCCTCCGCGTCGTTCAGCCGCGCGCCCAGTCCCGCCGCCGTCACCGTCAGCGCTGCGATATTCGCCTCGTCATCCTTCAGCTGCACATACACCGGCTCTGTGATGATGTTTGCGATCTCCTCCAGCCCCGCGTCGTTGAAGTTCTCTTTGTCAAGGTTTCCCATGCTGTAACGCAGCTGCTCCAGCAGCATATAGAGATAGCTTGTGATCTTCTCAAACTTCTCGTCCGTGCTCTGCTCCTGCGTCAGCGTCGGGAAAGTGGTGTCTGCCGTCAGCAGGTTTGATGGCATCTTTCATGCCTCCTTTCGCGCAGAAGGCGGAGACCGGCGGAATGCACCGGCCTCCGCCGCTCTCTCAGTCCTTCACCGCAGGCTCCATGCCCACGGCCTTCAGCTTGCGGTCAAACGCGCCGCCGCGATACTCCAGCACAAGGTTGCGCACCATGTCGTGGCTCAGGTCGATGATGTCCTCGTTGCCCGTCGGGTCGCTGCCGTCGCCGCCGAGGATGTTTGCGTCCATCAGCTTTTCGATGATGTCGTGGAACTCCTTGTTCTTGATGTCCCGCAGCCGTTCGTATCTCACCATGTTTTCTTCCTCCAGTCTTTCGTTTACTTCCTTTGCGATCTGCCCGTGATGCTCGTACAGCCAGTTGCCGGGGCAGGACTTGTTTGCAAACCACCTGTGTACGGTCATGTTCTGCCGGTCTACCTGACCTACGAGGTTTTGATCTCCCTTCCACCGCAACTCAGGGATGTGGTTCCGCTTGCAGATGTCCACCAGCAGCTCGATGAGGCTCTTGTATGCCTTTTCCGTGATCGGCCACGGCTCGCCCTTCGCGCAGTTGGCCACCTCGATGGTCACAGCGCGGTTGTCGTTGCTCCTGTTGGATGTGCACCAGCTCGCGTATCCTTCCTCAACGTACATGCCGATGCGCCCGTCGCTGCCGATGCCGTAGTTGCTGCTGGATTTGCTCGTCTGGAACATCTGCCCGCAGCTCTCCACGCTCAGGTTCCCCGCCATGCAGTGGATGCTGATAGTGTCGATTGCATGGTTTCGCTTTCCGTAGGTGTACGGACTGAGCTTGGTGTAGCACACCAGCTTACTGTTGCTCATGGTCTTCCTCCTTGCCGGGTGTCGCGGTGCTCAGCATGTCCTTCAGCTTCTTCAGCACATCCACCGCATACGCCGTGAACGCTGCCAGCAGCGCGATATGTACCGCCGTCATCAGGTTCACCGTCTGTCCCTCCGCCTCGATGACCAGCAGATCAGGGTTCAGCCAGCCTGCGTAGTACACCGCGATGAGCGACGCAGCCACCACGCCGCCCTTGATGCAGCCGTTGCGGAACTTCATCATGTCCCATGTGCCCTCCATGAAGGCGTTCACGCTGCCGAGGGCGATGTTTGCCGCGATCAGCAGCACCAGCCCGATACCCAGTCTCACGATTGCAATGTCCGTCATGGTCTTGCTCCTTTCATAAGTCCGTTACCTGTTCTTCCTTCCTGCCGATACCGCCGAAGCTCTCCCGCTTTTCAAACAGGCTCTTCACGCAGTACAGCAGCACCACGCCGATGATCTCCGTCACCGCCGTCCGGCTCAGGCTTTCCGCAATTTCCGTCCTGCCGAGGAAGGCGAGGACGTAGCTGCACCACACCCAGCCGATGCCGTTGATAAGGCACGCCCACACAATGCGCTTGGTGGTCGTTGTCTTACTTGGCCGTCTTCTCTGATGCCTGCCCTTCATGCCCCTCTCTCCAGATCGTCAATGCGGTGGTTTGCCACCTTCAGCTTTTCCTCGAAGACCGCCGCCGCCTCTTCCAGATGGTAGGTGCGCTCCACCAAACCGTTGTGCTTCGCTACTTTCTGCTCCAGTTCCTCCAGCCGGTAGGCGATGAGCGCCGCGCTTTTCTTGTTTGCGAAGTACGCCCCCGCCATGGTGCCGATCAGGCTCAGCACAGCCACAATGACCGTCTCCGTCATGCCGTCGCTTCCGTCCATCCATACGCACCCGGCTCCCACACGTTCGCGTCCACATCGCTCGTCCAGTGTTTGCCGTTGTGGCTCACCTTTGCGCCCTTGGCGTAGGCATCTGTGCTGCCCACCGGCTGGCTCCACTCCGGCCATTCCTCCGCCGGGTCGGAGATGCCCACCCACAGCGACGGGCTGTCCTCCGGTTTCCAGTCCCCCTGCGAGGTGTGCGCCTGCAGGCATTTGTAGAGCTTTCCGCTGCGTTCCCTGATCTGTCCTGCGGTGTAGGCCACCGGGTACGCCCACGGGCTGAACAGCTCCGCGTGCTCTCCCGCCGTCACGCCGTCGATGTCTCCCCTCTCTGTCATGGTGACAAATGCGATGCCCACCGCCTCACTGCTGCTCTGCAAAACCGTGCCGGTGTCCTTCTCAATGAGCTGCACTTCCTCCAGTTCATCAAGCCCCGTGTGCCCCATCAGACGGTATACCGTGCCGTCCACGGCCACGCCCTGTGCGTCCTCCTCTTCGCAGAGGATGTAGAAGCCGTCCGCGTGCCTGCGGATGTAGTTCGGCTTCTCTGTCAGCGCGATCACGCCGCCGTCCTTTCTGATCTCGTACATGCTTTCACGCTCCTTTTTCCATCAGTCGTTTGTAGAACCTGTCCATCCGCCGCAGCACCCGGTAGCTGTTGCCCCGCCGCATGTGTCCGCGCCAGCTCTCGTATGCCGTGCGGATGTCTTCCTCTGTCATTCTGCCTTCCTATCCATCGCCGGAAGGTCTTCAGCTTCCGCCGCATCCGCCTTGCGCTTTTGCGGCACATCTTCCGCCGCACCTTCCCCGTCTCCGTCAGATAGAATCTCGTCTTCAGGAAATGCAGCTCCTGCAGCTTTACAATGCGCGTCTTCTTCTCGTTCATCCGGATGCCGAGGTCTGCGCATACCGCCCGGATTTGCTTCAGGCATTCCTGCAGGTAGTCCCGGCTCTCGTGGATGAGATAGCCGTCGTCCATATATCTGCCGTAGCCCTCGATGTGCAGTTGCTCCTTGATGAAGTGGTCAAGCCGGTTTGGCAGCATCAGCGCGTCGATCTGGCTCACCTGACTGCCGAGGCCGAAGCCCCGCTCGCCAAAGTCCTCCATCAGACCGCACGCCAGCTTTTGCACCCGCTCGTCCCGGATGCGCCGCTCGCTCTCTGCGTAGATCGGCGCGTGCGGTGCGGAGTTGAAGTAGTCCGAAAAGTCGAATACCAGCGCCCAGCCGTCCGTCCCGTGCTTTCGGTAGTACCGCTGCAGGTGGCAGGTCAGCCTATCCATGGCAAAGTCGATGCCCTTGCCCTTCAGGCTCGCCGCGTTGTCGTACACGAACGCCGCCGAGAACAGCGGCACCAGCGCGTTGTCGCACAGGCAGCGCTGCACCACCCGCTCCGCGATGTGCACACTACGGATGTGCCGCAGCTTTCCCCGTTCCATCAAGTCGAAGGCGAAAAAGCCCTTGGTCTTCCATGTGCCGTCCATCAGCTCCCGGTGCGTCCGGGCGATGTTGGCGGTAAAGTTGCCGAGATACCGCTGCGTGGAGCATTTCCAGCCCACGCCCTTGCAGCATTCCCGTCCCGCCCGGTACAGGTGCTCGTAGCTGAACACCTGCTCAAAGCTCCCGCACGCCTCGCTGCGTGCATCTCTTCGCCGCTGGCGTTCCGCTTTTCTTCTCCTGTACCGTGCCTCGTGTCTCTCTTCGCTCGTCATAATTCTCCTCGCCCGTTAGGGCATCCCCTGTACGGAATTATTCTTGGGTGCGTGTTCTATCCGCGTGGCAGTACCAGCCATGGAACGGGCTGTCCGCACATTCGCCCGCCATGCAAGCAGCGTCCAGCTGACTGCATCAGAGGATTGTTTTGGCCGTGCCGGGAACAAGCTCTCCTTCTGCAAGGGTGCTGCTTCGCCGCTGCCGGTTACTGTCCTGACCCATCTCTTGCAGAATCCGAAGGCCACGCCATTCGCATTGCTCGCGTTGTTGTAGTTGGCGTTGCCGTTGCTGTTGACATTGCAGAAATTCGTGGAGTTGCTGCCATTCGGAGAGCGCTCCCACCAGTTGTTCGCGCTGCCGCAAGTGCAACAAATACAGAGCTTGACCCATATTCTTCATTCCGGAAGGTCTTTGTACCGCTGCCGGTCGTTCTTCTTCACCGCCGCAATGAGCTTCGCTTCCTCGCAGATGAGGTCGCCCCAGCGCTGCATCGCCTTGTGAATCCACCCGTAGCCCTCCGGGTTCTGCAAAATGCTGTCATACAGCAGCTGCAGCTTCGGGCTGAGGTTCTGCAGCGCGTTGTTCGCTCGCATCAGCTCGTCCCTGCGCAGCTGCGCCTCGTGCCGGTTCGTCGGCCAGATGTTGTTCGCCGCCCGTACCCGGTCATGCACCTCGCTGCTCAGCTCCATGATGCGTCCCGTCAGAAACCGCTCGTACCGCTTCGGTGCCTTCATGCAGCACGCGAAGGTGTGTGCCTCCAGCTGTCTTGCCGTTTCGATGAACTGCACGCTGCTCTCGCCCCGTTTTGATTTGTAGACCGACATGGTTCTCTCCCTTCCATCCCGCAGCACACAGGCTGCGGGATTTCCTCAGATGCTGGATTAAAAGCAGAAGCCGAAGGCCACGCCATACGCATAGCCCGCGTAGCCGTAGCCGTCGCCGCCGCCGCTGTTGACAAAGCAGAAACGCGCGGAGTCGCTGCCACGCGGAGAGCGCTCCCCCCAGCCGCTCGCGCTGCCGCTGTACTTCTTCACCTTGCTGTTGCCCGCCTTGTAGTAGTCGTACTGCGTGCCCTCGCCGCTCTTGGAATAGCTTACGCTGCCGAAAATCTCGATCTCGCTCAGCAGGAACAGTTTGTCCGCCGTGGTGTTAATGGTGGCGCTCTGGCTGCCCGCAGAGGTCATCTTATTCACCTCCCGGATGCCGTTCTGTACCTCCGTCGGCATCAGCGCCAGAATGGCGGGCAGGTGTGTGCTTCGCATTGCGCAGCTCGTCCAGCCACCGCTGTTGGTGTTGGAGCTGTTCATGTTCTTGGTCTCGCCGTAGCAGTCGTACAGCTGGAAGGTCAGCGGTGCCTTCCCGCCGGATGCGTAGGTGTCGTGGTTCTTGCCGATGATGTCCACCTGATAGCTCGCACCGTTGATGGTCATCGTCTTGCTGTTGCCCACCACCCATGTGCTCGGCACGCTGCCCGAATGGCACGCCGCGATGATGGAAGCCCAGTCGTTGTCCGCGAAGTTGTCCTTCAGGAAGCTCACCGTCACCGCGCAGGTCTTGTTCGCCGGTGCGGTGTAGTTCGTTCCCGCCGCCACGCTGATGGTGATCGTCGCACTGCCGTTGGCCTTGCCCGTCACCGTCACCGTGTTGCCCGATACGCTCACCGTCGCCGCCGCTGTGTTGCTGCTCACGGCGCTGATCGTGCCGTCGCCGCTGCGCGTCACCGTGATGGTCTTGCTCTTCGTCGTGGTGTCCAGTGTCATGCTGTTTGGGGAGATGGAGAGGCTGCCCGCCGCCTTCCCGATATTCCAGCTCACGCTCTTCGGCGTGGTGCTTCCGTCGCTCCATCGGTAGTTGCTCTTCGGCGTGAAGGTCGCTGTGTAGCTCCCTGCGTTGGTGCCCGTGGTCGTGCCGCCGATGGTCAGCTGTACCGTGTTGTAGTTGTTCCATGTGGGGGACTGGCTGCCGCCGTTGTAGGTCAGGCTCCCGCTCTGGCTCGGCACCGTGGAGATCGTCTTCCGGTTCACCGTCACGCTGGTGGTGGCCGTCTTGGTCACGCTCCGCTCCGTGTAGCTCACCGTGATCGTCTGCGTGCCCACGGTATTAAGCGTCGCTGGGCTGCAGCTGTAGCCCGTCACATTGGCGGTCGCTCCGTCGGAGTATGTGGCCTTCACCACCATGCCCGCGCTCTGGAAGCTGTCGCCATACTCATAGACCTTCTTCGTCGGCTGCGCCGTGATCTCGATCTTCGTCAGCCGGTGGATGACCGTGATGGTCTGCTCCGCCGTCTTCGTCACGCCGCCCTCTGTGTAGCGGATGGTCACCTTCGTTGTGCCGTCCGCCAGCGGTGTATTCGGCTCGTAGCTATAGCCCGTGCATTTCAGTGTCGCGCCGTTGCTGTAGGTCGCAGTCACCACCATGCCCGCCGGGTCAAAGGTCTCGCCCTGCGTGTAGGTGGTCTTCGTTGGCGGTGTTGTGATGGCGATTCCGGTCAGCTTGATGCCGCCGCCTCCGCCGCCCACCATGTTGAATACCAAACTCATGCCGTTGCCTCCGTTCTCAGAATGTTCACGGTCAGATTGGCCGTGGGTGCTTCATTGCAGTGGAAGGTCATCTTTCCCGCCGTGGTCACATCGTCGGCGTAGATCACCGCCTCTGCGTAGCCTGCAAAGCTGTCTCCCGCAGGGCATACCGTGTAGGCGTACCCGCTCGTGGCGAACTTGCTGTTGCTCACAGTCTGCGCGTTGCCGCTCCATCCCGCCGCCGTCAGTGTCACCGTGAAGGAAAGTGCCTTCCCGCTCTTGCCGTTCCAGCCCGTCCGCTCTGCCGCCGTGATGTGCGCGGTGGTATTGCCCTCGTGATTGTCGAGGTTGCCCTGCACGGCTGCCGCAGCGCCTGCTGTCTCTTTCCCTGCAAGTGCGGTACGGATGTCGCTGTGCGCCGTACTGGAGCTGTTATGCGCCGATACCGCGCTTGCCGCCGTCCCCGTCGGGTCTGCGCCCGCCTGTGCCGCCGTCACCCGATGCGGGTTGTCCGTGTTGCCGGTGTGTGCGCCGAGGCTCGTTGCGTTGGCTTTCTTGTCCAGCTCCGTCTTCACGCCGCCGCTGGTCACGGGGTTCGTGCTGTTCGCCGTCGGGGCTGTGTCGAAGGTCAGCTTGTCCTGCTTGCCGTTCCACTTGGTGCGCTCCGCCGCTGTGATGTGCGCCGTGGTGTCGCCCTCATGGCCG
>ULVS01051360.1_pt1 | contig 16652 bp, 18 predicted proteins | sample 1959671 | NCBI WGS metagenome assembly ULVS01 (sample SAMEA4835792, study PRJEB28245) | human gut metagenome | biome: gut microbiome; material: fecal sample | place: Denmark | collected 2008
AATACGTGGAATGCTTCACTTGCTGACGTCTGCCCCGCTCCTGCGGGGCTTTCTTTGTTTCCCGCGGCGCAGTTTCTGATGCCCCACATTGCCGTCAAAACGGTCGCACGCGCGATTTATATGATTGCTTGTAAAATTGCCCTTTGCTTGCATTCAAATGCGAAAGCGTGGCTGACAGTCCCGCTCTCGTCTTTCCTTATTCAGTTATGCCGCATGGCTTTCTTGACTTCTTCGAGAATGCGGAGAATGCTCAACATTTCGTCATTCGTGCAGTCGGCGAGCAACTCTCCGATTTTCTCGTTTGCCACGGCGTATGTGCCGGGTGTGTTTGCCCGCAGAATCCAGTCAGTTGCCACATCGAGCGCTTCTGCAATGCGGATGAATGTAGACAGTCCCGGCGTTTTCTTGCCGAGCTCAATGTTTGACAGATGCACCACCGAAATGTCCGCTTTTTCCGCCAGCTCTCCTTGTGTAAGCCCGAATTCACGGCGCAGGTCGGCAATGCGCCTGCCGATGGCGAAAGGACTGCAGTTTCTATTCATTGCTTTTCACCCCTTCGCCTGTAACACAAACGGAGACTGCACCTCCGGGTTTGTTTCCGGGAATACAGTCTCCGTTCTTTTTCATTTGCCTTGCCGCAACATATTCTTTTGTCGTAATCCGTGCCATTGTGCGCACCTCCTTTGTAAGCACACACAATACCATGAAAACGGCGGGAAGTCCAGCGAAAGCGAGAGAGTTATCAATTAAGTTTCAATCGTATTGTAGACTATATCAATATGCCGTTACAATGATCCACCTCGTGCTGAATAATCTGCGCAGTCCAGCCGGTATATGTTTTCACCCTTGTCTGCATATTCACGGTCTGATACTGCACCTTGATGGTTTTATACCGCTTGCACTTGCGGGAACCTCCGAGAAGCGACAGACAGCCTTCTTCAGTGTCATACGCATCATCCTTTTTGATGATTTCGGAATTGAGCATCACGGTGTATACCGGAGTTCGTCCGCTCTCATCGAGAAACGCGATGATGCGTTTTTTCACGCCGATCATATTCGCCGCCATACCGACACAGGTTTCTTTGTGTGCCATCAATGTGTCGAGCAGGTCTTGCGCGACTTGCAGATCGTCTTTTGTTGCGATTTCCGACTTTCCGGCGAGGAAAATCGGATCATGCATCAGTTCTTTAATCATTTGTAGGCCTCAATGATTTTCTTCAATATCTCCTCATCCGCAGGGCAGAAGGCATAGTTCGGAATCTCATTCGGCGTGATCCACCGGATATCGTTATGCTCCAGCTTTTGCGGAATGCCATCGGCAATGGTGGCGTTGAACAGCGTCAAATGCACAGTGATGTCCGGATATTCGTGGACAACATCCATAAACACATCACCGACAGAGAGAGTGACGGCAAGCTCCTCCCTGCATTCCCTGATGAGCGCCTGCTCTTTCGTTTCGCCGGGTTCGACCTTGCCTCCGACAAACTCCCAAAGGAGCCCTCTTGCCTTATGCGCCGGGCGCTGGCAGATCATAAATTTATCGCCCTCACAGATGAGCGCCGCTACTACTTCGGTCACAAAAATCGCCTCATTTCATTGCTTGTCCTGTTTCAGAATGGCATCAAGAAGTGCTGTGCAGCCCTCATAAATATCCCGATACGCCACATCAAATCGCTCGGAATATCCCGCCACCGCTGTCAAGGGTCTGCGTGACCGTAACCGGTCACTCCGATGAATACCTCCGAAGCGGCACCCTTGACACCGCCGCCGGAATACACTACAGGGCAAATAAGCGGGGCTTGGCAGCCCCCTCACCGGACTTCCCGGCGCAAAACTTCATTTTTGCAGAGACGTTTTTGCGAAAAACTATTGACAGTACCGTCTGTGGCTTTTGAAACTTACCCCTCAAAACCGGCTGCCGGAGGAATAATTAAAAAGTGAAGAATAATTAAAAGGTTCAACTCGCTTTTAATGTAATATCTTGCTTAATGCTGTTGCTATCTTGTCAATATCCGTATCTGTGTTGTTTTTGCCAAGCGAAATCCGTATTGTTCCTTTAGCATAGTTTTCGTCAAGATGTATCGCCTTCAGGACATGCGATATCTCCGTATTTACACTATCGCACGCAGATCCTGTTGAAATGCTGATACCCATTAGATCCATGCGATGTAAAATTGCCTCGCCATCCTTATCTGGAAAAGAAAGACTTATTAAGCCCGGAAGTGTGTTGTCACCACCATTGCGCTTGAAGGAGATCCCGAGGTTGCTCAACTTCGATATCAACTGTCTCTCAAGACCAAGTACGTGTTCTTTATTTTCAACTATATGGTCACAATTAAGTTTCAATGCAGTAGCCATACCAACTATCGCTGCAACATTCTCTGTCCCCGCACGATGAGAATTCTCCTGTGCTCCTCCATTCGCATACGATGACAGTTCAGATCCCTTACGAATATATAAAAAACCGACGCCTTTAGGTCCGTTAAACTTATGAGCGGAAGCAGATAAAAAATCCACGTCCAATTCATGAACATCTATCTCAAAGTGACCAACAGCTTGAACGGCATCAGTGTGAAACTGAGCGCCAAACTCGTGCGCCGTTTCACAAAGCTCTTGAATGGGCTGTATGCTTCCAATTTCATTGTTTGCAAACATTACTGAAACCAGCCTCGTACGGTTGGTAATAACTTGTCTGATTTGTGAAGATGAAACATAACCATCATTAGACGGTAAAACATAGGCCACCGGATAACCGAGCTTCTCAATTGCTTCACAAGACCGGAGAATCGCATGATGTTCAAAAGCTGTGGTTATCATAGCTCTTTTCTCATTGTCCGAAAATGCAGATCCTTTTATAACCCAGTTATCGCTTTCTGTTCCACCAGATGTAAAGTAGATTTCATCCGGTGAAGCTTCTATGCATGCAGCAATTATTTCTCTGGATTCTGCGAGCGCCTTTTTAGGGCCTCGAGCAAACGAATAGGGTTGTGATGCATTACCATAGTTTTCAATGAGCCAAGGAGTCATTGCATCAAATGCAGCCTTGTCAAGTTTTGTTGTAGCAGCATTGTCAGCATAAACAATATTAGTCATCACAGGCCCTCCTTCCCGGTTAATATTTGTACTGAATATCTGGTATATCCTTCTTGCCCGGAACATTAAATTCCTTAGGATCTATTATACACAACTGCTTCTTAATGACTTCTCGCATTTCTTTTGCCGGATTCAAGCAGTACTTTATAAAATCCTCTGCAGCGATATCTTCTTTGCATGTGGCATTCGGGAAAATAAGCTTCATAAACGCTGTGCATAAACGTTTAATTGCCGTTAAATCTCTTTGATCCGCTTTGGGCGGCAGGAGCAGGCATTCATCAACAATCGCTGAATAAGTCAAATCATCTCTCATTAAATGCAAAACTTCAGCAAAGTATTCTGTGTTCAATGCCCACCCATTTGCAACAAGACCTTGATGCATTCGAGGAAGCTCCCAGCCGGGTATGAAACCATGGAAACGGTCAAGTGAAGCCGATTCACGGAATACAGGGCTGATCTCTTCCATCATGTTCTCGTTGACATTAAATCTGCTGGCATCAATGTTACCAAGCACGATAATACCTGCATCCGCAACAATTGAAGCATCGAATCCTTGAACTTCTCCGAACTCCATATAATCCTTGAGGGCTGTTTGGATCTGTGTAGGCTGTACAAAAGACATTGATTGTATTTCATCGAAGCCGACGAAATCAAAGCGAGTGATGAGGCCTCCGATTTTCTTTGCGTTATCATAAACGAGTGATGCTCTTGAAACAGTGCCACCGGAAATCAGCCAGCCGCGCTTGCTAATCTTTTGATATACATAGCTTTTTCCTGTTCCTTTTGGAGCAAGTTCCATAAGATTGATTCTTTTTTCAATAAAAGGAAGAAGCCTCCTTAAGAAGCAGAGCTTTTGTTCTTCAGATTCATAACCTTCTGGATTATAATCGGCTGCAGCTACAAGCACATCTATCCATTCTTCAGTTGTAAAGGAATTTCGAGCGTCCTTATAGTAATCAAGATCAACGGTGTAAGGGCAAAACGGGCTGTATTCAATCAATTTGACTACGCCTTTGGCTTTACTGGTAAAATAATCTTTTCCCCAGATAAGCTCGATAATCCCCCAGTTTTCACTTTCCTTTAGAAGCGTGTCTTTCCACTGATTTACTACTTCATTAGCAACTTCGCCGGATGCGCCAGCTTTAGCTCCACCGAAATCCGGGAGCTCAAACATTGTTTTGCCCGTTTTGATATCAACAGCGACTCTAACACGAGCAAGAAAACGTACAGTTTCTCCGTTAACCATCTCGTATTTGAACTGTTCGTAATCTTCTCGGCTCGGAATATACTGGCGGATATATCTCAAAACACTATCGTAATCGATACTGCCGTCATCGTCTGAGAACTTCATTACCAACCAGTCTCTCATATATGAAGGAAGGCTTAAGTTCTTGAAAAATTCAGCTCTTTCCGGATTTTTCAGAACAACCATATCATAAAACACGTCACGAACTTTATCTTCCAGCATTGTTTCTCCTCCTTAAAATTAAAGGAATAAAGTACAGCCCTGTTCTTTGAACTCCTGTATTTTTATTTCGAGGTCTTCTTTTGAACATTCTAAGTATTCACTAAGGCAATCAATGCAATAGAATTCCTCTATTTCCATGCCGAGAAGTTTCTGACTTAGAGCTACCTCATCTTTTACTAATTTTCTGTCACACTCGCAACAAGTTCTTTGAGGTTTTTTCATGGTAAACCTCCCATACCTGCATTCTTTTCGATTCCTTGACTCTTAACCTTTAGCACTATAGGTGTGCTGATGAAGTTCCCATTTGCTACTATCGCTAAATTGAGCTCCTCACCGGTAATTCCGTCAAAAGCCACAGTCCAAGTACCGTCTGCGCTTTTATAGCAGACACCATTTATAGAATCGATTGTAACTTCCAAAGAGAATACTAATCTATTAAACTCAAGAACAGTTTCGACATGTCCGTTCTTTTTGGTGACGAACTTGCTCTTAGGCTTGCATGTAATCGGAGGAAGCGGTTGCGACCTCTTTACTATTACAACAGGTACCAATCTCTCCTCTGGCGTATTTCCACCATGCGTTTCACCAACGACATCCTGCTCATCGGAATTGCCGCCCGCGACATTACCACTGACAGAAAACTGGTTGTAATCATTCATCACGACATAGGTTTTTCCGTCAAGCGAAACTTTTTTCATGAAATCGAGTTCAATAAAGGAACTACCATCATCTGCAAGTTCGCAGAACCTACCAAAACTCCTGACTTTTGAATGAGCTGGTGCAGTTACGGGAACAACACTCGGATCATGAAAGGCAAGGGCTGCCAAACGGCTGCTGCCGTGGTCGCCTGTAATTACAACATATTCATGCTGATCTAAAAGTTCATCAACTCGCTTTGCCGCTTCTGTAAATACGGAAAGCTGATGGACAATACAAGAATAATAACTCTTGTCATCAGGCATGCCTTTATGAGACAGAGTATCTAAGCGATTCCATTTTTCGCAAAGAGGATCTGCCTCATCCCATTGGTGGTTATATTCAGTTTCGGTAGGAAGTTTTGCGGATGCAATATTTTTCGATTCAGGGATAATACCGCGCAATCTTAATTCATGCAGGAATACCGGCAACCACTCCATACCGAATCCATCTATCCAGAAAGCAAAACAGTCTTTGCCGTTCAATTTATTTAGCTGTTTAAATCTTGCATCAAACCTATCAAAAGATATATTTTTGAAATAATTACCTGGAAAGCGGTTGATTAGTTTGTTTTTTCTATACCATGACAAATAGTCGTCCACTTCCTGATCAATTCCAGTTTGTCCTTTTAAATAAACCGCCAAAGAAGGATATGAATCTTTGAGAATATCATTTGCTATGGCTTCCGGTTCGGCTCCATTCCTAAGCATTCCACTCACTACTTTAACTGCGTATGCCTTCTCTTCGTGTGTCTTGTATGTGAGAAGCTGCAGCTTCATTTCTGGAACTGGCAGCTTATCCAATGCCGCAAAGTAGTCATCATCATATGAGGCAAAACCGAGGACTTGCATTGCCTTCATTCTCTCGTCAATCCAGTTTTGACTTCTTGATGAAATAAACAATATTTCATCTCTGATCCGTTCTTTAATCTCAGCAGATTTCTGAGCCTTCTTACAGGCATAGGAATAGTACTCGTCATTGGGATATACACGATACCACATCCAGACAAGTTCGCGTTGTATACTATTCAGCATATCCCATCTGGCAATGACAGAAACGAAATCAAAGGTTGTAATACTAAGCTCTTGCAGAACAAGTTCAGAAAACAGCATGTCCTTGTTCAGGGATGGAACAAGTTTAGCCCAGAAATCATCAGACTCCCAGCTTTTATTAAGCTTATCAGAATCCTTAATCGAGTTGCACACATAAGCAAACGGGCTATCTATAGGATTCAGATTGATAGTGCCAAAGGAGGCCTCCGTATACTTGTACTGATTTGTAATGATAGTGCAAGGTACATCCCTGCCAAGAATGACATCCCAATAACGGAGCCACGATTCAAAATCATCAGCATCAGCACTTATAGCTTTTGCGAACTGAGGTGAATACACGGAGATTGAGTACTGTTTTGCAGATTGATTACCTGCTTGATCCAGTTCCCACACAAACGCCTCTTGCCGTTCATCGACTTTGCCAACGATGCGGTCAAAGCTGTCCCTGCAAGCGAAAACAGGCATTACGAATCTTGTCCTTGAGCCTTCTTGCTGCATTGACTCCCAGAATGCAGGGAACTGGGCTCTCTCCTTATTTAATTCGCGCTTAATACACAAACGCAAATATTCGCCCACGGAAAGAAGAAGCACTTGCTTCCTCTCGTGCTGCGCTAACGATGCGCGAATTTTCTCAAACTGTGGGACGACGTCTTTTTTGCCAAAATCAGCAAGGTTAATCGTGACGTCACATGCACTTTTCAGTTGTGTCACCAAAGCGGAATATGATGATAAATCCTCGCAAAAAATAATCCTTGCAGGAAAACGAGAACCCAATTCGCGCTCTTGACGAAGTTTGTCAATGATCTCTGTAATCGTCACGACATAGTCCTCCTTGTTACTTGATGAACATCGTATACAGATCCGGATTTGTTTCCAGCAACTCCACTACCTTATCACGAAGTTTGTCCGCATCCATTTTACGCACTTCTTTTTTTGCGTCTTCACAATATTTAGAACGCAGGAACTCGTCGATGGTGTGACGAATGTCACCAATCTTGTGTGCCCAAGAATACACATCAGAAGTGAGCTTCTGGTTCGTCTTCAGGCGGGAAACAAGAATGGTTGCTGATGCCTCAAACGGAACGCGATAATTCTCGCCAACCTGTGTGAAGAAGCAATCCATGATTTTTGATTTATCTTTGAGAGCATAAACAGTATTGTTCTCAAAATACTGAGTGGCATTATTCAAAGAAACGTCATTAACAGTTTTGCCGGATTGCACTGAATGTAAGATTGCAATATGGTCACGTTCTACATCTGAAACAACCCACTGAACAGGAACGGCCCAATTATTACACCATTCGGTGACAGAGTTAAAGCCGCTCTGCTTCAGCCACAATTCGTTAATTCTGATCTTGTTCCGGTTATAGGCTATTTTGTTTAGCTGAGACGCGATCTTGTTGTCAAAATCTGTTGTGGATGCATCATACTTCGACGCCTTCAATGAAGAGAAAATATCTGTAAGTTCCTCGTCCGTACAACTGTGGCCGTGAGCATCCATGTACTTCTTTAAGACAGCCTTAGAGGAAGTAACGTTTCCCCATACCGTCTTGGCGTTACTGCTGATGAGATCCGTGTATGCCATCCGGTCAGCAGCTTCAATCTTTGACCACTGCGTAGTAGCAATAGTACGCATAGCTTTCAATGTAGGTATCCAATCATAGCCAAGCGTTTCAATTACAGAGCCCGGCACGATCATGTTATCGAAAGCATTATTCATATCGTCGCTAAGCTGCTTTATGCTCTTACGCTTAAGACCAAGCGCTTTGTTCAGGGCAGCAACTGCGCGATATTCAATGCAGAGTTCTTCGACCTTTTCTTCAACCTGCTGCTCTGTCCAAGTAGAAACCTGTCCCTGCATCAGCTGATGTATAGCGTCGAACAGATCAAGATTTGTCAAACCTATCTCCGTACGAAGATCCTGAAGCTCATTTCTCTTTTGCGATATGAAATTGCTAAATGCCTCATATACAGTATTCTGGTCGAAGTATAATTCAGTCAGCGTTTTACGCAGCTGTCCCTTGCCCGTGAATTTTACGGTAATATCGCCCATAACGGATTCCTGATCTCCGGTTTCCGACATAAAATCGCAGAAAAGGGATATTATCTCGTCAGCGGCAGTCTTTGCAGAGGCCCCACCGAATTTTTCTTCCGGCAAATATTCCAGAGACCAGAAAGGCACGCCAGCCTTTTCAGTACACTGTTTAGACATGTATTTTCTTGCCTCAGTCTCATTGACAGCTTCACCGTCACTGAGCTTAAAGACTCTCTTGACATAAGGCTTAAATTTCTGCCAAATTTCAGAGCCCGGAGAAAGGTAATGATTTACCGTCTTGCCACTGCACATGTCGTTAATCATGATGGCAATGTTCTTCTCAGTGAACGGCCACGGATCAACCGACGAGGTCAAGACCGAAGCCCCAATGGAGGAAAAGCGACTTTTTATCACGGCACTGAACTGTAACGGCGATCCGACAGAAGCCATGCTCCGGGTACAGCAACATTTCGGAAAAACCGGTGGCAACGTTGCGTACCACGCCTATCAAAGCTTCAAGCCGGGAGAAATCACGCCCGAACAATGCCATGCCATCGGGATTGCACTTGCCCGTGCAATGTGGGGAGATCGCTATCAGGTCGTGGTTGCAACCCACCTCAACAAAGCCCATTTGCACAACCATTTTGTGTGGAACAGCGTGTCCTTTCTTGACGGAAAAAAGTACGATGACAATAAGGGCGAATATCGGAAACTGCGCCGGATTTCGGATGAATTGTGTCAAATGCACCGCCTTTCCGTGATTGAAAATCCCGGTAAAAAGACACCGAGGCAGATTCACTTTGCCGAAAAAGCGGGAAAGGAAACACGCTATTCCCTCATGGCACAAGCCATTCGGGACGCTTTGGAGATCTCTTCGGGATGGGACGATCTCTGCCACCATTTGCACGATATGGGCTATGATTTTCAGCCGAATTTCGGGAGAAAATATGCGACAATCCGCAGACTTTCAGAGGCAAAACCGGTTCGCATTTATCACCTGGGAGAAGAATTTACACGCGAACGTATGGGTTCCGTTCTGCGCATGAACCGTTGCCGCCGTCGCCCGGACTACGAACATTATTACAAGGGCTACCGCGCATACAACCTGCGAATGCGGGAGCGTCCCGCGCCGCTTCCCTGGTGTTTGGAACAATACCGCAGAAAGCCGTCGCTGTTGGGACTTGTCTGCGCTTTTGTGGCACTTCTCGGCGGTCCCGACCTCCTCGCACCGGAAGAACCGCCGGAGCGCTACGAACCTTTGACTCCCGATATGATGGAGGCGCGAAATAAAATGGAACTTTACTCACGGCAGGCGGTGCTGATGGGGCGGGAGCATTTGGAGACAAAGGAAGATTGCGACCGGTTTCTTGACCGAAGCGAAGCAAACCTTGCAACGTTGACCCGCAAACGGAGTGATCTTTACAACGGGATCCGTCGCTGCACAAAGGAAGAAACGCGACGTGCGGTGAAAGCCGAAATTCATGCCGTTTCAAAAGAGATTTCGATTATCCGCCGGGAAAGCAAAGATATTCGCGCTCTGCTTACGTGCTCCGGTGTCATGGAACAACAGGTAGAAGCCGAGCGAATCGCGCGTATGCGGAAAGCATGGCGGGAATATGACCTGCACCCTGAGGAGTGCCGTGCCATAGAACGCGATGCTCCGGATCGCTACCGATCGCCGAAGGACGGAACGGTTACGAATGCGTCAAGCATCAGAAAAGACGGGAGGAACGACCGATGAGGACGGGAAGATGGCAATCCGGAGGCTTTTTTCAGGTGGACAATCAAATTTTCAGCATGGGACTCTCCCCGCGCGATCTCGCTGTGTACTGCTGCATTGCAATGCACAGCAACCGGGAAACCGGAGTTGCGTATCCGTCCCGACGCACGATTGCCAAAGAATGCGGTATTCAAAAAGTCGAGACGGTCGACCGCGCCATCAAGGTGCTGTGTGCCAAAGGAATGCTGGAAAAACGGCATCAATACACGGCTTCCGGCGGCAAGACCAGCAATATTTACACCATAATCCCTTCATGGGGGTATGGTCCCCGCGCAAAAGAGGATTCAAACCAGAACAGATAACCAGATTACCTACCGGAAGGTTGCGTAATATAACCGTAAATGTAAAATGATAAAAAAGCAGGAGGAAGCATGGCAAATCATTATAAACGGGCAAACGGCACCTATTGTGTGCGTGTGTCAAACGGCATCGTATGCGGCAGACAGCAACTTGTCTCCGCCACATTCTATCCGCCGGCAGGTGCAAATCAGGCAACGGTGCTTCGTTGCCTCAAAGAATTTGAACTGAAATTTGAAAAAGCAGTGCATGACGGAATTTACCGTCCGGGCTACAAGCGGCAAATGAACGATCCGTTCTTTTCCGAAATGCCGCTTGGGGATTATATTTGAAACATTTATTTCCCGAGCGTCGGCGAGAGGCTGTCGCCAAACACCCTTCGTTTCTACCGGGCGGTTTGCGAGCAGTTTCTGATTCCGTCTTACGGCAAAGTCAGGCTCTGCGACATCACACACCATCACTTACAGGATTTTATTGATTTTCTCGCTTACCGCACCGAACGCCGAGACGGAACATCTCAAAAAGGACTGAACCCGGCAACGGTAAAGCGCTATGCCACGGTTTTTCGGTCGGTCATGAGCGAAGCCTGCAGGAGAGGTCACACGGAGGAAAATCCCCTGCGACACGACTCCATTGTATATCCGAAAATCAAGGAAACCCGTTTGGATGTGTATACGCCGGAAGAGACGGTCGCTTTCTGCCTTGCATTGGAAAAAGAGCCGCCGATGACGCGCCTGCTCCTGATGACCGCCCTGCTTCTCGGCCTTCGCCGTGCGGAACTGGTGGCACTGGCATGGAACGATATTGACTTTTCTGCCGGAAGTCTAACCGTCAACAAAAGCGCTTACAAAGTCAAAGGATGCGAGCAAAAATTGAAAGTACCGAAATCCCTGCACGGAAACCGCACGGTTTTCTTCCCGGCGGGTTATGAAAAAGCGTTGCGGGAATGGAAATGCGAACAGGATATCCTCAAAGCCAAGCAAGGCGAACGGTGGCGGGAACAGAATTATATTTTTACTACCAATACCGGCGATATGATCAGCGTTTACACGCCGACCGGACTTTGCGCAGAATTTGAAAAAAGGCACGGCTTGCGACACCTGAAATTACACGGACTTCGCCACACCTGCGCATCGCTTCTGGTCGCGGCGGGAACCGATCCCGAAACCGTGCGGGATGTATTGGGACACGACAGCGTAACCACAACCGATATTTATCTGCATCCTTATGACAGGCGCAAAAAAGAAGCTGCCTACCGTTTGGAAGGTATTCTGAAAGGAGATCCGGCTTGAGACTGAAAACATTGCAACAGGCGGTCAATGCCATGAAAGCAGAAGATCCTGACACTGCGCTGAAACGCTCCATGCTCCTACGATTGATTGCAGACGGCATTCTTCCCTATGAAATGCACGGAAATCGGCATATCGTGGATTATGATCGGGTCAAGCGATGCCTGTGCGACCGGCTGACGCTCCGTGACAGCCGGTTCGGACCGCATTTGCGCACCGTGGAAACCGCGATACGGGAACTCCGAAAAAAGCAACCCGAACTTGGGCTTGGTGAAGACCGTATCCGCAATCTGATTGCACGTGGAAAAATCCCATCGCTCCGTGTTGGAAACCGCTCCTATATTCCGATGGAGGCATTCTATCCATCCAACCTCGAGCGCATCCGAGAGGAGATTGCCAATCAGACCGGCGGGCGAGTATGCCGTCCCCGCCACCCTCAGCAAAGCTACGCCGATGCCCTCTTGGATGACATTCTCAAACGCGGGGCAAAAACCGTAAAACCGAAAAGAGCATAAATGCCGAGCAGGCGCAGAACCGAAAACAATTCTGCGCCTGCCTTTTCAATATTTAATATCCTTATATAATTATACCTCATCGGGTATATAATCATCAAAAGCAATTGTACTATACCTTTTAGGGTATATTTTTAATATTTTCTATTGACTGTTGCGACAGCATTCTTTTAATGCTATGCGATCACCCTTGATAAGGTATTCTGAAATAATCCAGGTACTTCTTGAACTTGTCCTGCGCCGAAAGGCAGGTGTCGATCAGATATCCCCGTTCCGTGTTCCATTCGTGTAAGCCGCGATAATAAAACAGTTTCAGGTCTTCGTCGATGATGAACGGAACAATACCATTCTTGAGGCACTCCTTGAAAAGTATCAACCGCCCGACACGACCGTTTCCGTCCTGAAACGGATGAATGGATTCGAAGGCAACATGAAAGACGATCAGGTCTTCGAGCGTCTTATCCGGCATGCGGTTGTATGAAGCAAGCAATTGCTTCATTTCGGTCGACACTTCTTCCGGGGCTGTTGTATCACGCCCACCGACCTCGTTGGGGATTTTCTTATAATCTCCGACGGCAAACCAATCCTTGCGGGAATCACTCGTCCCGTTTTTCAGGGTTCGGTGCAGTGTTTTGATGAATGGCTCACTCAGCATCTGACCGGCAGAATCGATGACCAGATCAATGCACCGGAAGTGATTGGCCGTTTCCACAATATCGTCAACATTAACCGTCCCGGCTTCAACACCGATGGTATTGGTTTCATAGATATACCGTGTCTGGTCGTGTGTCAGGCGACTCCCTTCCATGTGATTGGAATTGTAGGTCAGTTCGATCTGCACTTTATGATAGATACCGCCTTTGGTCCCACTCGCTTTTTCTGTCCGCAAAACATCCAGCAGGGTTTCCGGCTCATCACTTTTTTTATTGATCCGATCCGGTCTTTGCGCGTCCTCCGGGATATTCCAGGTCTTTCCCGTCAGGAATGCTTCGGGAATCTTTCCCTCTGCACAGTAATTGCGTACCGTTCTTTCGGATACACCCCATTTCTTTGCGATCTGAGCAACCGATACATATTTCATACACGCCACCTCCGTGTGATATTCTCCATAGATATTATATCACATTATCGGCAAGAAATCAAGAATATATTCGCAATGATTCTGTCTGTTTTTGCCGTTATCGGAAATGCGCTTCATACCTGTTCCTGTCTGTTGCCGTACTCTCTCTGCATGGCATCCACGACACCAACCACTGCTTTCCAAATTTGCAGACATCCACACCATCGACCAGCTTGCCGTATCGTTCATGCGTGTGATTAAATCAGCCTCGTTCGGGTATAATCAGCTGCACACACAGTATTCTATACCCTATAAGGTATGATTTTATAGAAAAAAGCCTTGACAATATACCCGTTAGGGTGTATAATAGTATTACTATGAATCAAATTGCAACGTTTATCAAACAAAAAAGAAAAGAAGCAGGACTCACGCAAGAGGAATTTGCAATCCGTTCGGGGCTTGGGCTTCGCTTTGTCAGAGAACTGGAACAAGGAAAGGAAACAGTCAGAATGGACAAAGTGAATCAGGCGCTTGCCATGTTCGGCGCGGTCGCGATTCCCGGCAAACTGTCCGTAAATGAGAAGGGGGAAGTCTGATGGAATCGAATTACCGTTCGGCGCAAATTTTTGTGCGCGACCGTCTTGCGGGAATCCTTTCCGAAACCGATGCGGGCTACGTGTTTGCCTATGATGCGGACTACCTTGCCGATCCGTCCGCGCAGGCAGTCAGCCTGACGCTCCCGAAGCAATCGGAAGCCTACACTTCCAAAACCCTCTTTGCCTTCTTTGACGGGCTGATTCCGGAGGGGTGGCTTTTGAACATCGTCACGCAGAACTGGAAGCTTGACGCAAAAGATCGTTTCGGCTTATTGCTCGTTGCCTGTCAGGATTGCATCGGCGCTGTTTCGGTACGGGAGGTGGTCGCATGATCTGCCTTTGCTGCGGAAAACCGATAAAAGACCCGCAAAAAGCAAATAATGATTGGCATTATACCTGCATCAAGCGCTTTTTCGGAACAAAAGAACTACCGGAACTGAACCTTTCCGCCGATACCATCGAAAGCATAGCAAACGAATGCATCCGACGCGGTTTTACCGTTCCGGGTGTGCAGAAAAAGCTGTCGCTTCATTTATCAAACGAAACAAATGATAAAGTGCGTCTGACGCTTGTCGGTTATCCTGCCGGATATATTCTCAAACCGCAGACTGCCGATTATCCCGCCCTCCCCGAGGCGGAATATCTTGTCATGCAGATGGCAAAAATGACGGGCATCAAGACCGTTCCGTTTGCACTCATCCGACTTGCGGAAAACGATGAATTTGCCTACATTACCAAGCGTATCGACCGCACGGCAAGCGGCGAAAAGATTGCCATGGAGGATTTTTGCCAGCTTGACTTGCGCGTTACGGCGGACAAATACAAAGGCTCTTATGAGCGCTGCGGCAAAATCGTAAAAGAGTACGCCGAAAATCCGGGACTTGACATGACCGAACTGTTTTTGCGGATTGTATTCTCTTTTGCCGTTGGCAACTCGGATATGCACCTCAAAAACTTTTCTCTGATTGAAACGGCATCCGGCAACGGCGTCTACCGACTGTCCGAAGCATATGATATGCTCCCTGTCAACATCATTCTGCCCGCTGATAAGGATCAGATGGCGCTCACGCTGAACGGCAAAAACCGCAATCTTCACCGTAGCGACTTTCTCGCTTTAGCAAAAAACTGCGGTCTGAATCGTAAATCCGCCGAGAAAATGTTGGGTGAAATCGCAGCCATGAAAGATGCCTATCTCGCCATCTGCAAGGCTTCCTTCCTGCCGGAGGACTATCAAGAGGCGCTGTGCACTCTAATTGACACACGCATCCGGGCATTGCAATAGAGACGAATTTTCCCAAGACATCAAGAAACATTCTCCGGATCGGTTGACAGACAACGAAAAAATGATATAATATGTACCGGAGAGGCAAAAAGAGCTTGGTGCGCGATTTTTTTGGTGCAAAAAGCCGGTGCGAACGGTTTGAAAATTTGCACCAAACCGGGAGAATCCGTTCACTTCAAGCCAAATGCCCCGTACATAGTTCAGAGCAGAAGATAATTCAAAATCCAAGTATAATAAGGGGAAACAGCCGAAAATAATCAAAAATAGCATACGATTTTCGTAGATACTTCCGGTATATATTTCCAGTTGTGGTGGTAGAAGCCGCAAGTTCAAGTCTTGTCACTCAGACCCAAATCGAGAAATCCGAACTTATTCTCCATAGGAGATGGGTTCGGATTTTTTGTATTCTTCGACAGCACGGAGCGTTATGTTCGGAATAAGCGGGGTGAGAGCGCAAATGAGCACTCCGACAAAGAATATACTGAACCGATGTCCGGCGAAAGCATGCTACCCGATGACATAAAGACGGGCGGTGGCGAGGTGTGAAGATAATTCTGCGTAGGCATCGCTCCCGTGCTCCACCGTTGATCCTTTTTCAGTTGTCACCATAAAACACGAGAACGAAAGGATATGAATATGAAAAATGCTATCACATACAAAAATAGGAACGGTTACCTTTATCCCCTGCTGGCACTTCCCGAAACAGAAGAAGCGCCGATCGGCAAATACGGGTGGATGTATCTTGACTATCTCAAGAAACATCGGCGAGGTACATACATTTCTCTGCTGACAAGTGGCAATCTTGGCGAAGAACTCTCCAATTTTGACGCAGAAGTGCGAAACGAAGTTGACCTCATACTTGCCCGACTTATAGATGAACGAGGCATCACGGAAGCTCTGAAAGCCGCGAACCCGCTTCATTGGGTGCAGGAAATGAATACCGCAAAGCATGATGCGGAAGAAATAGTTATGATGATATATACCAAATAAGCAAAAAGCAGCAAAGGGGCAGTTCAATATCCACTGCCCCTCTAATCTAATGGTCATTTAATATCGGGACCACTTTGAAGAATGTCAAACGCAAAAATTACCTTCCTTATCTGAGATTTATATGTATTCAACCTATCGGATTTATAAGCACAAATTATTCCGTCACGATCAAAGGTCGCCAAACACAGTTGAAGAACTGCGATTGCGGCAGATTTATCGTCGTTCAACCATTCAGGTAACTGAAGCAATTCTATCAGAGTTTTTCCTGGCGAAAGGCTTTCCGCAATAAATTTTTGAACGATACACTTCACGGCTTCACTTAATTTGTGATTTTTAAGGAATGACGATGTAAAAGGATTGTTTACATGTGTCTCTTTGCTTACAATAGCTTTGATATCATTAAACTTTTCCTCTTTTTCATTATGTAACGATACTTGAGTTTTATCACGAAACGCAATTAGAGTGTATATTTGTCAATGATGTGAGACCAAAAAGAAGAAAA
>ULVS01036881.1_pt1 | contig 16520 bp, 14 predicted proteins | sample 1959671 | NCBI WGS metagenome assembly ULVS01 (sample SAMEA4835792, study PRJEB28245) | human gut metagenome | biome: gut microbiome; material: fecal sample | place: Denmark | collected 2008
GCCTCCGCCCGCACCTCGCGCAACGCAAAATAGCTCTTTATCGCGTCCGCCGCTTTTCCGTCCTGCCTTATAGTCAGGTTAAGCCCGTATAAAACCGGCTTGTCGGGCGACCACAGGTGAATTTCGTCGATAAGGTCGGGCTTTTTCAAGTCAATCGTAAGTCTGTTCCGCTTGCCCGACAGGCTTGTCGTCAGCGTCGTTCTCTCTCCGCTCGGCGCGACAATCTCCGCTTCGAGCTCGTCGGCAAGCCCGTACTCGAGCGCGACGTCGAGTTTAACCGTAGCCGAGTTTACGTCGGGCGTCATCGTCAGCCGATTTACGAAATCGCCGTCGTGCGCCTCCAGCCATACGCTCTGCCAAATGCCCGTCGTCTGCGTGTACCAGCAGCGGTGCGAGCCGTCCAGCCAGCTCTGCTTGCCGCGCGGCTGAGCCTCGTCCTGCGAGTCGCGCGCTTCCACGGCGATAATCTGCTCGCCCGTGGGGTTAAGGTAGGGCGTGACGTCGGCGTAGAACGCGCCGTAGCCGCCGCGGTGCGAAACCGCAAAGCAGCCGTTGACCCATACCGTGCAGTCATAGTCGACTGCCAGAAATCGCAGCACCACGCCTTTCGCCTTTTTCAGCGCAGGCGAAAGCGTAAAGCTCCTGCGATACCTGACCGTCGTGTGCACCGATTTATCGCCGATGCCGCTCAGCTCGCTCTGGTACGCGAACGGCACGTTGATTTTCATCGGCATCTCGGCTTTTCCCGTCACGAAATCGGTGACGTTCGCCGCCTCGCCGAACGCGAATTCCCACTCGCCGTTCAGGGTCTGCCACTTATCTCTTTTCAGTTGTGGTTCGGGGTGTTCGTTTCTCATAAGTTTCCCTTTGAAGTAATTTGTCGCGGCATGCTCCCCTCGTAAAACGGCGAAGCCTCCGCTTGTCGATATAATTATAAGGGTTATCGGAGTTATGCACAATACGTTTACATAAATTAGCCTCAAAATTATCCGACTAGTCACAAAATCTTTGAAACGGTTACATTTCCGCCGTTTTGCCGCCGAAAAAAACCACGGTAAAACGGTTTTTTACATGCCGAAACCGCGGCAACACTTGAATTAAAGCGTTCGTTACCGCCGAGATGCTTTACATAATTTGGAAAATTCTCCGTCGTGCTTTTTCAAAAATATTGCACTTCTACCGTTGACAAACCGCCGAGCGATTTGGTATAATCACGGTAGAAAATAAACTTGCCGAAGAGGGGAAAACGACATGCTGTATCCGATGAAGCTGACGCTTGACGACGACGAAAAGGTGCTTAATCTCGCAAAGGCGCTCTCCAGCCCCATTCGCATCGACATACTCAAGCTGCTGATATTTTCGAGTATGAGCGTAAAGGAAATCGCGCTCACGCTTGGTCAGCCCATTTCCAGCACCGCGCTGAACATCAATCTCCTCGAGCAAGCCGGGCTGCTGCTGACCGAGGTCAACTACACCACCACCGGAAAGACGCGCACTTGCTATCGAAGCTGCGACAAAATCGTCATCACGCTCTTCGACCAGCTACTCGAAATGCAGCACGAACGTTCGCTGAAAATCGAGCATAACATTCCCATCGGTTCGTTCTCCACCTACGAGAACATCGTCGCGCCCTGCGGCATAGTGAGTAAGTCCGAGCGAATCGGACTTGATGACGACGTGTCGCTGTTCTTCTCGCCGAGGAGAAACGAAGCCGCGCTGATGTGGTTCTCGAAAGGCAGAGTGGAATACCGCGTGAGCACCGCCGACGTAAAGCAGACGATAAAGCGGCTGGAGCTGTCGTTCGAGGCGTGCTCCGAAGCGCCGCTTTACAACAACGACTTCAAGTCGGACATCACCGTGTGGATAAACGACATGGAAATCGGCACCTGGGTTTGCCCCGGCGATTTCGGCGGCAGGCGCGGACAGTTCAATCCGCCCTTTTGACCGAACACTCACACGCAGTACGGCATTCTCACCAATTGGCACATCACCGACTCGGGCACAACGATGAACAATCAGTTCATGAGCTACGTCAATCTCAAAAACCTGGACATCATGTCCAAGCCCTACGTTTCCGTCAAAATCGGCGTGAAGCACGACGCGGTGCACTGCGGCGGCATCAACATTTTCGGCACCGACTTCGGCGACTACGCGCAGGACATCATTTTCAGAATCATATTCTAAAGCGGTGAGCGATTTAGAATCGCGCCCCTTGGAGCTGTCACGAAGTGACTGATAAGGCTTTAATTAAGGATTACGCTTGGCTATCATTTATAAAACTACCGCGCCGCGCCCCATAAAAACCGTTATTCAAAGAAACGAGCGAACGCAAATGCATTCGCTCGTTTCTTTGAAATTCCATGCTTAAAGCCTGTTCCCTTTTAAAATGCCGTTTATTACGCCTTAAAGCAGCGTGAATTTCATTACCACGGGGTTATGGTCGGAATAAGCAAAGCCCGTGACGACGTTGTCGAGGTAGTTAACCCGGACGTTTTTGCTGACCAAAAAACCGTCGACGATAATGGTAAAGTTTCCTTCTTTATACGGCACATCGCAGTTGCGGCAGGTGGGCTTCAAGCCGTCCGAATAATCCGTCGCGTGCACTACCGCCGGGTACTCGCTCAGCATATCCGTGGGAAACGGCATCGCCCAGCCGAAGTCGACGTGTTCGCCGCCGTTGAGCTTTTGCGTGGAATCGCCCGTAAAATCGTGGTTGAAGTCGCCGCCCACCACGCAGTAATTGCCCTTGTCGTACTCGGCTTGAATTTCGCCGAGCACCATGTTCATCTGCGCCGCGCGGATTTCGTCGCTGCCGCCGTAAGCCGACAGGTGCACGTTGACGAGCACAAGCTCCTTGCCGCCCTCGACGGGCACTCGCGAAACGCTGTAACAGCGGTCGAGGTCGAGAAACTTCGACATGCCCGTGGAAATAGGCAAGCTTCGGCGCGTTGCCGAGTTAATCGCGGACTTCGACAGCGTAAGCATGCCGCTGTTGGACGCGCCGTGCGGCTCCAAAATAGGATAGAACAGATACGCCGAATGATAATTCACCGCGAACGCCGACGAAAAACCCTCGAAATAGCTCTTTACGATTTCGCGCTCGTCAATATCGTAGCTGCGCGTCGAGCCTGTGTCGACTTCCTGAAAGAACGCGAAGTCGGGCTCAAACGACCTGACCTTTTCCGCGCCCTGCGAAACGCACGCTTTCACGCTGTCCGCGCTTCTTGCTCGCGACTCCTTGCCTCCGTCCATAAAGAACGTGAAATCGGCGGAATAAGCTCCGAAACCGAGGTTTTGCGTGACGACGGTGTACTCCTCGCCCGTCCTGACCGCGCCGCCGCTCGCGTTTTCGGGCGTGAGCGCGAGGTTGTCCTCTATTCTCGAATACGACGCCACGACGTAAATCACATAGCCGCCGACGACGAGAACGATTATGCCGAGAAACGCGCCCAGCGCAATCAATATTCTCTTTACGATTTTGTTCATAATTTCCCTCATTAACGACTGCCGTCGCCATGCCGCAAACAGTCGTCGCTATTTAATCGCGCCCTCGAGTTTTAACAGCGCGATTTTATTTTGTATTCCGCCGCCGTAACCCGTGAGCTTGCCGCCTGCTCCCATCACGCGATGACAGGGCACGATAATGCACACGGGGTTTGCGCCCACCGCGCCGCCGACAGCTTGCGCGGACATTCTCTTCACGCCGCGCTCGGCGGCAATCGTCGCCGCGATTTCGCCGTAGGTGCGCGTGCTTCCGTATGGAATTTCCAGCATGAGCTCGGTCACGCGCCTGCGGAATTCGGACAAGTCGCCGAGGTCAATCGGCGGCGCCGCCCCGGGGTCGCGCCCCGAAAAGTACGCGTCCAGCCACTCCTCGGTTTGCCCGAAAACGGGCAAATTTCTCTCCTCGCCCTCGCCGAACTTGCTTTTGTCCGTCGAGTCCGAAAATATCAGCCCCGTCAGCGACTTGCCGTCCGAAAACATAATCATGTCGTCGAAACCGTCGCACGTGCGGTAGATTTTCTTACATATGTTCATCTGCGTCGTCCTTGTCGTCGTACAGTCTGAAAATCGCGCGGACGTACTTTCTGTCGCCGTCATAAGCCGTCAAACGTCTGCCGTAGTCGCGCACGAGCGCCCGTCCGGATGGTTTAATCGTTTTTGACATGAACGTCGAGTTGGTTGTACGGAATTTCGATACCGTTTTCGTCGAACGCGGTCTTGACCTGCTCCATAAGGTCGAAGTACACCGTCCAGTAATCCTCCGCTTTGCACCAAGCCTTGCTGCCGAGAACGATACTGCTGTCGCCATGCTCGGCTACGCGCGAAGACGGCGCGGGATCTTGTAAGATAAGCGGATTTTTCGCGCAAACGTCAAGAAAAATTTCCTCGGCTTTCTTAAAGTCCGCGTTATACGAAATCGTAAAGTTTATATCCACTCTCCGCGTACTTTTCGCCGTATAGTTTACTATCTCGCCGGTAGACAGTTTGCCGTTCGGTAAGTACACGAGTTTGTTGTCGTACGTACGTATAATCGTATAGCAAATCCGGATATCTTCGACCGTGCCTTCGTAGCCGTTGGCCGCGATATAATCGTCGTCGCGGAACGGGCGCGTGATAATCAGCAGTACGCCGCCCGCGAAGTTCGACAGCGTGCCGTTCACCGCCAGACCCACGCCTACGCCGAGCGAAGCGATAAGCGCCGTTATCGCGCCGGTGTTGATGCCGAGGTAACCGATAAGGCACACCACGACTATGACTTTCAGCCCGACTTTGAGAACGTAACTCAGCGTGCGGTACAAAGTTTTGTCGACCTTGTGCTTTTCCTCGGCTTTCCGACCGTGCTTTTCCACTTTTTTCGCGATGAAATTTATGATCGCGAACGAAACAATCAGCAGAATTATCGATACAACGATTTTTATGCCCGTGTTCATCATCCACGACTGCACCGTCTGCCATATCTGATTCCAGTCCATTTTATGTCAATCCTATTTCGTAATTCAGTCTAAAAATTTGTCGAGTTCGGCGGCGACCTTTTTGTTTACTTTGACTTTCGGATCGCGGTAAACCTTGCCCCTCGCCACGACGTAATCGAGGCTTCTCAGATTTTTGAGGTCGTCCAGCGGATTGCCGCGCGTCACGATAAAGTCGGCGCACTTGCCCTTCTCTATCGTACCCGTCACGTCGCCCAGCCCCAAAAGCTCCGCGCTCCGTTTCGTCGCGGTGTACAGCGCGAACGCGTTGGTTACGCCCACATACTTGTGGAAATAGTAAAGCTCGCGCCAAAAGTCGTACTGCGTTATCCACGGGCAGCCCACGTCGTTGCCGAGCACTACCGGTATGCCGTTCGCTATCGCGGCTTTGGCGCAGGCGATTATACCCTCGAAAACCACGTTGCCGTTAAACTGCTCCACTTCCGTTGCGTTGGTAATGCTCCTGTCGAACAGCGCGTAAGGAAGCGCCGGCGAAATCGTCGTGCAAAGGTACGCATTTCTCTCCTTAAAGAGCCGCAAAATCTCCTCGTCGGGCTTGGCGCCGTGCTCGATTGAGTCCACGCCGTTCTCGAGCGCGACTTTAACGCCCTCGGGCGACTCGACGTGCGCGGCTACCTTATAGCCTGCAGCGTGAGCCTTGTCGCACACAGCCTTGACCATTTCGGGCGGCATTTTCAGCTCGCCCGGCACGCCCTTTTCCTTGGCGTCCATTACGCCGCCGGTTATCATCAGCTTTATGAGGTCAACCCTCTCGCCCTCGATTTGCTCAAGGTAAGCCACGGCTTCGTCGGGCGTTTTCGCCTCCACCGCCACCGAGCCTGCCATGTGACCGCCCGGCACGGAAATGCCGCGGTTCGCCGCGACTATTCTGGGACCCACTCGCTTGCCGTTCGTAATCTCGTCGCGAAGCCGCGTGTCGAAATCGCCCAAACCGCCCACAGTGCGGATTGTGGTCACGCCGCTCATGAGCTCCGCCTCGGCAAAGCCGCGCACCATTTTGTAAGCCACGGCGCGAGTGAGCGCGCTACTCATTATCGTGCGGACGAGTTTGGCGTTGTCGCGCTGCTTCTTTTGCGGTTTGCCGTTGCCGGCGAGGTGAACGTGCATATTGATAAGCCCGGGCAAGACGTAAGCTCCGTCAAGGTCGACGATTTTGTAGCCGGGGTGCTCGCCGCGCGGCGCCACGTCCTCGATTTTATCGTCGCAAACGAGAATGTCAAGCCCCTCCGCAGGGCGCATGTTCTCGTCGCCCGAGAGAATTTTTCCGTTTATAAAAGCGTATTTCATCTGCTACACCCCGAGCGAGCGCACCCAATCTTTCATGTCGGCTTCGGAAGCGCGATTCAGCATTTTCCCGGGTTTGAAGTTTGCTGTCGGCGCAACGCGGCGAAGCACGTCCACGGTTTTACCCATGCCGCTGCCGCCGCTCGTTGCGAACGGCACGATCGTTTTGCCGGCAAAATCGTAACTCTCGAGGAAAGTGTTTATAATCGTGGGCGCGACGTACCACCAGATGGGGAAGCCTACGAAAACCACGTCGTAGTCCGCCATGTTCGGCAGCTTTTCCGCGATTGCAGGGCGCGACGTGGGGTCGTTCATCTCCACGGTGCTGCGGCTCTTCTTGTTCGTCCAATCGAGGTCGGCTGCGGTGTACGGCACTTCGGGCTTAATCTCGAATAAATCGGCTTCCGCCGCCTTCGCCAACTTTTTAGCGACTTCCTCGGTCACTCCGCTCGTCGAAAAATACGCCACCAATTTCTTACTCATAGTTTGTCCTCCCTGAAATTCGGTTTACTGTTTAATTATACCCCCGAAGGCAAATAATGTCAATACCGTCGGTAAAATTTATCTCGCCGCCGTTTTTCTATTCTTCGTTTCTATTCTTCGCCCGTATCGGTAAGCCCCGAAAACGCGTGCGATTATGCGCATATATCGAAAAAAGGAGCTTCGCCGATTATAAAATCGCCGCCGCTCCCTACGCCTGCGCAAGTGCGCATATTTGAATATTTACGTTTTTACTCGCAGTATTTTATTATCCACGTTCTACACCGAGGCGAACGACGCGAGGTAGGCGTACCATTCGGAAACAAGGTTGGAAAAGGCTTTACCGCTTCCGTCGGGCTCGCCGGCGTTAATCCGCATTACGCACTCGCCGCCGTAAACGTTCGCGAGGTAACGATAAAAGCTGTCAATCTGAGCGCGGAAACGCGGCTGCTCGTTCGGCGTACAGTACAGCGCGGCAAGGCAATCGGCAAACAGCCAGAAGTCGAAGTTGTCCGCGCTCGGCATAGCGCCGTCGAGCTTTTTCTTATACAGCTCGAACGCCGCGAGATAGCTTTCTTTTTCGTCTGTCGATTGGTCGTAGGTAAAGGTCTGCGAAGCTCCCGAGAACAGGCAAAACCACATTTTGCGCGAATACGCGGAGGTATTTGCGTGGAGCTCGGGCAGCACCTCCGACAGCCGCCCGTGCTTGTTCGTCTGCTTCAACGCGTGGTGAGCGTACTCGTGCGAGAACGCGCCCACGGAATAGATTTTGATATAGTCGGCGTAGGCTTCGCCGGAAATTCCGCGAGATTTAAGCCCGTCGTCGAGCGACACGTCGATATGCGGCATGTCGGTCACGCCGAACGTTTTGTCGGTGATTTCGGTCGTGGCGGCGTTATCGCGCAGCCAATCCGAAAGAAAGTCGTAGGTAATGTCGAACTCGGTTTTCGGCAGAATGAAATCGTTGAACTCGCGGTTTACATAATATGTAAAGCAGCCCTCGTCGACTTTGTATTCGTAATCGCGCGAGTACGGATAGAACGTAAAATCGGTAAGCTGCGCGGCGTAATTTTCGCGCAAAAAGTCGCTTAGCTCCGCGCGAGTTACGCTTGCCGCTTCGCAGGCAGTTTTGCCGCTTTTCAAAAGCCTGTCCGCAAGGTCGCGTGAGAACGCTCGGGCGTAGTCGCGCTCCTCTGCGGTCAAATTTCCGTCCTCGTAAATCGGGAACTGCAAATCGGTGAGAAAGCCTGCCGTTCTTGCCGTGGACGCGTCGAACACGGCGCTTTCGCCCTCTTTGTCAAGCGCCGCCGCAAGTCCGTAGAACACGCCGTAGGGAACCGCCGCGTTGCCGCTCTGCGCCCACAAAAGCCACCCGAGCGCCGTCGTTTCGTCGATACCGACGGGCAGCGCCACCGTAATTTTGCCGTTTTTATCCGCAAACACGGGCATAGCCGAGGGCGAGATATACACGTCGGGCAAGGCTTTTCGGAAATTGTCGGAAGAAATTTCGGCGAAGCGAGCGAACGTCTTTGCCCACTCATCTCGCGATTCGTCATCCGTGCCGACCGCGAAATAAACGGTTGCGCCGTCTGCCGTATAGCTGCCGTCGTACTCGCCCTCTCCCACGCCGTTTATGCCGTCGAACGTCACTTCGCAGGACTTTATGTTGCTTTTCAGAGCGCAGGCGCAGGCAAAAACCGCGACTAATACAATCGTCGCAAACAAAGCTATCGCCGCTTGTCGCCGCTCCTTACGCATGCCGCCTCCGTAAATTCGTTTTCGTCCATTATACCATACGCGCGAGGATATTGCAAGCGGTTTAGTCGCGCATGGGGCACGGGTGCGCACATCGCTTCGTCCGTTACGGTGGAGGACGGCGCGCTGCTCTACGCCACTGCCACGGCTAACAACGGCGTGCCGCTCTTAAAGTGCTCCGGCGCCCTTTCCGTGAGGCAAGGCGCAAGCCTTTTTCTCAACCTCCCGACGCGCGGCTCGTCGCCGCTCCTGTACTTCTCTACAGCGGCAAACGTCGAATTTAATTCCCCGAAAACAGTCGTCCTGTACTCGAACGGCGGCAAGGTCTTTTCGTTTGCCGGCGGCACGGCGGCTTCTCCGAACGCGATAAACCTCGCCGCGAAACAAATCAATTATTGGACTGCCGCCAAAACGCCGTTCACGAGCGCAGGCGGCTTCGACGACGCGCCGCTCCTCTCTTTCCGCAAAGCCGACGGAGAAGCTGCGGCAATTACCCAAAAGACCACCTCGTCGGCGGTCGTTTCACCATCGTCCAATCTCGCGGAGGGCAACCCCGGATACCCCGTGAGCGCGAGCCTCGATTTCACGCAAGCCGCGGTGCTGTCACAGGGCGAGCTGGACGTAAAGGTAGACGACGTTTCCGATTTGAGCGCGTTCGTCACGGGCACGACCGCCCCGAACGCCGCCGTGGAGTATTCGGACTCGGCGCAGTCAATTAGCGACGCGGCGGACGGAATCGGCGCGTTTTCGCTTCCGCTTACGGTTAAGCCCGCGCCCGGCGTTATCCGCGTCGGGTGGGAGGAAAGCAAGAGCGTTCTGCTGGCGTTCGGCGCTGTTTTTCCGCGAAAAACTCGGTTTTAACAAGGTCGTGGGAATAATTTTCGGCATAGTCACGATCGTTCTTATCGCGCGCGGCGGCTGACCGCCCTCCTTAAACGCATGCTCTTATGGCATATATCTGAAACGAAAAAGACGGCAACCGAAATCGCCGTCTTTTCTTATATATGCGCATATGCGAATACGATATTTAAGCGTTTGATACTTTCCGTAAGTGCCAGATCCAGCAATCGCAGTCGATAAGTCGCGGCACGGTAAGCCCGGCGCTCGTCAGCGCTTTGCCGCTTGCCGTCAGCCCGAGTTCCTCGATAAAGTACTCGTGATCGTCGCATAGCCCGCGAAGTTTGATTATGCGGTCGTGACCGCACGGCTCGGCGCGGAAGCATTCGCCCACGACGTAAGCGCGGGTCTTGTCTTTCGACACGATCGATACCGCGAAACGCTCGCACGCGAACGGATCGATAAGTCTGTAAAAATCGCCCATCAGCACGAGATCTTCTATCTTGCGATAGTCGCGGATCTGCTGCTTTATCCGTTCCTTTTCGTCGCTCGCGAGCGCGCCGGGATCGAGTTCGTAACCGGTAGCGCCCAGCGAAGCGATAGCGCCGCGCGTTCTCAGCGGCGTTACCCGCCCTGTCTGGTGGTTCGGACACGCGGAAACGTGGCACGAAGCGCTCGACAGCGGATAGCAAAACGAAGTGCCGTACTGGATTCTCGCGCGGTCGTAGCAGTCCGTACAGTCGCTCGTCCAAATCTGCGGGAAATAATACAGCGCGCCGCCGTCGAACCGCCCGCCGCCGCCCGCGCAACCTTCTATCAGCACGTTCGGGAACGCGCGCGTAAGTCTGTCCGCAAGATCGTAAAACCCCAGCGTATAGCGGTGCTGAAACTCGCCCTGTCGGTCAAAAGGCAGTCCGTCAGAGTAAAATTCCGTCATATCGCGGTTTTTGTCCCACTTTATATAGGAAATATCGTTCCGGGTCAACAGCCGCGAAATCACGCCGAAAAGGTAGTCTACGACTTCGCTTTTCGTGAGGTCCAGCACGAGTTGGTTGCGGCTTCGGCACGGTTCTACCCCGCGCTTCGCTATCGCGAAATCGGGGCGGGAGCGGTAAAGATCGCTGTCCTCGCTGACCATTTCCGGCTCGAGCCACAGCCCGAATTTCAACCCCGCGCTCTTGCACTTGTCGATAATACCCTTAAGCCCCGTGGGAAACTTTTCCGAATTGACATACCAGTCGCCCAGACTGCAGTTATCGGCGTTGCGCCGACCGAACCAGCCGTCATCGAGTACGAAAGTGTCCGCGCCCAGCGAAGCCGCTTCGTCGATTATCGCGAAAAGTTTCTCCTCGGTCACGTCGAAATAAGTCGCTTCCCAGTTGTTCAGCACAATCGGACGAGGTTTCTTCGCGAACGCGGGGTTTATCACTCTGTCGCGGAAAAAGTCGTGGTATTCTCTCGTCGCCTGCCCCGCTCCCGCCGCCGAATAGCACATAGCGACTTCGGGCGCGGTAAACTCCTCGCCGGGCGCGAGTTTCCATAAAAAGCCGTAGTCGTTCACACCGCCCTGAACGCGGACGCGGCGGTTACTGCCGCGCTCTGCCGCGAGCGCGAACGAGCCGCTGTACAAAAGCGCGAAGCAATAGCATTCGCCCGAGGTTTCCGTGCAGTCTGCCGTTCTCAGCATAAGGAACGGGTTCATCTGATGCGACGAGTAGCCGCGCGTCGACTCGATCCTTATCGTGCCGTCCGCGACGGGCGTAGTCACGGGCGTGCGTTCGCTCGCCCAATCGCCTGCAAGCCGCGTGGCGTAAAACTCGCCGGTATCGGGAAGGTCCAGACAGAACGAGTACGCGCGCTCGAGCGTGACCGCGTCGTCGCCGTCGTTCCTTACTACGAGATAGCGGGTAAGCACGTCCGAGTCGTCCGCGACTATGTAATAAAGATCGATCGTAAGCCCCGAACACTCGTCCTTAACCGTCACGATCAGCGTTTCGTCCGCGACCCTTACACCGGGAAGCCCGTCGGGCTTCGTCGCGCCGCGCACGATCTTATGCGAAACGTAGCGAAAAGCGCTCATCGCCGCGCCGTCGGAGCGCCGCGCGATAACCGTCGCCTGCCGATAATCGCCCCTGCCGAAACTGCCGATTTCTGACGGCGTGTTGCCGCTCGTCATTTCGCGGTTGGTGTCGGCGAGGTTCGGTTCGGCGCGAGAGCCGTGTTCGCGGATAAGGAACGCGATATCGCCGCGCTCGATTTTTTTGCCGTAATATAGTTGTTGAAGTATTCCCGCCGCGTCGACGTACGCAAAGTAGTCGTAAGTCTTGCCGCCGAGAATAAAGCATCGGGTGTTGACGTCGTAAGTAATCATGTTTATTTCCGTTTCGTTCGTTTTTAGTCGCCGACCACGGTTTTATACAGCGTTTGCGCGTACAGTCGGTGTCCGTAGTCGCCGGGATGGTTCACGTTGTTGCTCGTGTAGTCTATAAAACGCTTGTGGGCGTTGACCGCTTGGAAAACGCTCGTCACGTCCGCGAACGCTACCGCCGTCCGCTCGCCCGCGATGCGACGAAGCACAGCCTTGTACTCGGGCTGGCGCGCGAGTATGGGCGTGCGGTTGCCCCAGTTCACTCGGATTTCGGCGTTCGGGAGCATGGGGGACACGAGTACGATTTCCGTTTTCGGGTTGCGCGCGGTTATCTTATCGATTATGCTTTCGATATTGTCACCGTAGTCCGCGGGCGGGATATCCACACCGTCGTTCATGCCGAACGCGATCACGACGAGGTCGGGCGCGTACGCGAGCATGTTTTCGAAGTTCGCTACCCCGTCCTGCTCGTACAAAGCCCATCTGCTCGTCTTGCCCGCGAGCGAAAAGTTTCTGAGTTCGACCTTATCTTCGCCGAATTTCGCCTTAAGCGAAGCCTCGAAAAGCCCCGCGTACGGCGGGCAATGCGGCGCGATATCCACGTTCTCGTACCCCGAAGCCGTCCAGCCCTGCGAAATACTGTCGCCCAGTACCGCGACCTTGAGTTTCGCCGTGCCGACGCCGAGTATCGCGTTAGTGCGCGGCAAGCGGTCGGACTGCGTTTTCGGCACGCTTCCCTGCCACAGCGCGGCGTGTCGATAGGTTACGGCAATCTGCCACTCGGTCATGCCCAAAGCGTGTTCGCCGTTTTCGACTATCGCTTCGCGGTAGATCTGCGCGCCGCTGCCGTAGCGCTCGGGCATCATCGCGGAGGAAGTCGGGTTGTAAGTATCGATATAAAATTCGTCGTAGTCCATCGCTTTTATCGCGCCGTCGGGGTTTATCCGAAGTTTTCCGTCGGACGTAAGCGAGTAGTCCTTGCCCTCTTCGTAGAGTACGTCCAGTCCGTAACTGCGCACGGACGCGATCTGTTTTATCGGGTATAGGAGTTTGATCGGAGCGATCGAGCCGTCCTTTTCTTTACGGACGAACGCGGTTTCCGCTACCGCCACGCCGCCGTCGTTCCATATCGGGGTCATGTACGCGCCGAGATCGAACGCGCCGAGGTCGTAGCCCTCGAGGTTCTCGGTCGTTCCGTCGGAAGATCGGGGTCGACGTAAGCCGCGCCGCCGTCGTCGGGTTTGCCGGTCGGCGTATCCGCGCAAGCCGCGAGGGGAAACGCGAAAAGCAGTACTCCGAGCAATATCGCAATCAGTTTTTTCATCGTAGTCCTCCTCACGCCGCGGTAAACTTCGCCAGCGCGCCGCTACCGGCGTTCTTTATGAAGTAACTTATTTCTATAATTCCGTCCCAGTTCTCGGGTGCGTTCGCGTTAAGGTCGAGCGAATACTTGCCGCCCGCTCCGAAAATGTGGCTTTCGTCTGCTTTCTCTCGCGTTCCGAACGGAAGCTCGGGGTCAGAGGTAAAGCCGTCAACCGCGATTTTCACCGACTTTACGAAGCCGTCCGCGGTGTGGTAGTCCACTCTCACGCCCAGCGCGGCGTTCTCTCCCGCGGCAAGTTCGCCGTAAGTTTCCACCGCGAAATCAAGTTTGCCGAGTTTGTTCGCACCGCTCGTTATCACGGCTACGCTCGCTTCGCCCTCGTCGTTATCGAGCATGCCGAGGTAAGCGGCGAAACTGCCGTTGAACACGTCTGCGAACGGCTTGCCGTCGCCGCGCTCGGTATAGCAGTATTCTTTTTTCATTAACTGCCCGATATTCGCCGTTTTATCGAGTTCGCTCTTGCTTTCGGCGGTATTGAATTCGATATAGTAAGCGCCGTTCACGGGGATTTCCAGAGTAACGCCGCCCTCGTTTTTAGGCTTTTTAATAGTCTTGTAAACCTCGGGCGTTTTGTTCGGAAGCCGCTTGACGTAATAATCGGGAAGTATGCCGTAAACCGTGCAACTTTCCGCTTCGAACGGCAGGTTTTTCCAGTCGATCGTGACGGTTTGCGTTTCCTTGAGCGCGCGGTTGTACACGATCGCGCCCGCGCGTAACGAGTCCGCGCCAGCCATTACGCCCGCGGTTTTGTTTCCGTCGCCGCTCGTTTTCACGCGGGTTACCGGCAGTCTGCCGTAAGCCCACAGCGCGTGGTACACGGGGTTGACCGCGAGGTACGGCTCGAACAGTCCGAACTGCTCGGAAGCGATCCACATCGGCCAGGAAACGCGCGTCACGTCCGAAGCCTCGTTTATCCTCTCGATTGCGTCGTAGAACGCCCACACGCGCTCGTAAGTGTCGTTCATCTGGCTCTTGCCGCCGTAAAAATCGTTGGAAACCGGGTGATACTCGGTAAGGTGCTGTTGCACTTTGCGCACGTCGTAAGTCTTAGCCGTGCGTTCGAACGCTTTTCGCACTTCGTTTATCTGATAGGTGAAGTTGTTCTCGCCCGTGCCGCTCGTATAGTCGCCCTCGAGATCGCCGTCCGACGGCCCGTAAAAGTGCCACGAAAAGCCGTCGGGCATAGCGCCGCGAGCCGCGGAAGTCCCGAAAAAGTAATCCCAGCCCGTGGTGGTTTCGCCACCGAGCGTAGCGGGTTCGTTTATGAATTTCAGAGGTCTTGCCAGACCTGCGGAAACGACGGAAGCAAATTCGTTGGCATCGTAATACGCTTTCGCCGCAGTGATAACCGTATTTATCCACTCTTCGGTGCTTCCGAGCCAGTAAACGTTGCCCTCGAGATCGGGTTCGTTCCAGGTTTCGAGCGTCGCGTAAATCCCGTTGCGTTTGAGATAATCCGCGACGTTATAGCAAAATTCGTAATAGCGCTTTGGGACGGGAACGTTCCGGAAGTCGAGGTCGTCGCCCTCTTTCGTGGCGTAAGCGGGCGTACCCACCGCCGCGAGGTACGGCGAAACGCCGCTTTCCTTGCACGCGTCGATAAACTCGCGGGCAAGATTCCATTCTTCGTCCGAGCCGCCGCTCCTGCCGTTGCGACCTATCGGCTTTCCGATGCCGTTCTGCTCGTTGCCGAACATCAAGTCGATACGGAAGTTATCGGGTTTCAGTTCGTTTATGCCGCTCAGAGTTCCGAGCGCGGCGGGATCGAGCGTGCCGTCCGCTTCGCCCATGAACGTCCAGGTCGGGTTGAACATATCGATCTTTTTGAGATTCTGCGGCAACGTGCCGTCCACCGCCGAAAAGTCCACGGAGATACGCGCGCCCTTGTCGCCGCACGCCGCGAGCGCGCCTATCGACCCCGCGCACACTCCAAGCGACAGAAGCACCGCCATGATTTTATTTTTAACCGATCGTTTTTTCATTAGTCACCTCAGTATTCCACCGACACGCGCACGTCCGTAAGGTCGTTTTCGCTGCCGTAACCGGCGTTAAGCACGAAGTACAGCCGCTCGCCCTTTTTCAGTTCGACCGTAAGTTCGCCGCTCGCCGCGCTCGCCTTGCCGTTGCCCGAAACCGAAACTTCCGTCAGCGTTTCTTTCGCGCCGTCGCCGAGTACCGAGAACAGCACGCCGTCGTCCGCTTCGGTCTGTATTCCGATAAGTCCGACGGAAAACTTCACCGCCGCCTTGCCGCTTTTCGGCGCTTCGAACGTCAGAATAACGTCCTCGTTCTGATGCGGTTTCCACTCGTTGCCACACACCGTCGTGAGCGACGAGTTGTAGCAGCCCTTGTACTCATTGTAGGTCATAAGCGTGGGCTGAAACGCCGCGTCGCCGAACATATACGTCCAGCCCCTGTAGCCTTGCGTAGGCGCAAAATCGGCTACGTTGTCGTAGCGCCCTCCGCCCGAGCAGGCGAAACAGCACGCGCTCGTAACGAGCGCCGCGATTATCGCAGTAAGTCTTTTTTTCATGATTCTTACCACCTCTTCCCTGCCGTAAGCCCCGCTGCCGCCGCAAGCATAGCGGTCAAAGCCGCCGCGCCGCCCGAGCCGCAGCCCGCGTTTTTGTTTTCTTCCGTTCCGTTCGTCCCTAAGATTTCGGCTTCGTTTTTCGCGACCGAGAGGTACGCGGACAAGTCGCTTCCGGGGTACGCGGTCGTAATCTCGTCGCAGTAGATATTCGTGATAAACTCTACGCCGTCGCCCACTTCGTCCTGTTTTTTACCGGTTCCGAGCGAGTAAACGACGGTATCGCCTTTTTTGACGGTGAGCCGCGTTTCGGGGATAACGTACGTTTTTTTGCCGTAATAGTCGCAGGTTTCTTCCCACAGTTTCGCGCCGTTGAAATACAGCCCAGCGACCGCGCCGTCGCCCTCGTTCGAACTGCGCATGACGAAGCCGCCGACGGAAATCGTGCCGTCGAAGTCCGACACCCAGATTTTGAGATCGTCGAACTTGCCCGACGGGTGCATTTGCGTTTGCCCTATGAACTGATAATTGAATCTGCCCGTCCAGCGGTAATCGCCGTAAACGTATCTGTAGCGCATAAGGATATACTTTTCGGGCGTGCCGTAGGCGTAGTACCAGCCGTACTTGCCCTGCTCGTCCGAATAATTCCTTATCGGCGCGACCGAACAGCCGATATCGTCGCCGAGCGCGACCGCCTCTGCGCCGTCGTCGGGCGTGAAAACCGCTTCGAACGTCGTAGTATTGCCGTCGCTGTCGTTGTTGCCGTTGTTATTTACCGACAGCGCGATAAGATCGCCCGCGTTTACTTTCACGCCCGTTATATCGAAGCGCGCGGCGGTATCGGTTTTCAGTTCGTAATCGGCGTAATTCTCGCTCAGCGCCTGCGCT
>ULVS01022974.1_pt1 | contig 16048 bp, 9 predicted proteins | sample 1959671 | NCBI WGS metagenome assembly ULVS01 (sample SAMEA4835792, study PRJEB28245) | human gut metagenome | biome: gut microbiome; material: fecal sample | place: Denmark | collected 2008
CTGGCAGGGGCGCGCCTGTTGTTGCGCTGTGCCCCGGGGGGAAACCGCACAATTCGAATTTTACAAAAAAGCAAAAGGTACAATATATCATTTCAGGGAATAAAAGGCAATAAAAACTCCGCACCTCAAAAAAGTGCGGAGAAGATGATGTGTGTCAATCGTTGTTTGCGCTTTGCTTACTTGTAAGCGTTGTTATCAAATTTTTCCTTTTTTTGAAACTGAACAATATCAAATAGACCGTCAGTGTACCGAATGCAATGATAAAAAGAGAAACTATTACACATGCAGTGTAAATTTTGTTCTTGAATCCGATGAACAACAAATAGAACATTAACGCAAATAGAATAACACTTGTTGAAACTATATTCAGTAAATGATCATGGTGTTTTTTGATTATTTCCTCAACATCCGGCGTGCACAATCGCTCGGCTGGAATGTCTGGAAAAAATGAGATCGTTGGCTCGTAAAACCGGTTAACATTTTTGTCGAATTTCCCTCGTGTCAAGTCAAATGAAATCTGCGTGTTTTCACTTAGGTTGATATCAATATACCCGGAAATTTTAAAGGCTGATATGTCTTTTTCCCATTCTTGGACTGTGTTGAATGTTAATACATTCAAAGTGCCTCTGATTGGCAGGAACAAAATGTTAAGAAAAGTTTCGACATAATGGGGAATAAACTGTTCTGACTTCTGCTCAAATTTAAGCCGATAAGGCTGTCCTTCCTCAAGCGAAAAGAGAACTTCGTTAGAAAAACGGTCTATTGTTTTTGATTCTCCGTTCAGAGAAAACACAACAGCGTTATTATCCGGAGATCCGGATATAAGTAAATCAACCATTCAAATCACCTACATGACACAGCAGTCAAAACTGCCGATGCACGGTGCCCTCCTGCCAAGACCACTATTTTTCGTGCTTCTGCGGACTGATGGGCTGCATCTTTTTGTCAAGTCCCACGTAGTTGATTTCCTCCCGGAAGGCGTCCACGCTTTCCTGACTTATCTGCTCCATGCTGTCGTTCACATCGTCGATCCGGTTCCGATGGAAGAACAGAATGTCAACGCCGCGCACAATCCAGAACAGCGGCAGAAGGATCGCCCAGCGAACCAGCACGGGGTATTTTTCCTTCATGGCAGAGTATGGCAGGAAAAACAGCTCAAACCACTTCCTGCGGCGGCGGGTAGAATCCGAGGCGCGCTTGCCCCCTGCCTCCTCCGCTTTGGTGCGGCGATATGCCTCCGAGACAAGTGCCCGCTGACGGTCGCCGAATACCGTGTTGTTGAACAGCCGATCGGTCAGGTAGTCGGTCATTTCGTCCGGCTGCGCATCGTCGAACCATACCGCCACAGTACGCAGGATGTTTTCATGGAATTCATCCAGCCCCAGCTTTGCCAGCTCACCCCGGATGTAGTCCATGTCCATGTCGGGGTGCGCCTGCCGGAACACATGAAAATCAATGACGAACTTGATGCCGGCGCCCACGCCCCGGAAATGCTTGACAAAGTGGGCGAACAGGAATACATAGTGATCCTCCGGGCGCATCTCGTACCGGCAGGGGTGTACGCCGCTGGGACGCGCCGTCCACCAACCGTCACCGTAATACGGCTCCAGATCGATCTCGCCGTCCGGCAACAGCTTGACGTGCAGCTCCACAACCATGCCCTCGGCGTTTTTGTACTCAAAAACGTGATTGGTCGTTTCCTCCAGATGGTAGTCGAGACGCTTCATGAGCGCGCGCGCCGCCTTTGCCTGCTTTTGCCGGATCAGAATGTCGCAGTCGCCCATCACGCGCATTTCCGGCTGAGGGTACAGACGCTTGAGAATAGCGCCCTTGACCGGCATATAGTCAATGCCCGCCGCTTCAAGACTGGCGGTCAGACTGTCAAAATTCTCGATTTGGCGTGTGCTGTGGGCGATGACACCGCCCGCACGGGCAGTGAATGCGGGAAAGATAGGGGAAACAGGGAAGTTCTCCGTCTTGCAGGCACCGTAATAGAGCAGGGGGATGATCTGCTGAGAGCCGGCGAACATCAGTGCGTTCGCATAGGAGAAATCATCGGGCAGGGAGGGGAAGGACTCCTCGGGGGACAGCGCATACCGGACAAGCGTCAGGATGCCTTTCTGAAAGCTGTTCATGAACGAAAACCGGCGACCGCTCGAAGAAACGGTGCATCTCCTTGTCAGAAATGGGAAAACCGGGTTTTATTATACCATACCGGGGATTCTTTGTCAATCGCTTTCACGTTTTCATTTATAAGATATTTTTGATTATAGAAACTCTCAACTACAAGCATTATTCATCCGCACAAGCCAGTCTGCCGACTGACGCCGGAAAACGCCCGGGATGCCATTTTGGCAAAAGTTAGGCAACATATTCCCCTTTGTGCAATTGCCTTACCCGTGTGTGTTGTTCGTCTCCCTGTGCTATATTGTACCCCTTTTTCTGTAATTGTCAAGTGTGCCTGTTTATCTGCTGTTTTGGCAACCGTTACAGCTGTGGCAGTCACTTGTGTTTTCGCACGACCTGCTCAAGGAGTGCCCGCAGGCGCCGACTGCCACCGACCTCCCGCTTGGCGGTGATGCCGGCACGCGCCGCCAAGCCCTGCCGAAGGGATTCCTGCGTCAGAACAGCGTCTACGGCATTGGGCAGATTCTCCCGGGACAGCGCCAACTCTGCGCAGTGATGACGCCGCAGGTAGGTCATGGAAGCGACTTCCCGTGGTCCGTAGGCAAGCAGCGGCTTGCCGCTCGCCATGCCCTCAATGATCTTTGTGGACACGGAGTAGCGTACCCGTTCGCGGTAGTCCGCGTCGAAGGACTCCGCGTGAACAAACACATCCGTGCCGGCCAATGCTTCCTCGTAGGCGGCACCGGTGACAAAGTCGTGGAGCCGCACCGCCGGGCAGGCGGACAGCTCCGACAGTACCTCCGGGTTGCTGTCTCCGGTATAGATTTCCAGCGTGTGCGCCGTGCCTGCCGTGCGATTCTCCGCATCGAGAACCTGCCCGAACTCCAGCAGAGCCCGATCCCTGCCGAACTGCAGATTGCCCATATAAACCATGTGTCCGCTATCGGGATCCCGTACCGGTCCGGCATAGGTGCGCACCCGGAAGGGCGGGCAGGTCATGACCGTTTCCGCCCTGACGCCGAATGTCTTTCTGTACCGGTCGGCAAGCTCCGGACAGATGGTGATTACCAAGGAGGCAAGTCCGGTCAGTCCGGCGATCTTGCGCCGCAAATGCTGCTGCCTTGCTCTGCGCAGAATCTGCGGCTTGTCATCGATAAAGTAAAAATCGTCGCATACATATGCGACAAGAGGTATGGAGTATTGCTTTGCAACCGTCAGGGCTATGTCGTACAGCAGCTCCTGCTCTCCCGGTGCCACAAACAGTACGTCCGGCGCCTGCCGCTCCAACCATTCCTGCAGGGAGTGGTTGTTCCAGTGGGAGACGCTCCACATCAGATCCCGTCCCCAGCGGCTCAGCGTTGTCGGGGTTCGGGGCGCGTGGCAGATCCGTTCTTCCCCTCGATTGCTGAATGCGGCGCAACTACCCGGCTCCGGGGTCACCTCGCCGCCCGTAACCCGGTGATCCAGCAGGGAATGCATTGCATCCCGGTCCGTGAAGCGGTAGTAACTGCCGCAGCAGGTGGTGTCCGGAACCGAGGGGTACAGGTACAGTTGGCACAATTCCTCCGGGTGAAACGCGGAGAACAGAGAGAGCAATGTCTTTCCCATGTTGTTGTAGGTCGTGACCGGCGTGTGTGACAGCAGGAGGACTTTCATTTTCCTGTCCTCTCCGGCATCGCCTGACCGCCGTGCGCGTGTTGGTTGAGCATCGGTTGCGCTTCCGCGTCGAAGTTGAGTAATCGTTGTGTGTCTGTTTCCATCTCAAAAATGCCAATTCCTTTCTCACCAACGCGGAAGTTTTGAGCGGCTCCGGCTTGCCGGAAGGGCAGTCGCTCCGACTGCCAAGGCACAAAACTTCCTGTTTGCTTCCTGCCTGAAAAATTTTCAGACCTTCTTTGCCTCATACTGTCTGCGAACCCGCAGTACTGACATAGTTCAAAATAAATATACAAACATTGACAAATCCGCTGTATTTTACCATGCAGAGCCGGGGGTGTCAAGAGGTTTGGTGAAAATAACAGGGGAAGTCGGCGTAGTATTACAATTGGCGTGAGACTGGAAGGAGGAAAAAGCCGAAAGGTATCGTGTGTTTGTGCGACTCGGATTTCGGAAGAAAGTCGAGCTCACCAAGAAGAAGTCTAAGCACACCGGCAAATACGAAACACCGACCACACTCGGCGCAAAGTGGCAAATGGATGTAAAATATGTTCCCAAGGTCTGCCATGCCGGCAAAGACGGCAAGAAATTCTACCAGAGCAATCGCCGGTGCGACGCCCTGCCGGCTTCGTTCGTTCCGTTCCTCCGCTTCGAACCTCGCAGGGCGTTTGCGTATCCTATCCTACTCATTTTTTGGTCATTTTGTCGGTTTCACATCATTGACCAAACTACACGAAAGCATAAAAAAGCGGGAATTAAGGCGAAAAAGCACAAATAATAGCGGATACTATACAATCTGTAACTTGCAGACGATTTTTTTAATTTAGTTCAAAAAATCGCTTGACAATAGTACACATATGTGGCATACTTTGCGCGAAGACCTTTACATATGTGTAGCAAACACAAAAACAGGAAATGTAAAGGCGAAGGAGGAGAACTCATGTACAACCACCACAATTACCTCCGTCGCGTCTGGGCGGTTCTGCTCGCCCTGACGTTGGTCATCGGCTGCTTCGGCGGCATGACCTTTGTTTCCGCGGAAGCCGGCAGCGATGTCCATGCCGATTCCGTTGCATCGACCGAGGACACCGAAGCCGCAAAGCCCGCACGCCGTACGGGCGGCATGTTACTGAATGCCGGCGGCGTGCTCCGTGCCGCAGCGCAGCAGAGCGGCACCTGCGGCAAAAACACAACCTGGAGCTTTGATCCGGACACCGGCGTGCTGACAATCGGCGGCGAAGGTGCCACGAACGATTACAGCTCCGCGACAGGCACGCCTTGGCAGAGCGTCCGCAAGGCTGTCACGGAGGTTGTGGTTGCAGATACCGTGGACGCGGTTGGCAATTACGCCTTTGCGGACATGACCTCCCTGACCAAGGTGACACTGGGAAATCAGATCGTCAGGCTGGGTGCCAACATTTTCAGTGGCTGTACGGCGCTGGAGCAATTCCGCATCCCCGCGAACCTGACCGCCATCGGGGAGGGCGCGTTTGCCTACTGCAACGCGCTGACTACCATCGAAGTGGATGAGACCAACGACGTCTGGTCTACTGCCAACGGCTGCCTGGTCTGCCTGCTGGATGGTTCGCTGATCGCCGGCACCAACGATGCCGTAATCCCCGCCGACGGCTCGGTGGAGCGTATCGGCAAGTACGCCTTTGCCGGGCGCACGGGGCTGACCTCCGCAGTTGTTCCGGACAGTGTCGTGACCATTGGCGACTATGCCTTTGACGGCTGCACCGCGCTGACTGACGTGACTGTGGCGGATGAAGTGACATTCATCGGCTCGTTTGCGTTCCGCGGTTGCACGGTGCTGACTTCCATTGCTCTGCCGGAAGACTTGGTGTCGGTAGGATCCTATGCGTTCTACGGGGATTCCCGGCTGGCAAGTGCGACCTTCGGTTCGCAGGTCAGCACGATCGGAAACTATGCGTTTTACGGTTGCACCTCGCTGACAACGTTGGATATTCCCGCAAGTGTGACCCGTATCGGTGAGTACGCGTTTGCCTCCTGCAAGGCAATTGCGGAGCTGACTCTACGCGACGGACTGGTCACAATTGGCGCGTGCGCATTTGAAAACTGTGATGCGCTGACTGTTGTTACCGTGCCGGATACGGTTACGGTGGTGGAGGCCGCTGCTTTCCGCAGCTGTGACTCCTTGGAAACCGTTGCTATGGGCAAGAAGGTTGCCAGAATCGGTGATGATGCGTTTGGGAGCTGCAAGAACCTGAAGAATCTGACGCTCAATGAGGGGCTGACTGCGATTGGATCTTCTGCTTTTTCAGTTTGCACGCAGCTTCCCTCCGCCGTCATTCCCGATACGGTGACAACGATCGGAGGTTCTGCCTTTTACAGTTGCACTTCGCTTATATCAGTGTCGCTTAGTGAAGTTCTTGTGTCTATCGGTCGCGATGCCTTCCGCTATTGCACGAGTCTGACCACCGTGACAATCCCCGACAGTGTGGTCAGTGTCGGGGATGGTGCGTTCTATGATTGCAGATCGCTTACGACTGCTGTTCTTGGCAGTGGAATCTCTATGCTGGGTGCTTCTTCCGCCAACGATGGCGTATTTGGAGGCTGCACCGGGCTGGTTAAGGTCACGATCAAGGACGGTGTGCAAATGATCGGAGCCAGGACCTTTGAAAACTGTACAAGCCTTGTAAGCGTGACGCTTCCGGACAGTGTGGAGACTGTGTACTACGGCGCCTTCCGAAACTGTACTGCCTTGGTGCGCGTTAACCTTGGAAACGGTGTCAAATCCATTGGTGCCTATGCATTTTCGGGTGATAAGGCACTGGTGCGTCTGAACTTCGGCACTTCCGTCGAGAGCATCGGAAGCGAAGCCTTCAGGTACTGCAGCGGACTGTCCACGCTGAAGCTGCCTGCCAATCTGCGGAGCATCGGCAGTTATGCATTCGGCGGCTGCACCGGTCTGACAGCTGTCAGCTTGCCGGACAGCGTGCAGAGCATCGGCGGGTATGCCTTTGCGAATGTGAGCGCATTGAAGTCCTTCCACATCGGCAAGGATGCGACCTCTATCGGTGACGGCGTTCTCGCGGGGTGTCACAGCATCAATACGCTCACTATCGCCGAAGAGAACAGTAACTTTGCCTTCCGAGGTGGCTGCCTCATTGATCTGGCGAACGGAACCCTGTTGTACGGCTGTTCCGACAGCAGCATTCCGGCAGACGGCAGCGTATCCCGCATCGGGGTAAGTGCTTTCAGCGGTTGTGCCGGACTTAAAACTGTCCTTATTCCTGCCGGGGTTACCGAAATCAGCGAGAGCGCCTTCGACGGGTGCGCAGGCTTGACAGCGCTGACCTTGCCGGACGGGTTGACAAAAATCGGCAAGGCTGCATTCCGGGGCTGCGCCGGACTGACCGCGCTTGTCCTGCCTGATGCTGTCACGAGCATAGGGACAAGTGTTTTCGGGAATTGCAAGGGCTTGCGCCGGGTGGTGCTGAGCGATAACATCACGGTTATACCGCGAAATGCCTTCTATTACTGCACCGGGCTTGTCAGTGTACACCTGCCTGCCAAGCTGGAGGGGATTGAAGGGGGCGCGTTCTATATGTGTTCTGCGCTTCCTTCCGTAATAATCCCGGAAAGTGTTGTGGGGATCTCCTACGACGCATTTCTCGGCTGCACCAATCTGAAGGACGCATGTTTTGAGAACACGGTCGGATGGAACACAGTAGGCTCGTGGACTGTTACCGGCGACTCCAAAAACGATGCGGCTTACTTGTCTTACGGTTCTGGGAAACAAGTTAACGTTTCCACCTACACCGCCACCTTTGTTGCCGACGGCAAAACCGTAGCCGAGCTGGAGTTCAAAAACACGCACAAGCAGGTGGAGGAGCCGGAGGTGCCGGCAGTTGCGGGCAAGCGCGGCTCCTGGGCGCCGTATACCCTTGGCTATGAGGATGTCACGATCGTTGCGGAGTACACCGACGTTCCGGTCGGTGGGGAGCATCTCGTGTCCTTCCTGGCGGACGGTGTCGTGGTTGCCACCCGCGCCTACTATGACGGCGATGAGTCCGTGACCGTGCCCGAGGTGCCTGCAAAGGCTGGGTACACCGGTGCATGGGAGAACTTCACACTGAACGGAGAGGATATCACCGTTCGTGCCGTCTACGCGCCCATTTCCTACGCCGTTATCTTCCTTGCGGAGGGCAAGGTGATTGCCACTGCCACCTACACGGTCGAAAACAAGGATATTGCCTATCCTCCCGTGCCCGCCCGCACCGGCTATACCGGCGAGTGGGAGGACGTGGAGCTGACCACCGGGAAAGTCACTATTTCCGCTGTCTATACCCCCATTGTGTACACCGTGACCTTTATTGCCGACGGCGTGACCGTCGGTACCGTGACCTACACCGTCCGTGACAGGGCCATCACTGAGCCGGATGTTCCCGCCAAGGAAGGCTATGTCGGGTCATGGGAGACATATACGCTGACCGGCGGCGATCTGACGGTACAGGCAATCTATGAACTGGAGCACACCCATCGCTATACCGAGGCAATCACGCCTGCCACCTGCACCGAGGCGGGGCTGAAGACCTACATCTGCACCTGCGGGGACAGCTACACCGAGATCATTCCGGCACTGGGTCATGACCTGAGCCACCATGACGCCAAGGCTGTCACCTGTACCGAGGCGGGTTGGGCTGCCTACGACACGTGCACCCGTTGCGATTACTCTACCTATGTAGAGATTCCCGCGCCGGGACACGCATGGGACGATGGAGTTGTGACGCTTGCCCCGACCTACGAGGCAGAGGGCATCCGTACTTACACCTGCGCCAACTGCAACGCGACCCGCACGGAGTCTATCCCGAAGCTGGTTGCGCAGGATGCAGCACAGTTTGTCATCAGTACCGTGCGCGGCAAGGCGGGCGATACGGTCAAGGTCACCGTTGCGCTTGCCAATAACCCCGGTATTGTGGCACTGCGTGTCAAGATTGCGTACGACACCGATGTTCTGACGCTCACGGCTTACGAGACGGCGCTGGAGGCAGCCTCCTTCGGACCGCTTGCCAATATGCCGTTCTCCGTGTCCTGGGCTGATTCGCTGAACGGCAACGTGAGCGATGACTTTACCCTTGTCACCCTGACGTTCCGGATCAAGGACGGTGCGGCAGTCGGAAAGTCCGCCATTACGCTGACCTATGATCCCGAGGACGTGTTCAACAGCGACTGGCAGGACGTGGAGTTCAAGGTGACTGCCGGCGGAGTGGAGGTCGTGGAATACGTTCCCGGTGATATCAATGGAGACGGGAAGATCAACATGAAGGATCTCGTTCTGCTTCAGCAGTACCTTAACGACTGGGCAGTGACCCTTGACGACCTCGCCGCAGATGTCAATCGAGACGGCAGACTCAATATGAAGGATGTCATTCTGCTGCAGCAGTATCTCAACGACTGGGCAGTTGAACTGAAGTAACAAGTAACCTGTATGCGTGACCTGCCCTTCGGGGCAGGCACGCCTAATCTCAATCTGCGCCCAGCAGAAGTAAGGAGTATGGTATGATCAAACGTATATGTGCGGCGCTGCTTCTCCTGACACTGTTTCTGAACCAGCTGATTTGTCTGCCCGCCATTGCCGACGGGGAAACGGTGGACACGAAGCCTGCCTTTGTCCTGTCTAATGCGGAGGCAAAACCCGGCGAAACGGTTCAGATTGAGGTGTCCATCCGGAACAACCCCGGGATCGTGGCGCTGAAACTGAAGGTGCGGTATGACGATTCTGTCATGCGACTGACCGGAAAGGCGGTCGGCGCCCTCGCCGAAATGACATTCGGACCGATGACCAAGAACCCGTTTACTATGTCCTGGGCAGACGGTCTGCATGGAAACAATACGACCGTTGGGGTCGTGGCGACTCTGACATTTGTAGTCGCGGACGATGCAACCCCCGGCAACTACCCCATTACGATTTTGCACGATGATGAGGATGTGTTCAACCTTGAATGGCAAGACATCCCGTTTGCGGACATCGCAGGTACTCTGACGGTCGTGGCGCCTGAGACGGAGCCCGAAACCGAACCGGAAACTGAAACTGAAACCGAGCACACGCATACTCCCGCCGAAGCAGTCCGTGAGAATGAGGTCGCCCCGACCTGCGACAAGGCAGGAAGCTACGAGGAAGTGATTTACTGCTCCGAGTGCGGCATTGAGATCAGCCGCGAGAGCAAGGACATCCCCATGATTCCGCATACCCCCGCCGAAGCAGTCCGCGAGAATGAGGTCGCCCCGACCTGTAACAAGGCAGGAAGCTACGAGGAAGTGATTTACTGCTCCGAGTGCGGCATTGAAATCAGCCGCGAGAGCAAGGACATCCCCATGATTCCGCATACTCTCGCCGAAGCAGTTCGCGAGAATGAGTTCGCGCCGACCTGTGACAAGGCAGGAAGCTACGAGGAAGTGATTTACTGCTCCGAGTGCGGCATTGAGATCAGCCGCGAGAGCAAGGATATCCCCATGATTCCGCATACTCCCGCCGAAGCCGTCCGCGAGAATGAGGTCGCCCCGACCTGCGACAAGGCAGGAAGCTACGAGGAAGTGATTTACTGCTCCGAGTGCGGCATTGAGATCAGCCGTGAGAGCAAGGATATCCCCATGATTCCGCATACTCCCGCCGAAGCCGTCCGCGAGAATGAGGTCGCCCCGACCTGCGACAAGGCAGGAAGCTACGAGGAAGTGATTTACTGCTCCGAGTGCGGCATTGAGATCAGCCGCGAGAGCAAGGACATCCCCATGATTCCGCATACTCTCGCCGAAGCAGTCCGCGAGAATGAGGTCGCCCCGACCTGTAACAAGGCAGGAAGCTACGAGGAAGTGATCTACTGCTCCGAGTGTGGCATAGAAATCAGCCGTGAGAGCAAGACAGTTCCCGCTACCGAGGCGCATGAAGACAATAACCACAATCATCGTTGTGATGCCTGCGGCAAACAGCTGACAGAGTGCATCGACGAGAACAATGACCGCAAGTGCGATATCTGCGGGAAGATACTCCGCCGGACGATCGATGACGCCGTTAGCGTGTTTGCCATTGACGACATATGCGAAGCGGATTTGATCAAGTGGCACTCCGCAGTTATCGTGATTGGGGATACAGTGTCTTTGCGGATCAAGTTCAGACTGCCTGCCAAAGAGGATATGGACGGGAATATTATCCGTGCGGATTTTGCAGACGGAACCGTTTGTGTGTTTACACAGGATGATTTGGTATTGGGTGAGGATGGCTTCTTCTACGTTGAGATCAAGGACATTCCCGCTTCCAGGTTTGACACCGAATTCACCATTGCCATGTATGCAGATGAACAGCTTGCTTCGGATATTCTGCACTATAGCGTGGCATCCTACGTATACGCGATGAAGGATAACGACCGTACGGGTCCCCGCGTGAAAGAGATGTACGAGGATCCGCAGTCCTAAGGCAGTATTGCACAATTTTGGGCGGCACAGATGTGCCGTCAGAAATTGTGTCAGGTGTAGCATTATAACTAATCAAAGAGAAAAAGAGGAGGTTTATCTATGAACAAGAAGGAGTACATCAAATTGGAAGCTCGGATCGTTGCCTTGCCGATGAAGGAAAACATTGCCGCCAGTGGCGTACCGGTTCCTCCGGATATACCGGATCACGGAGATGTCTTTGTCGGCGACGACGACGTGTTTGAGAACGACTGATTAGAACATGGCATAGGGGCGTAGTGGATATTCTGAAAGGGAATCCACTACGCCTTTTTTTGTAACCGCAAATGCTGTTACCCCGTAAAAGCACCGCAAAACTCTTGACGGCTTGTCTGATTTATGGTATACTGAAACACGGTTCATGCACAAGGACATCCGTGAGGCGGAACCGGAAAAGCGGGATATATAAGAAATGAAACAATCCTCCATAAAACTGATTATTTTTGACCTGGACGGAACCACGGCGGATACCCTTGGCGGCATTACCGCAGCCATCAACCGCGCACTGACCGCCTGCGGCTTGCCCGGGCATACCGAGGAGGGCGTGCGCCGGTTCGTCAATTATGGCACGAGCCGGTTTGTCGCCGAGGCAGTGCCGGAGAAGCTCCGTCACGACGACGCGTTACTGGCACGCGTCACGGCGCTGTATCTGGACGCGTACCGTGATACCTATACCATGACGGAGGTCTATCCCGGTCTGCCGACGGTGCTTGACCGGTTGGGACAGCGCACACTGCTTGCCATGAATTCCAATAAGCAGGACGAATTTGTCGGGCGACTGGCGGAACAGCTGTATGCACCCGGCACATTCATGGCGGCGGAAGGGTTTCGCACAGACCGTCCCGGTAAGCCTGATCCTGCCGCCGCACTGGACATCCTGCACCGGGCGTCGGTGTTGCTCGGATGCGCTGTTGCCCCCGATGCGTGCGTGTACGTCGGCGACAGCGACATTGATTACATGACAGCGTGCCGCGCCGGAATGCGCCCGCTCAGCGTCTCGTGGGGGTACCGCCCGTATGAATTCCTCCGGAGTCTCGGTGACCAGCCGATCGCCCGGACACCGGCGGAACTGGAACGGTTGCTGAACGATATGGGGCTTTGATTGCCGTACCAACAAACAGAAACATACAGAAAGGATAACCCATCATGTACCAGGTAAAGATTGTATCTTCCCTCGAAAAAGCCTTCCTTGACAGTGACATCCGCACTTTTGAGCCGCTGACCTCTATCCGGATGATGAAAAACCAGCGCCTGTCCTTTCAGCTGTTCTTCACACTGGACGCGAAGGACGATCCGTACCGTACCATGCCGGCGTTGACGGTCGAGGGCGCGTTCTCCGCCTGCACGACTGTGCGGACGGTGGAATTGGAGCCGGTCGTTTATCCCGCGCCCGCCGAAGTGCTGGCGGTGGATGCGAACTACCTGCGCGGCGAACCGGGGCTGTACCCGGACTGGCTGCGCCCGATGCATTACGGCGGTGCCGTATCGGTTCTGCGCGGACAGCTGCACGCAGTCTGGATTTGCCTTGATCCGCGCGACACGGTAGCCGCCGGGGTGTACCCCGTGACGGTGAGTCTTAAGGGCGGGGACGAGGTGCTGGCATCGGCAACGCTGATCGTTGAGGTGCTGGACGCCGACCTGCCCGAGCAGACGATGAAGGTCACGCAGTGGTTCCACTGCGACTGCCTTGCCAATTACTACGACTGTGAGCCGTGGTCGGAACGGCATTGGCGCATCGTGGAGAATTTTGCCCGCACGGCAGTGGAGAACGGCATCAACCTGCTGCTGACGCCGCTCTTCACGCCTCCGCTGGATACGGCGGTCGGCGGCGAACGCACCACGGTGCAGCTGCTGGACGTGACGGTCACGAACGGGGCGTACAGCTTCTGCTTTGATAAGCTGGATCGCTGGATTGATATGTGCGACCGCGTGGGGGTGCGGTTCTTTGAAATCTCCCATCTGTTCACGCAGTGGGGCGCCGGGCACGCACCCAAGGTTATGGCAACCGTGGACGGCGAATACCGCCGTATCTTCGGCTGGGAGACCGATGCGACCGGAGAGGAGTATACCCGCTTCCTGCGCACGATGCTTCCTGCGTTCCTCGCGCATATGAAAGCACGGGGAGACGACACCCGCTGCCTGTTCCATATTTCGGACGAGCCCTCCGGGGGACAGCTGGAGCAGTACAGCCGCTCCAAGGCAGTGGTCGCCGACCTGCTGGAAGGGTACACCATCATGGACGCGCTGTCCAATTACGATTTCTACGAGCAGGGCGTTGTTGCGACGCCGATCCCCTCCAATGACCATATAGAGCCGTTCATCCGGGGCGGCGTGCCGGGGCTGTGGACGTACTACTGCTGCGGACAGTGCGTGGACGTCAGCAACCGTCTCCTTGCCATGCCGTCCTGGCGGAACCGTTCCATCGGGATGCAGTTCTACAAGTACGACATCGCAGGTTTCCTGCAGTGGGGATATAATTTCTACAATAACATGCAGTCTGTGAACACGGTTGACCCGTACAGCGATGCCAGCGGTGAGTATTGGGTGCCGGCGGGCGACACCTTCTCGGTCTATCCGGCGCAGGACGGCACGGCGTATGAGTCCCTGCGGCTTGTCGTATTCCACGAGGCGCTGGAGGACGTGCGTGCCATGAAACTGTGCGAGTCCTTCTACGGAAAAGAGCGCGTGGTTTCCGAGATGGAGCAGGTCTTCGGCAGACCCATCACCTTCTCCACCTGTGCCGCTTCCGCTGCCGAGCTGCTGGCTGTCCGTGCCCGCGTGGACGAGCTGATCGCCGAGGCGGTCGGGAAGGGAAACGCTATAATCAAATAAAAACGGAAAGCGGGAGCTTTTATGCGCTATTTCAGAAGCCGCACAGGCAGGCAACGAAGCAGGTCACGAAATAAAAACACAGGAATTTATACGCGCCCTTTCAGGAGTCGCACGAACAGGCAGAGAAGCCGGTCGTGCAGCAAAAATGACGGTTGCACCAATGGTTTGTATACGCTATGTTCCTATTTCATTCTTGCTGTCGTATGGCTTATCCGAGGCATCGTGTATCTCATACCCCAAATTGTATACGGCATATGGAGTATTGTTGGATACCATCACTCCGAATACCGGAGTGTTACCCACCGTTCGTTGCTATCCGTCATTTTTGACAAGGGCGCATGGGGAGAGTATTTGATCTATCGCCACCTCAAAAAAATGCGTGGGGAAAGGAGATGGCTGTTCAACGTGTATCTGCCACGCGAGGGCGGGAGGACAACGGAAATCGACGTACTGCTGATTCATGAAAGTGGCGTATACGTATTTGAATCCAAAAATTATGCAGGGTGGATTTTCGGCACGGAAAGTCAAAAGGTGTGGACGCAGTGTCTGAAGCCGTCAGAAAAAGCCCGGACCCGCAAGTACCACTTCTTGAACCCTATCATGCAAAACAACCTGCACCTTCGCTGGTTGCGTCATCAGATTGATAAATCTGACGAATTGCCGATATACTCTGTTATCGTATTCGGCATGCGATGCCGTCTCAAATCCATCCATCTGACTACTGGGCAACATGCTGTTGTCACACATTCCAACCTGCTGCGGCGCGTGACCGGTATAGCAGAGAACCATCAAGCGCTGACTGCAGAGCAGATCAACAGTATATACGAAATTCTCTACCCCATGACGCAGGTCGGTGAGGATGTCAAGCAAAAACATATTCAGGATATTGAAGCGGCACTGCAACACAGCCTGCAAACCGAGGAAACCCAGACGTCCGATACTGCCGAAGCAAACACGCAAGATGCTGCCGAAGCAAACACGCAAGATGCTGTCGGAGTAGACACGCAAGAGGAAAGTGCGATTTTCTGCGAAGTGCCGGTAATTCCATACTCCGCAAAAAACCACCGCACATCGCCCGCGGACACCGGGACTGATGCCCGACATGCCGCGCCGGACGATACTCCGCTCCCGAAGGAAACGCAAGCGCCGCGGTGTCCTGTATGCGGAGGGGCACTGGTTTTGCGCACCGCCAAAAAAGGTTGCAACGCGGGCGACCAATTCTGGGGATGTAAAAACTATCCGAGTTGTCACTATACAGCACCTTCGGATACATATAGTAACGGATTATCGGACACCCGAAGTACGCAGTAACCACAGGGAGCGGCATTTGCCGCTCCCTGTTTTGGGCACTCCATAATCCGTTGTCCATGCCGTTGAGAGCTGTTGAATGCCGCCCGCCGGGGCGGCGCTCCTTGGCAACTGACGGGCATAGGGCGGTTGCCGGCTTTTTCATAATTGCCAAGATTGACTGCTGTTCGGGCGATTGGTGCGGTTCTCAAATCATTTTTTCGCTGAATACGCTGAATACGGATTGACAAAAGTATGATTTCGTGGTAGAATATATCGGAGTAAAATGTCGATGTCCTGTCCTGCCGCGAAATGCGGCGGACGTTGAATCGGAAAACAGAAAAACACAGGAGAGAGACGAATGGAAAACAACAGAAACCACGAGACGTCGTCGGGCAAGGACGAAACCGTCCGGTATGTTCTCTCGGCGGATGAACTGCAGGGGATCATTCGGCGGGCGCTTGATGAGGGCGGGGATCGCGCCGGGCGGCGTGACCGCACCGAAAACGGCGACCGGTTCGGCGCGGACGATCGCGCTGATCGGAACGGGACGGCAGGCACGCAGTCGCGCTGGCAATCCGGCTTCACCGGGGAGGGGGAGTATGTCATTGACCTGAAAATGGCTATGACGGCGCTTGCCAAACGGTGGTGGATCATTCTGCTGGCTACACTG
>ULVS01009062.1_pt1 | contig 15423 bp, 13 predicted proteins | sample 1959671 | NCBI WGS metagenome assembly ULVS01 (sample SAMEA4835792, study PRJEB28245) | human gut metagenome | biome: gut microbiome; material: fecal sample | place: Denmark | collected 2008
TGAATGACGAAAATGGTCATAATTTATAAATTATGCGAACCGAAACTAATAAAGAATAAAGAAAATCGCGACCATATCTGCCGCGATTTTTCATAATTCCGTAAGCCCCAATAAATATTCGGCGGTTACGTCAAACGTCGACACCATAGCGCGCAGGTTGTCGTAGCCGGGCTTCGCTTTGCCCTTTAACCACTCTGAAACCTGACTCTGCTTTACGCCGATTTTAGCGGCAAACGCAGTCTGCGTCAGTCCGTATTCGCGCAAGAATTCCGCAAGGATTGCCGAAAAATCTTTGAATTTCTTATTTTCGACCGTACTCATTATCATAATTGTATAGAAAATTCTACAAATTTGGTTGACATATAGAAAATTCTATGCTAAAATTTTAATAAATAAACGTCAGGAGGAAGCATTATGCCATTTGTACCGGCAATTTGTCCGCAGTGTGGCGACCGAATTAAGGTAGACGATTCGCTAAAAACGGGGAAGTGTCCAAGCTGTGGGTGCGAGTTCGTCATGGAGCAAGCCATAACAAGCTATAACAATTATGTTACGAATAACGTAAACAACACAATCGAAAGCGCTGTTTTTTCAAATCACGACACAATCGACGAGCTTATCGAGCGTTTTAACGCTAATTTAAAATTAGTAAATTTTGAAAAGGAAGAAATATTTGATTCAATTGCTGATTATGCGGGGGATTATGGATTTTTTAAGGGCTTTGCGTGGGCGTACAAAAAATCAGATTCCGCTAAGTCTTTGCAACTGCTGTTCGATAAATATGTTACTAATAATCAATATATGTTGCAGATGACTTCTATTGTAGAAAATATGAAAACTTTATATCCACATGTCGGAACTGTGTATTTATATAGTTATTATCTCAGTGTATTAAACTATTATTTTGCATGTCGTTGCGCTAACACGGTGCTAGATGCCGCGTTGAATTTTGATGATTTTGAGAACGAAATGTCTACGGAAACGAGTAATGAATTATATGCGGAACTTCAAGGCGTTGATTGGTATAGACAAAAGGCTCAGGGTTTAATGATTACATATTCTTCAATATATCACGATAACCATAACAAGTGTTATAAATTTTATCCTGAAATTATAAATAAGAACTTTGATATTATCGAGCATATTAAATCTCTAAGCGGCGATATTGAAAGCATGACCGACGATATTGAAAACAAAATAACCGATTATAGAAATAAGGTTGAGATTTACGCAAACAAAAAAGCCGATATGGAGAAGTGTGAAGCCAAAAAGAATAAAAGAAAATCCAGATTGAAAATGTTTCTATTCTTTTTCATCGTACCGGTCTTTGCAATCTTGAGCATTGTTCTCGCCGCTACCGTTGACGGAATTGTTACTACTATTCTGGGAGTAATAGGAATATTGGTTTTAATTGGCTATGCAGGAGCTATTTGGGGATTGATTAAACACAAATAAGTTAGGTGTGGAAAACCATGCTAGCCAAATAGAAAAAGGTCGCGGCTTAATCAAAAGTCGCGACCTTTTAATTATTTACTCACTTGTTCTTATAGCGCGGGGCTTAGTACATTCCGCCCATGCCGCCGCCCATACCGCCTGCCGGAGCTGCCGGCTCGGGCTCGGGAATATCGGCAACGACGCTTTCGGTCGTGAGCAGGGTGGACGCGACGGAAGCCGCGTTCTGGAGCGCGGAGCGAGTGACCTTCGTCGGGTCGATAATTCCGCGTTCAACCATATCGCCGTACTCATTTTTCAGCGCGTCGTAACCGAAAGTAAACGGCTTCTTCGCGGTGAGAATGTTGTTGACGATAATCGAGCCGTCGATGCCTGCGTTGATAGCGATTTGGCGCAGCGGTTCCTCGAGAGCCTTGAGCACGATTTCCGCGCCCGTCTTTTCGTCGCCGGAGAGCGTCTTGACGAGCCTCTTGATAGTGGGGATAGCGGTAAGAAGCGCAACGCCGCCGCCCGGAACGATACCTTCCTCGACAGCCGCGCGAGTAGCCGCGAGCGCGTCCTCGATACGCAGCTTCTTTTCCTTCATTTCGACTTCGGTAGCCGCGCCTACGCCGACAACGGCAACGCCGCCTGCGAGCTTAGCAAGACGTTCGGCAAGCTTCTCGCGGTCATAATCGGAAGTAGTGACCTCCATTTGAGCGCGAATGGACTTAATTCTCGCCTTGATTTCGTCGGACGAGCCTGCGCCCTCGACGATAGTGGTGTTGTCCTTATCGACCTTGACCTGCTTAGCCCTGCCGAGCATATCGACGGTAACGTCCTTAAGCTCGAGCCCGGTTTCCTCGCTGACGACGGTGCCGCCTGTAAGGATAGCGATGTCTTTGAGCATTTCCTTTCTTCTGTCGCCGAAGCCGGGCGCCTTGACCGCGACGCAGTTAAACGTGCCGCGCAGCTTGTTGACGACGAGGGTAGCGAGGGGCTCGCTTTCGATGTCGTCGGCGATGATGAGCAGCTTAGCGCCCTGATTGACGATTTGCTCGAGAATGGGCAGGATTTCCTGAATATTGCTGATTTTCTTGTCAGTAATAAGGATAAGCGGATTGTCGAGCACGGCTTCCATCTTGTCGGAATTGGTGACCATGTACGCCGAAGCGTAGCCGCGGTCAAACTGCATGCCCTCTACGACGGTGAGGTTGGTCTGCATCGTCTTGCTTTCCTCGACGGTGATAACGCCGTCCTTACCGACCTTTTCCATAGCGTCGGCAATCAGCTCGCCCACCTTTTCGTCGCCGGCGGAGTTAGCCGCGACGTGCATGATGGCGGTCTTGGAATCGATAGACTTGCTTATCGACTTTAGGTGCGCGACGGCAGCTTCGGTAGCCGCCGCAATGCCCTTCTTGACGATAATCGGGTTAGCGCCTGCCGCAACGTTTTTAAGTCCCTCGCGAATGATGGCTTGCGCGAGCACGCAAGCGGTGGTGGTGCCGTCGCCGGCAACGTCGTTGGTCTTGGTGGAAACTTCCTTGACGAGCTGTGCGCCCATGTTCTCGAATGCGTCCTCGAGCTCGATTTCCTTAGCGATGGTCACGCCGTCGTTGGTGATAAGCGGCGCGCCGTACTTCTTGCCGAGAACTACGTTTCTGCCCTTGGGGCCGAGTGTGATTTTAACGGTATTGGCGAGGGTATTTACGCCCTTTTCGAGAGCCTTTCTGGCTTCTTCGCCGGTCTTGATTTGTTTAGCCATAATAGTATAAAACCTCCCTTAAATTAGTCGACGACGGCGAGAATATCGCTCTGACGAAGAATGGTAACTTCCTTGCCGTCAACCTTGAATTCGCTGCCGGCGTACTTCGAGCAAAGCACCTTGTCGCCGACCTTGACTTCCATTTTGATTTCCTTTCCGTCCACGACGCCGCCGGGACCTACCGCGATAACCTGAGCCATCTGCGGCTTCTCCTGATCCTTGGCGAGAAGAACGATGCCGCTTGCGGTCTTTTCTTCTGCGTCGATAGGCTCGATAACGACTCTATCGAACAACGGTCTGATTTTCATAAACAAATACCTCCGTATTCTTTTTGCTTTATATCGTCGCGCCTAAAGCTATGGACGCTTTGCAGTCCTCGCTCAAGCGCAGTATAATGATATATCACTTTGCCGATTTTTGCAAGCGTTTTTAAGACATTTTTAAAATTTTTTGTCAAACGACACCAGAGAGTGCTAGCAATCGCACAAATCACTCGCAAGCCCTAAGCCGAGCCGAACGCGCTTTAGGGGCGAGAGGTAAAAATTTCGCGAAAATCCGATAAAATGCGCAAAAATACGTCAAACGCTCGACAAAATCGCACGGCTGTGTTAAAATTAAATATATAAGAGCCGAAACGCCCTCGGTGACGGGGCGGCAAAGGAGAAGAGCAAGATGGACGCAATGAAGGGAACAAAGTGGGACGAGCGTTTTCTTAAAATGGCGGAGGACGTCGCAACCTGGTCGAGCTGCTATCAGTCCAATCGTCAGGTGGGCGCGGTGATTGCGAAAAACAAAAGAATACTCACGACGGGCTACAACGGCGCGAGCGCAGGCATAGAAAGTTGCAAGGACAGAGGATACTGCCTCAGAAAAAAGCTGGGAATAGAGAGCGGCACTCGCCATGAGATTTGCTACGCGGCGCACGCCGAGCAGAACGCGATTATTCAGGCGGCGAAAATGGGTATAAGCATCGACGGCGCAACGCTTTATTGCACTCACCAGCCCTGCGTAATCTGCTCGAAAATGATTATCAACAGCGGCATAGTGCGCATTGTTTACCGCCACGGGTACCCCGACGAGTTTTCAATGCAGCTTCTCAAAGAAGCCGGCGTGGAAATCGAGCAGATGCCGGGCGAGGACGATAAGCCTTCGGACGAGTGCGGCTGCTGAAACAAGTCGTGCGAGGCGCGCTTGCCGCCGACGGCTGTCGAAAACAATAGAAAAACGTAAATGAACGCAACGGGTGTTACCACGGTTGCGTTTTTGTTTTCGCCGGAGCCGCCACGGCTTAACGTAAACTCGCTTTGAGCCGCTAATCGATTGACTAAACGCCGCACTATATTATATAATAGGAATATGCTTTGCGACGAATGCAAAAAAAACGAAGCCGTTTACCACACGGTCAGCAAATATAACGGAAAAAAGGTCGAGGTGCATCTTTGCGCCGATTGCAGACGCGCGAGATTATCGGGGGCGAAGAACGTTGCGAACGGCGCGAAAAAGACCGCCTCGCCGCTTATCGGCGAAAGCAAGCGGAGCCGGGCGTTTTGCCCGTCCTGCGGCACTACGCTCGCCGAGTTTACGGGCTCGGGCTATGTCGGCTGCGAGTATTGCTATTCTGTTTTCGCTGCCGAAATCGACGAACGGCTGCCAAAAATGCGTCAGGGCTTGTCGCACGTCGGCAAACGCCCGTCACGAGCCGCGACAACGCTCGAGGGCGAGTACGAGCGCGTGAACGCCGAGCTTCGTAAGGCTGTAGCGGCCGAGGACTACGACCGCGCCACGCAGCTCAACGCCAGGCTCAAGGAACTGAGGAACAACTATTGATTACGCGGCGTCGCTGCAAAGGGAGAGGCTAATGGACGAATCGATGCTTTCTTCGGTAATATCGACCAGAATAAGGCTGGCGCGTAATCTTCGCGGCATTCCGTTTCCGCGCAAAATGAGCGCAGGACACGCGGATATTGTCGCGGCAAAGGTGGAACGCGCGCTTAAAAACGGCTATAAAACGTACAGAGTAAAGAGTTTGGGCGAAATCGAAGCCGGAGCTTTCGTCGAGCGTCATCTTATTTCCAAGGAACTGCTGTCCGATTGTCCCTACGGCAGGGTTGTGCTTAGCGACGACGAAGCGGTCAGCGTGATGCTCAACGAGGAGGACCACGTCCGCGAGCAGGTGATACTTCCGGGGTACAGGCTCGACGAAGCCTATCGGGTTGCCGACGCGCTCGACGACAGAATAAGCGAAGCCGCCGAGTTCGCGTTTTCCGAGAAATACGGCTACCTTACCGCTTGCCCCACAAATCTCGGTACGGGCATGCGCGCCTCGGTGATGATTTTTTTGCCGGCGCTCACCATAACGGGCGAGCTGAAGCGCAACGTGAGCACTCTCGCGAAAATGAACGTAACGCTGCGCGGCGTTTACGGCGAGGGCAGCGACGCGCTGGGGTACGTCTATCAGGTATCGAACAAGCGCACGCTGGGCGTAACCGAAGCCGAAATACTGTCGTTCGTTCGCGCCGCGGCGGAGAGCATTGCGGCTGCCGAAAAGGACGCTCGCGAAAGACTGCTTAAATCGCGCGGAAACGCGCTTATCGACGAAATCGCGCGAGCAATGGGAGTGGCTTCCTGCGCCTACATGCTAAGCTACGAGCAGGCGATAACCGCCGTGTCGCTAGTAAAGCTCGGCGCATACTACGGCATTATCGGCTTGAAAAACGCGGCAAAGCCCGACGAACTGCTGATTTCCGTGTCGCCCTTCAACCTCGAGAGCGCCGCCGACCGTCCGCTTAAATCCGAAGCCGACCGCAGTGTCTACCGCGCCGAGCTCGTCCGCACCACCATAAAGAATATTGCAAGGCTGAATTTTTAACGAATTACAGCGTCCTAAAATAGAAAAGACTAATTGTTCGGGAGATTATAAATGAAATACGCCGTAACTGAAAATCTTGACAAAGCGTTGAGGGTAGCGAGAGAAGCCGCCAAAAAGTACGCCAACCCGGAGATAGGAACGGAGCATATTTTATACGGACTGACTAGCGTGCGCGAGTGCACGGCGAGTAAGCTACTAGTCGAGCGCGGCGTCGACTTGTCGTTTTCCGAGCGCGTTTTCGGCGGCGGAGCGCACATGCGCGTCGTGGGCGACGTCGACTACACTCCGAGAGTGAAGTCGATGTTTCAGACGGGCTTCAAGCTGTCGCAAAGCCTCGGACAGTCCGCCGTCGGCACCGAGCATTTTTTGTATTGCATGCTGCTTGACCAGGCTTCGCTGGCAACGAGCATATTGCGAGATTGGTACAAGCTCAACCTGCCCGAGCTCGCGGAAAAGCTGAAATCGGTATTGCAGCAGGAAGCGGACAACGCGCAGGGCAAGAGCGACGAGGAACGGCATGAGCTTCCCGGGCAGCTTGCCGACATGGGCACGGACATAACGCGCCGCGCAAGAGAACATAAAATCGACCCGATAATCGGCAGACGTGAGGAAATTTCGCGCATAATCCAGATACTTTGCAGAAAGACCAAGAATAACCCGGTGCTCATCGGCGAGCCGGGCGTGGGCAAGAGCGCGGTTGTAGAGGGGCTTGCCAAGGCAATCGTGGACGGCTCGGTGCCCGAACTGCTGAAAGGCAAAACCGTGTTTTCGCTCGACATAGGCTCGCTTATGGCAGGAACCAAGTATCGCGGCGCGCTGGAGGAAAAGCTTAAAAACGCAATCGACGTAATCCGCGCGGACGGCAACATAATCCTGTTCATCGACGAAATACACACGCTCGCGCAGGCAGGCTCGAAAGACGGCGAAGTTTCGCCTGCGGACATACTCAAGCCGTACCTCGCGCGTGGCGAGCTGCAAACCGTGGGTGCGACCACGACCGACGAGTACCGCAGGTTTATCGAAAAGGACAAGGCTCTCGAACGCCGCTTCCAGCCGGTCATCGTCAATCCGCCGTCGGTGGAGGAAACGATAGCCATTTTAAGAGGGCTGAAAGAAAACTACGAAACCTTTCACAAGGTGCGGTTGTCGGACGAGGCGATAGAGGCTGCGGCGAAGCTGTCCGACCGCTATATCACCGACAGATTTCTGCCCGACAAGGCAATTGACCTAATCGACGAGGCGATGAGTCGCGCCAAGGTGAACGGCAACACGCTCCCCGGGGCTCAGCGCGACATGCTCAGCGAGCTCAAGGAGCTGGACAAGCTCAAGGGCGAGGCGGTGAGAAGAGAGCAATTCGACCTTGCGAACTCGTATAAGCGCCGCATTGCCGAGCTCCAGAAAAAACTCGACGAGAGCCGCCTTAATTGGTACCGCACGAGCGAGCACGAAACCAGCGTAATCGGCGCGGAGCAAATCGCGGAAATTGTTTCCGATTGGACGAAAATACCCGTGACCAAGCTGTCGGAGAGCGAAACTCGCAGGCTTATGGATTTAGAAGAAGTGCTGCACAAGCGCGTCATCGGTCAGGACAAGGCGATTCAAGCGGTGGCAAAAGCAGTGCGCCGTGCGCGAGCCGGGCTTAAGGATCCGTCGCGCCCCATCGGCTCGTTCCTGTTCTTAGGCCCCACGGGCGTGGGCAAAACCGAGCTCACGAAGGCACTGTCCGAAGCGCTTTTCGACGACGAAAACGCGGTAATCCGGCTGGATATGTCCGAATACATGGAATCCCATTCCGTATCCAAACTGATAGGCGCGCCTCCCGGTTACGCCGGTTTCGACGACGGCGGTCAGCTTACCGAAGCGGTGAGAAGAAAGCCGTATTCCGTCGTGCTTTTCGACGAGATAGAGAAGGCGCATCCAGACATTTTCAACCTTCTGTTGCAAATCCTCGACGACGGCAGATTGTCGGACTCGCAGGGGCGTACCGTCAGCTTCAAGAATACCGTGATAATAATGACGAGCAACGCAGGCGTGTCAGAGCTCAAATCGGCTCCGCGCGGCTTAGGCTTTTCGGCATTGTTCGGCGCGGACAACGAGCAGAAGCGCACGGAGGAAATTCTTACGGAGTCGCTGAAGCGGTACTTCAAACCCGAGTTTATCAACCGTATCGACGTTGTTTGCATATTCGAGCCGCTGAAAAAAGAGGATATAGGCAAGATTGCCGGAATACTTCTCGACAAATTCGAGAAAAATCTTATGGAGCGCGGCATAGAATTGGAAATCTCGCCCGAAGCGCTTGACTACGTTGTGACAAAGGGCTACGACGCCGAGTACGGCGCAAGGCCGCTGAGAAGAGTTATCGAACAGACGATAGAGGACAAAATCGCCGAGGGAATAATCTCGGGGCGTATTCGCGACAATTCGCTCGTCCGCGTCGACCTCGAGGGCGGCGAAATCGTGGTAAGGTGACGTGAGTTGCGTCACGCGACTTTACGAAATGCGCCCGTGATTGTACCGCACGTTCAATAAGAAAGCGGTAAAATAACGGCAAATAACGTAGGAAAATTTCCGAAACCTATTTACAATTTTCCGAAGTCGTGTTATAATATAGTCACGGAAAGCGAAAGCGGCAGCGGGCGCGCGGCAGGCGGACGATTTCCGTAAAAAACTAAGTCAAGGGGGCTTACCTATGAGAATCGAATTTCTGTGCAAGAACTACAACGCGAGCGAAAAACTGAAGGACATCATCACCCGAAAGGTTGATAAGCTTGACAAGTTTTTTGAAGACGACACGAAAGCCAAAATCATGCTGAAGAAGTCCAAGGACGTGGAAACGCTGGAAATTACTATTTCCGTTTCGGGCGGTATAGTCCGCGCGGAGGTTGCCGGCGGCAATATGTACGAGAACATCGACCTTGCGATTCCCAAGCTCGAAAAGCAGATAATCCGTCACCACGACAAGATGAAGTCCAAGAAATTCAAGGTCAAAGAGCTTGATTTCTCGATGCCGGACGTGGAGCAGGAAACGAAAGAACCCATGAAAAAGGTTGTTCGCAGCAAATCCTACAACCTCGTTCCCATGACGGTGGAGGACGCAATAGAGGAGCTCGAGCTCGTCGGACACGACTTCTACGTTTTCGCCAACAAGTCCACGGGCAACGTCAACGTGCTTTACGCGCGTAACGACGGCGACTACGGTCTTATCGAAGCTATTCAGTAACAAACGTTAAAAATCGGCAAACGGGGGCTTGCGGCGTAATCGACCGCTTGCCCTCGCGCCGTGTAAAAAAGTAATATTCGAGAAGGAGAACAGAAAAGTATTATGAATCTCAGATTCGACTACAACAACATGATGACCGACGCTGTCGGCGACAAGGGAATCTGCCCGTGCGTGTTCGACAAGAACACAGAAGCGATTAAAAAGGCGCACAAGTCCGTCATGGACAATCGCGGCAAGGGCTGGCAGGAGTGGTGCGACCTCCCGTTCGTAAAGGACGACTACCTCGACGAAATGATTTCCTACTGCGGCGAAATCGGCAAGAAAGCCGAAAGCTTTGTGCTGTTCGGTATCGGCGGAAGCGCGCTCGGCCCCTTAGCCGTCGCCTCGTCGCTGCTTCACCTGCATCACAACGAGCTGTCCGCGGCTAAGCGCAAAGCTCCGAAGTTCTATGTCGAGGACAACGTCGACCCCGAGCGCATGCAGGCGCTTTTGGACGTAATCGACCTTAAGACCGCGTACTTCAACGTGGTGACCAAGAGCGGCGAAACCAGCGAAACGCTCAGCCAGTTCCTTATTCTTTACGCGCTTCTCAAAAAAGAGCTCGGCGCGGAGGAAGCTAAAAAGCACGTTATCGTGACCACCACCATCGGCAAAGGCACGCTTTACAACGTGGCGGCAAAAGAGGGCTTTAAGATTTACGGCGTGGGCGCAGGCGTCGGCGGAAGATTCTCCGTGCTTTGCCCCGTGGGTCTTGTTCCGTTTGCCGTCCTCGGTTTCGACATCAAGAAAATGCTCAAGGGTGCCGCAGAAATTTCCAAGGTCAGCGAGAATACCGACGTCAGAAAGAACCCCGCGCTTCTTACCGCGTTCCTCCAATGCGAGGCAATGAAGAAGGGCTGCAACGTCAGCGTTCTTATGCCGTATGCCGACAGCCTCAAATTCATGGCGGATTTCTACTGCCAGATTTGGGCGGAGTCGCTCGGTAAAGCTGTCGACCTCGACGGAAAGACCGTAAACGCAGGTCAGACCCCGGCAAAGTCTTTGGGCGTCACCGACCAGCACAGTCAGGTTCAGCTGTACACCGAAGGTCCCTTCGACAAGGTTGTCACTTTCCTTGCCGTCGACAAGTACCGCGACACCGTCGTGATTACCGACGATAAGGACGTCGACGCGTGCGACTTCCTCAAGAACCACACGATGAACGAGCTTATCAACGCCGAGAGAAAAGCCACCGAGTTCGCGCTCAAAAAGGCTCAGCGCATGAACTTCACCATCACGCTTCCCGAAGTCAACGAGGAAACGATAGGCGAGCTGTTGATGTACTTCATGTACGAAACCGCATTCGCCGGCGCGCTTCTCAACGTCGACACCTTCAATCAGCCCGGTGTGGAAGAGGGTAAAAAAGCTACCTTCGCAATGCTCGGCAGAAAAGGCTACGAGGCGAAAATGGAGGAGATTAACGCCGCCCCCAAAAAAGCCGATTACATCATCGGTTAAGGCTTCGAGGATAAAACGCATAAACGAATTGCAAGGACGGATTGAAGCCGAAACAATGCGGTCAATCGCCTTGTAATACATGTCCCGAATAGTAGGAACGCTCCGCTACATTACGGCGGAGCGTTCTTTTATAGTCAGCACATTTTTAACGTAACAGTGCCGATTTTTGCACGTTTTTGCGATTTTTGCGATATAATTATAGTACTATGCCACGCATAGTACGCGTTATTTCCGACATTTATCGGCATATTTGGTCAAACGGAATTGCTTTTTTGTCGCTTGCAACCGCGCTAAATCAATCGGGAAGATAAGAATCGAGGAGAAAACGCCGTTATCACCGTCCGAAAACGGAAAACGGCACAAAATATCGTGCGCCCTGAAATCTGCACAACAAAATGTTGTAATTTTTATATAAAATGTAGATAAATTCGCTTGTTATTTATCGCGCCGTGTGCTACAATTCCTGCATATTGAATTTTGTTACGGAGCTTATATGAGGTTAGGAATTTCCACAGCCTGCTTTTTCGGGCGAGAGAATGTCGAATCGACTTTTGACGTGTTGCGTTCCATGAACGTCGACGTCACCGAGCTGTTTTTAAACACCTTTTCCGAATACGAAAAGCCGTTCGTCGACGCTCTCGTGGAGCGAAAGGGCGATATAAAGGTGCATTCCGTCCACGCGCACGGCACCTGCTTCGAGCCGGAGCTGTTTTCGAGCTACGACCGCATTCGCGACGACGCCGAGCAAACGTTTCGCAAGGTCTGCTACGCCGGTTTCGTGACGGGCGCAAAATATTACACGTTCCACGGTCCGTTCGTCAAGCCGCATCGAGCGCTCAATATCGATTTTCCGAAATTCGGCGAGCGAGTAAACCAGCTTTGCGACATCGCCGAAAGCTACGGTATCCAGCTTGCCTACGAAAACGTGAATTGGGCTTACTTCAATACTCCCGACTTTTTCAAAAATCTGAAGCAGTACTGCCCGAAGTTAAAAGCTACGCTGGACGTCAAGCAAGCGTTTTTCAGCGACATTGACCCATATAAATTTTTCGACGTGGTAGAGGACAGACTTGCCACCGTGCACATCTGCGACATGGACGCGAAGATGAACCCCGTGCTTCCGCTGAGCGGCAAGTTTAACTTCGATAAATTCTTCCGCGAGCTCTACGCGCGCACGCCCGACGTCACCGTTCTCATAGAGGTCTACAAGAACTGCTACACCGACTACGACAACCTCCGCGAAAATTACGAGAAGCTGAACGAAATGATAAATAAGATAATCGGCTAGAGCAGAGTAAAAACGAAAAGTCCGTTTGGGTAAAACGGACTTTTTTACGTTATTCTCATATTATTACAAAATCGGTTTACAAATCGGTTATTTGTTATTTTCGCGCTTGTCGGCGAGCTCGGCAAAGCGCCGAAAAACCTCGATTTCACGCGGAATGTACGGCAAGCCGTTGAAGCGGTAAATATCGTGCTGCCATTTGGTAAGGTCCAGGTTTTCGCCCTTTTCCTGACGAATGAAATACGCGCCCCACGGCTCGTAGGTCTGCGAATAGCCCTGCATAAGTCCCCAATGGTAGGAGCCGATGTTTTCCAGCCAGAACAACGGCAGCAGATGCTCCACGTCATTGCCCTCGATGCGATTAAGCCATTCGGTGCATAGCAGCGGACGGTTAAAGCGTTTGAGCTTATCAATCAGCCACGCCATGCGCTCGAACGAGCCGTACCAATGAAAGGAAATCACGTCCGACAGCTCCAGCGCGCGCCGCCCGGCTTCGCTGTTGACGTCCATGTTACCGTCATAACTCCACACGTCCGCCGTCAGCGGCTGCATCACGTTTTTCTCGCGCAGAATATCGAAAAACCGTTCCATCGCCGGCACGCTCATGTTGCCGCGATTGCTGTTGCCGATTTCGTTCCACACGTTCCACACCTGCAAGCGTTCGTCGCGCCCGTACTTTTCCGCGAGCTCCGCAACCATATCGTAGTAAAGCGGCTCGACGTCGGGATCGTCCAGCAGCTGATAACCGGCTTCGCGATAGTCGCCGGCGTGCTGTCCGCCCTTGATGCCGCTGTGATAACCCCAATCCACGCGCTGCTCGCCGAAAATTACAGGCTTCCACCGCGACTTAGCCACGGTGCAGTCGTTTCCGAGAACGAGCATCACCTTAATGCCGTGCTTGTCCGCAAGCGCAAAATATTCCTCAAGATTGCGCATAAACGAGTCGTGCTGCTTCTGCCACACCTCGAACTGAATAAAGGCGCGAACAGCGTTCAGCCCCGTACTTTTTGCAAGTGCAAACTCGCGCTCGACCTGCTCGGACACCTCTTCGTGTCCGTACTCCTGCCACAGCGCGATTCTGTTCACGCAGACAGAAGGGTAGCCGCAGTAACCGCGAATCCAATTCTGAGCGCGGTACCATTCCCACGCGCGCCGCTCGCTCCATTTTTCGTTTTTCATAAATTACGTCGCCCTCCGTAAAAATTATCGGTAACGATTTATAGACCCGTTTTATCGTCTGAATCTCGTCATTTTCTGGACGTAGGCAATCGGCACGTCCATACGCACGGAAACCTCCGTTTCGCTCATGCCCATTTTGAGAAACCGCTCGCACACTGCGCCCATATCCTCGGCAATCTCGACGACGTGTCCGTCGGGGTCTAGCACGCGCACATAGCGTTGTCCCCATTCGTGCTCGGACGGGGGAACGAGGCAAGCCGCGTCGCTCGCTTCGATTCGGGCAAGCAGCTCGTCAAAAGCTTCCTCCTCGAAAAACAGCTCCGAAGCGTTGCCGTAGACAACCGAATCGGTGCTAAAGCCGTTCATTTTGCGCCAGCTATCCTCCGAGCGCAATGTTACTCCGCACGAGAGGGTAACGTAGTCGCCGAAATCGGCAACCAGGCGCAGTCCGATAACGTCGCGATAGAAATCGAATGCGCGGCGTTTGTCCTTTACGATAAGCACGGGATTTACGAATTTCATAACAACCTCATTATTTATGACAGGCGTACCGCGTCGGAGCCTCGGGCGGCAATTTCGCGCGGATATAAGACAAAACCTCGTCATTGCGACGAGGTCAGTGGTACCACTATGGGGAATCGAACCCCAGTTTTCGGCGTGAGAGGCCAACGTCCTAACCGCTAGACTATAGTGGCAAATGCCGAACGAAACGAACAGCTTAATTATAATACAATATTTTACGGTTTAATGCAAGCGTTTTCGCGTTGCATTTTAAAACTTTTTTTAATTTCGACAAAAAACCTCATCCGGGCGTTTTTGTAGGAGCCAAAGGACCGCCGAAATTCGCGCGCGCGGCGAAAATACTTGACTAAACACGGGTAAAAAGCTACAATATAGGAGTAAACCAAAATCAACAAGGAGTAGGTTATGAACAAAAAGACTGTAAGAGACGTAGACGTAAAGGGCAAAAAGGTTCTTGTGCGTTGCGACTTCAACGTGCCGCTCGACGCGGACGGAAACATCACGGACGAGAACAGAATCATGGGCGCGCTTCCCACCATCAAGTACCTGATGGAGCACGGCGCGAAGGTAATTCTTTGCTCGCACCTCGGCAAGCCGCACAACATCTTCACCGAAGGTTTCGGCCTTACCAAAAAGGAAAAGAAAGCCGTCGAAGCTCTGCCCGAGAACGAGCAGGCAGCCGCCAAAGCCGCCTACATCGAAAAGGCGAAGAAGAACGACCCCAAGAAGTTCACGCTTAGGCCCGTCGCAGTCCGTCTTAACCAGCTGCTTGACAATAAGGTGGCGTTCGCTACCGACCTCGTGGGCGAGGACGCTCACAGCAAGGTTGCCGCGCTTAAGGACGGCGAGTGCGTGCTGCTCGAGAACACCCGTTTCGAAGCGGGCGAGGAGAAGAACAGCGAGGAGCTTTGCAAAAAGCTTGCCGACTTCTGCGACGTTTACGTCAACGATGCGTTCGGTACCGCTCACCGCGCTCACGCAACCACCGCAGGCATCGTGCAGTACGGCTTTGCGCCCGTTGCCGTCAGCGGCTTCCTCATCGAAAAAGAACTTAAATACCTCGGCGGCGCGGTCGACAGCCCCAAGCACCCGTTCGTGGCAATCCTCGGCGGAGCTAAGGTCAGCGACAAAATCGAAGTCATCAAGAGCCTGCTCGACAAGTGCGACAGCCTGATTATCGGCGGCGGCATGGCTTACACTTTCCGTAAAGCGCTCGGACTCGCCGTCGGCAATTCGCTGCTCGAAGAGGACAAAATAGACCTCGCGAAAGAGCTCATGGCTAAGGCGAAGGACAAGGGCGTCAAGCTTTTGCTGCCCGTCGACAACGTAATCGCCGACGCGTTCTCCAACGACGCCAACATGAAAGTCGTCGAGGGCGATATTCCCGACGGCTGGGAAGGTATGGACATCGGTCCCAAGACCGTCAAGGTTTTCTCCGACGAAATCGCAAAGGCTAAGACGGTTGTCTGGAACGGACCTATGGGCGTGTTCGAAATGGAGAAGTTTGCCGTGGGTACCAAGGCTATCGCTCAGGCGCTTGCCGACAACCACGACGCCATCACAATCATCGGCGGCGGCGACAGCGCGGCTGCAGTGACCCAGATGGGCTTCGCCGACAAGGTAACGCACATTTCCACCGGCGGCGGCGCTTCGCT
>ULVS01059324.1_pt1 | contig 14501 bp, 9 predicted proteins | sample 1959671 | NCBI WGS metagenome assembly ULVS01 (sample SAMEA4835792, study PRJEB28245) | human gut metagenome | biome: gut microbiome; material: fecal sample | place: Denmark | collected 2008
TTTCGATACCGCCCCGACCGATGGCCGGACGCTGTCCGTCACCCCGGCAGGCGACGACGAGCCGGCGGCCACCTTCGCGACCGACGGGACCTGCTGGGGTTACGCCTTCCTCGCCGCGGCCGATACGCGGTATACCGCCTCCCTCGACGGCGAGCGGCTATATGCCGGCAGGCGTTACAGCGGGTCTTCCTATAAAGACGGAAACTACCCCTTCTTCCGGACAGACGGGGCATACTGCCGATACTCCGGCGCCACCGCCACCCGCCCCACCCCGCAGCCGCTCGACCTTTCCAAGGACTACGGCTACGGCAGCACCCGCACCGGCATCGACCTCTTCTTCGACCCCGCGGACGGATGGTACTGCGACGAGAAGATGTTCGACGGGACGGTGACGACAAACGGCAGCTCATCCTACATCAACATCCCCGCCACCATCCATGCCGAGGGCGAGGCTACGCTTACGCTGGACAAGGTAAATTTCCAGCTCCCGACGGGCACGGCCCTCACGGTAGCGAGCGGGACGGTGACGCTCCAAAACAACACCTACAACGCCCTCCTGTCCGGAACCCACGCGCTCCGGGTAGAGACGGGAGCCACCTGCCTCATCTCGCCGCCCGCCGACCCAGATAACACCTTGGCGCTTACAGCCGCCGAGCAGGCCATCCACCCCGAAGGCGGCGGCACCGTGAAGGGCCTTGTCCAACTCACATGGCCGGAATCTCCGTCTGGCTACATCTACCTCAAACCGGCGGAACCGGCGGAGAATCCGAATGGTCTGACCTTCAATATTACAGGCATGAAGAGCATAGCCACGAACTACCCGCTCTCCTTCTACCTAGAGAATCAGTCGACGGGCTTGAAACAGGAAGGCTACCGCTCCGACGACCCGGAGCAAACCTACCTCAGCACCTTCCCCGCCGCCCATCCCGACCGGCTGACAAGCTACACGGGATTGCGCGAAATCACGCCCGCATGGATCGTGATCGACAAGGAGACGGCCTTCGACGCGAGCATGCCGGGCCAATGGCTGCGCGTCACCGAGAAGGGTGTCCTTACGGTAGGGAAGATAGGAGAAAATGGAGTATTTCCACTGGTGAATGATCTCGAGCTGCAGGACGGCGGGCAGATCCGGTTCGCCGATGACGGCGTGCTAGGACTCGTAGCGGCCCGCTTCACCCACCTCTTCCCCAACCGCAACCAATGGCGGGCTACCACGCTAGCGGCCGATAATGCCGACAAATTAGCCGGCGATGCGGGAACCCCTTGCTACGTACGTACCGGATATCCCGACGCCACCGACCAGACTTGGCAGCCGGCGGATCCCGACAACCTGTATATGCAGTTCGCCGCGGGTGACCCCGTGCTGATCGCCGGCGAAGGCCCGGAGACAGACACGCTGCGCCTCAATTACGGCAATACCTACCTCTTCAAGGACAGCCCCGACTCCCCCGTCGAGCCCACCAGCCCCGCCGAGCCGCTCAACATGGGCGTGTTCCTCTTCAAGGGCAATCGGGCCTCGTACAATGTGGAGATGCGAAACATATACGTCCTCAGCGACGACGGCAGCCGCTTCGAGCTGAAGGACCGGGTTACCCTGCGACCCTTTGAGAGCTATGTCGTGGCCAATGCCGCCACCCAAGCCCTGCTGAAGAGCCTCCGCTTGGACGGTATCGTCACGGGTACGGAGCTGGCCGAGATCCCGGCGGACAACAGCTTCCGCGCTTGGACCGCCGACGGACGTTTGCACCTTAGCGCCGACCATGCCGAGAAGGTGGCCGTATACCACGTCAGCGGGACCTTGAAGTGCTATCTGCCGCTCTTGCGCGGCGAGACGACGATCGCCCTTCCTTCCGGCATCTATCTCGTCCGCCAAGGCGGTACCGCGATCAAGGTCGTCCTGTAGAGCATACATTATATTATATACACTAAAACAGATACAAATATGAGAACATTCAGATATATCCTATCCTTGCTAGCCGCTACGCTCGCCCTGCTGGCGCAGCCGGCGATGGCGCAAGCCCCGGAGACGAGCACGAAGGCGCAACCTTCCGACCCAGTCTTCCCATACCTCCTCACCATCCAGCAACCCGCCGAGGGAGCGACGCTGGACGTAATGATCATGAACGCCGCCGGCACGTACACCGCCGTATCCTCCGGCCAGACCGTCTACAACGGGACCAAGGTAGACCTCTTCTTCGCCCCGCAGGAAGGCTACCGACTGACGGAAGGCTCCATCACCTACAACGGCAACGCTACGACCGCGGAGCCCCTAGCACCGAACGACAAGGGCTACACCGCACAGCGTAGCTTCACGATGCCCGCCCAGCCGGTGACGGTTACCGCCGAGGCCGAGCTTATCCGCTACACGATCACCTACGATCCGGCCGGCGGCACCCTCCCGCAGGGCAGCCCCACCCAATATACCATAGTATCGGACGATCTCACCCTCCCTACGCCGACACACGCCAATACCTACCTCTCCTTCGAGGGCTGGAAAGACGCCGACGGGAATACGGTAGCGACCGTGGCGAAAGGCTCCACCTGCGATCTCTCCCTCACCGCCCAATGGAAAGAGAGCGAGCTGGCAGAGGTGGTAGGAGGGCCGGACGAGACCCGGATCGTCACCACCATCATGACCGCCGAAGAGATTCTGGCCGCTCTTGCCGCCACATGGCCCAAGTTCACCTTCACCACCGACAGAGGCGACGTGATAGATAGCCCGATCTCGTGGAAACTGAAAGACGGCGCTACCCTCGACCTCACGCCCGGCAAGAAGAACCCCTTCATCTGGACAGCCACACCGCTGCCTGATGGCGTGAAAGGCAATGGGTACGTGATGTCCGGCACCACGCAGGTCTACCTCGAAGCCTCCCCTATCATACCGAAAGACAACGGCGAGATCACGATAACGGACGAGAACAAGTTCCAACAAGACGGTGGTACCGACAACTACTTCAACGGAGAGATCAACGGAGAGGAGGGCAAGACCATAAACAAACTCACCCTCACCCCTCCCGCCGATACCGATATGACAATAAAGCTCAACGAGGTAACCTCCGCGACCACCCTCATCAACGGGACCGGGAAGACCAACCTCACCTTGAACGGCACGAACAGTCTGGGTGCGGTCACGATCGAGCCCGGCAACGAATTGACGCTCACCCCCGGCGAGAATGCCGGCGACCTTGTCAACACCGCGGTCACCAACAAGGGCCATTTCACGGATCTTACCGCACGAGTGCCCACCGTGACACTCCCCGGCAACATCACCCTCGAACGGGTAGACCCGGCGGCAAGCCCCCCGATACCATCCACTGACGGCTACGCGGAGCTTGAGGCCGGCATAACCGCCCCCGAAGGCACCCAAATGAATTTGACGTATCTATGGCAGATTTTCAACGCACAGGCCGGCACATGGTCTACCGCCCCGGATGACTCGCAGCTGCGCAACGCCTCGAATACCTACAGGACGAGAACCGTAGGCCAGTATCGTTGCCTAGTTACCGCCACCGTAACCGGAGACGGCGGCACGACCACGACCACAGCGCTCGCCACGCCCCCGGCTGCCGTAACGTCTTACGTTCCTCCCATAACGCCACAGCCCGCTACCTATACCGTAACCCTCCCCTCCTTGGTAGGAGCCTCCACCACCCCGGCAGCCGGAGCGCATACGGTAACCGAAGGCGACGGCTTCTCCTTCACCCTCACCTTGGACGCAGACTATGACCAGTCCGTCCCCGTAGTGACCATGAACGGAAACGCCCTCACCCCCGACGCAAGCGGCAAGTACACGATCGCCGATATTTCCGCCAACCTGACCGTAGCGATCACCGGTATCGTGAGAAATACCACAACCGGTATCGAGCAAGTGGAAAACGCTACCTTGATCCGTGCCGAGAGCGGAGCCTTGCTGATCCGTACGCCAGTCTCCGTGACAGCGCAGGTGATCGCCCTCACCGGAAACGTAGTCCGCACGGTACGGCTTCCCGCCGGAGACAGTCGTGTAGATGGCTTGGCTAGCGGTATCTATATCGTCCGCCTATCCAATGAGATAACGAAGAAAGTGATAATCCGATAGGCAAGGTTTCACGAGTGAGAGCGGCTGTCATCGCCGCTCTCACAAAAAGAGGTCGTTTTTAGCGTTCCAATAAGTCCAAGACCAGCTCGAAGCCTTCGGCGCCGCTATAATAAGGATCCGGGACGGGAATAGAATAAAGACAGTCACAAGAATAAACTACCGAAGCATTGTCTAACTGATTCTATTTCGTATATTTGCCATTGAAAACCAGAGACAAAAGAAGGATAAAGATATGACAGCATTAGAACTCAACGCAGAATTATTCCGCCAACTCAGTATCATCGCCGAAGATGAGACCTTGATGCGTAAAGCCGTAGAAGCCATCCGCCGTCTTGCGCAGCAAAAGGAAGCACAGACTGAAGAGACTGAATATATTAGTAAGGAAGAGGTACTGGAGGGAATAGATGCCGGACTGAAAGACATGATAGCCGGCAGAACACGGCCAGCGAATGAGTTATTAGAGGAGTTACGTCATGAATTATAGAATAAAAACAACCAAATCTTTCGATAAAGAAATCAAGCGGCTTGGTAAACACTACGCATCCATCGCAAATGACTATGCCGCACTCCTTGATGAACTGGCACAAAATCCCCGACTCGGTATCGACCTTGGAAGTGGTCTCCGCAAAATTCGTATGCAGATCACCTCCAAAGGAAAGGGTAAAAGTGGTGGCGCAAGGGTCATCACTTTTACTGTTATTGTATCGATGGAAGAAAGCGAAATTAATCTCCTTTATATCTATGATAAAGCGGATCGTCCCTCCATCAGCACACACGAAATAGAGAGACTGCTTCATAAAAACGGATTAAGGTAGCCTATCAGAGTAAACTCACAGGATACGATCCTTACAATATTCCAACAACCCGGCGCAAGCATCTTCCAATAGATCCAAGACCAACTCGAAACCTTCGGCACCGCTATAATAAGGATCCGGGACGTGATCGTACAACTTATTCCGGGAGAACTCTGTCATCTGATGTATCTTAGCGACGGATTCCAGATCGGGAGCCATCCGTTTCAAGTCCGTTATATTTTGGTCGTCCATGCCGATAATCAAATCGAAGTCATGGAAGTCCCACTGACGTACCGGACGGGAGATCGAATCCAACACATATCCCCTACGGGCCGCATGCGCCCGCATCCGTGAATCCGCCCGGTCTCCCTCATGATACCCGGCTATCCCGGCGGAATCGATCTCAATCCGATCTCCCAATCCCGCATCCTTCACCAACCTCTTCATTACTGCCTCCGCCGACGGAGAGCGACATATATTCCCCAAGCACACAAACAATAACCGTACCTTCTCCTCCTTCATCACTAAGCTCCTTTCCATTAATTTTCAATTCTCCATTTTCAATTCTCAAGCCGGGTCCACATCATAATGAACAAGCAACTGCTTAAACGGTACATATCCTTGCATCTCAGTATGAATCCCCTCCAATATCTCACGAAGCGGAGCGATCCCGGCGGATATCTCGATCTTCAAGACGATCTTCTTGATATGAAGCGTCTGTACCCGAGTGATAGGCGGCGTAACCGGCCCCAACACCCGCTCACCCAAACGAGCACGAAGTTTCTCGGCGTATAAAGCAGACATTTCCTGCAAAGCCTCCTCATTCCGACTTCGAAGGATCAAGACGATCAAACGGTAGTAAGGCGGGTAACGGAACATACTACGCTCGCTCAATTGCAAGCTCACCATTTCCTTATAAGCAAAATGCTGCACCATACGGATCAAAGGATGCTCCGGCTGAGTAGTCTGCAAGATCACCGTACCCCGCTTATCCCGTCGTCCGGCACGTCCGCTAACCTGTACCATCAATTGATAAGCCCGCTCGTGCGCCCGGAAGTCAGGGAAATTCATCAGGCTATCGGCACTCAGGATTCCGACCACGCTGACATTCCCGAAATCCAATCCCTTCGACAACATCTGGGTACCAATCAAGATTTGTGTCTTCCCCTTCTCGAAATCCGAGATGATCCGCTCGTAAGCCGTGCGGGTACGGGCCGTATCGAAATCCAGCCGCTCCACCTTCGCCGCTGGGAATTGCCCAGCGATCTCCTCCTCTACCTTCTCCGTACCGAAGCCTTGCATCTTGAACTCCGTCCCCTTACACTCTGGACATACCTGCGGCAAGCGGTAGGTATAACCGCAATAATGGCAAACCAGCTGATTATGCGCCTTGTGGTAGGTAAGGCTAACGTCGCAATTCACGCAACGAGGCACCCACCCGCACCCTCGGCACTCGATCATCGGGGCGAATCCCCGGCGGTTTTGGAATAGGATCGCCTGCTCGCCCCGGGATAGGGCCTCCCGCACCTTCTCCAGCAACTGAGGAGAGAAAAGGGTATCTTTCATGATCTTCTTGCGCTTTAGCTCCTTCACGTCCACCGTAATAATCTCCGGCATCAAGCAATCACCGTAGCGGGTAGATAGCTCGACCAGACCGTATTTCCCCGCCGTAGCGTTGAAATAGGAATCGATGGAGGGAGTGGCGGAACCCAATAAGGTCTTACCGCCGTGCATACCCGCCAAGACGATGGCAGCGTTACGGGCATGGTAACGGGGTGCCGGGTCCTGCTGCTTATACGTATTCTCATGCTCCTCGTCCACGATAATCAAGCCCAAGTCCTTAAACGGAAGGAAGAGGGAAGAACGGACCCCCAATACCAGCATAGGCTCGTCGCTATGCAGCAGCTTGTTCCAGACCTCCACCCGCTCGTTGTCCGAGAACTTAGAGTGGTAGACCAATAGCTTATCCCCGAATAATTTCGCCAGCCGTTCCGTGATCTGGGTCGTGATAGCGATCTCCGGCAACATATATAAAACCTGCCGCCCCAGCCGCAAGACCTCATGGATCAAACGGACGTATATCTCGGTCTTACCACTGGAAGTCACGCCATGAAGCAAGCAGACCTCCTTCGTCTTGAAAGCCTCATGGATCTCTCCATAGGCTTTCTCTTGCGCCGGACTGAGCGGATTCGGCTCTTGCAAGCGGCAGACGGATACTTGCAAACGCCCCACCTCTTTCTCGTAACTCTCCAAGATACCCCGTTTCAGCAGACCCTCCAATACCGCAGAGGTATAACCACTGCGTTCCAATAGCTCTTTCTTGGAAAGCTCCTTCGATAAAGCAGGATTTAACGTATGACTTAAATCCAAGAAACTGACCAGCAGAAGCTCTTGCTTCTTCGCTCGTTTCAAATCCTCGAACACCGCCTGTAATTTCGTCTCATCCCGGTAAGCCTCGGCCAAACGGATAAACGCCTGTGTCTTGGGAACGAATCCTCGCTTTAGCTCCTCGCTCACCTCGACCGCCCCTTTCACCATCAAGGAAGAGACGATCGGGACAACATTTCGAAGACCGGTCTTCTTCTCCAACTCCGAGATCGTCAATTTCAAGATCCCGCTAAAGGCATCCAGTACCGCTTGCTCATTCGGGCGCAAGGGGGCGGTGGCCTCGAAATCCTCATTATAGGTAACCGCCGTCTCGCTTTCCAACTTTAAACCGGAAGGCAAGGCCGCCTTATACACGTCGCCCAGCTTACATATATAATAAGAAGATATCCATTTCCAGAAACGGAGTTGCGGACGGCGGAGCACCGGCGTGGCATCCAGCAAAGCGTAGATCTCCTTCGTCTCAAAATCGGATACCGGTTCCCGGTCGTGTACCTCCATGACGATGGCCGTATAATATCGTTTCTTCCCGAAATGCACGATCACCCGGCAACCGGGAGTCACGGCTCTTTCCAGATCTTCGGGTATCCGATAGGTATAGCTATTCTCCAAAGGAAGGGGAAGTATGACGTCCGCGTATTTCATTCAAACAGGTGTTTCATTACGAGCCCAAAAATAACAAAAAAGGCCGGACTTCTAAAGCCCAGCCTCTCTCATTTTATTTTCACCTATTTAGAACAAGATCGCTGCCGTGATAGACCATCCACGGTTCTTTCCGGCACCGTCGGAGAGGTTCACCTTCTCAATGCTATAGTTATCAGTCAGTCCCAGACCATAATTGAAACCCACCTGCAAGTGACTGATCAGCTCCACGCCGGCACCGAAGTTAAGACCTGCGCTGAAATTCTTCGCCTTCACCTGATCCGCTACGGAACCCGGGATATCCCAAAATTTATCACCGCCTACACGGAAACCGATATACGGACCGGCTGCCAAATACGCCTTGACGATCGGTAAACCGAATTTCCATTTCAAGTTGACCGGAACATCGATATAATCCGTCTTCATCGAAGTCTTAACCCCGCCAGCCGAGGTCGTCTCCAAACCTTTTTGCGAATACAACACCGCCGCATCGATCCCGACACCGACCAACGGTAAGGTCGTCTCGATCATCGGACCCACTTGGAAGCCGGTTACATTATCCGCTTTCAACACGTCCGAGTTGAAATGAACAGACGATATATTCACACCTCCCTTGATACCGAATTTAAGCTGAGCGTTCGCCGGAAGCGCCATCAACGCTAGCAAGGCAACCATAACAAGTCCCACAATTTTCTTCATATTCATACTTCTTTTGTTAATTACTCGTTGCAAATAAACGCACTTTTCTAATAATAAACAAATATTCTCTATAGAGTGTTCACGGAATACCCCAGTCCTTTAAACGCAAAGAAAGCATGCATCTTACACACGGAGCTCATCCCGTCGGTCAGATTCATGCTTCTTTCCCTAATTATTATGGCAAAATAATTATCCGAAACCATGAGACGACTTGATAAGAAAACCTTGGATAAAGAATAGTAAAAACCGGATACGGTTCTTGCGTTCTCTTCCGGCCTTTCCTCGAAGCCGTCGAAAATATACACGCCTTGCAGGTCTTCTGACTTACTTCCGGTCTTAAGCGCCTTCCCATTCACTTGAATGAACAGTGGCAACAGTATTGCTCAACCCGTTTATGAAGCTTACAGCAGCGGGACTGTCCGGGATTCTCACCCGATTCCCTTTTAATCCCTATCCGGCGATTGCCGAAAGGGAACAAAGCATGTAGCAAAGATACATAAAGTTTTGATGTAGCCTAACACTTTCCACAAAAAATATCCTTATATTCCCGGTTCCTGATATAGCATAAAGCCGCCCCGATAGCCGTGCGATACTCGGCATACTCCGGTATCTTGAAATGGACATCGCACATCTCCTCCAGACGGGGGAAAATATCCGGGCATTGTGGCAAGCGAGTTAGGTTACCGATCAATACGATATTCTTGATATCGCCATTTAACGAGGCGAAAACAGCTCCTTGCCCGATGGTCTGCAAGACCATATGAACGATACCGAGAGCGATATCCTCAACCTTAGCGTTCGCGTCCGCTTTTCCGAAAATAGAGGCTGTCACGTCCAGCGGCAGGCCGGGTAGCGGATGCGGCGTAATATCCCGGATATGCAAGTCGATATCATTCAAGGAACCGTGCTCGGCCAAAGACGCTATTTGGTGAAAGTCATGCGTTTTCAATAATAGCTTAGACAAGCCGAGGATTGTTCCGCCACCGATACCCAATCCCCCGATATGCTCGATCGTGGAGCCTTGTACCTTGACAAAGGAGGTACCCGTTCCCATGCTGACCACCAATAGACTGTCCAGTCCCGTATTATATTGCGCCCCTAGCCCATTCGCAAGGAACTCATCCGTCTTCGCAGTTGGTAAGCCATATAAAGGTTGATCGATATAGGCGCTACCTACACCCGTCAAGATCACTTTCTCTATATTCGAGAGCGAGATGTTATTATCATAAATATACTTACCGAAGGCTCCGAATAAAGAGGTTACCGGATCGGTAGCTTTCACGAACATCGGGTTCTTGATCTTCTTATCCTCCACGCCGACGATCTTAGTCGTGCTACCTCCCACATCTATACCTATAACGATTCCCATGATTCTTTCCCTTTTTAATTGAATAATCGCTACAAAAGTACATAAACCCGTATACAATACTAAAAAAGGCCGGACAAAATCAATTGTCCAGCCTCTCTTTATTAAAAAACCGTAAGGTTTAAATGCTATTTATTCGCCTAACAAGATCTCTAGGATCTGGCAAGCTGCCTTCGATACGGAAGTACCCGGGCCAAAGATAGCGGCAACGCCAGCCTTATACAAGAAGTCATAGTCTTGAGCCGGGATTACACCACCAGCGATAACGATGATATCCTCACGACCTAATTTCTTCAACTCCTCGATAACCTGCGGAACCAACGTCTTATGACCAGCGGCCAAAGAAGAAACGCCCATTACGTGAACATCGTTCTCTACAGCTTGACGGGCAGCCTCGGCCGGAGTCTGGAACAACGGTCCCATATCTACGTCGAACCCACAGTCAGCATAACCGGTAGCAACAACCTTAGCGCCACGGTCATGTCCGTCCTGACCCATCTTAGCGATCATGATACGAGGCTGACGGCCCTCTTTCTTAGCGAATTGCTCGCAAAGCTCGCAAGCTTTCTGGAAGTCTGCGTCTTTCTTAGTTTCTGATGAATACACGCCTGAAATAGTTCTAATGATTGCTTTATAACGACCTACAACCACCTCGCAAGCATCGGAGATCTCTCCCAATGACGCACGCAAGCCGGCAGCCTTAACAGCCAACTCTAATAAATTGCCCTTCTTCGTCTTCACGCACTCCGTGATATCAGCCAAAGCTTTTTGAACAGCGGCTTCGTCACGGTTAGCACGCAACTCCTTCAAAGCGGCGATCTGCTCGTTACGTACGGCTGTATTATCAATCTCAAGGATATCGATCGGATCTTCCTTCGGCAAACGATATTTGTTAACACCAACGATGGTCTGAACACCTGAGTCGATACGAGCCTGTGTACGAGCGGCCGCTTCCTCGATACGCATCTTAGGAAGACCTGTCTCGATGGCTTTCGCCATACCACCCATGCTCTCGATCTCTTGGATCAACGCCCAACCTTTATGTACCAATTCATTCGTCAAAGACTCTACATAGTAAGAACCAGCCCACGGGTCGATTTCCTTACAGATCTTAGTCTCTTCCTGAATGTAAATCTGTGTATTACGAGCGATACGAGCGGAGAAATCGGTCGGCAAAGCGATCGCCTCATCCAATGCGTTCGTATGCAAAGATTGTGTATGTCCTAATGTAGCGGCCATAGCCTCGATACAAGTACGTCCTACGTTATTGAACGGATCTTGCTCGGTCAATGACCAACCGGAAGTCTGGCTATGTGTACGCAATGCCAATGATTTCGGGTTCTTAGCGCCGAAGCTCTTCACGATCTTCGCCCACAACATACGAGCCGCACGCATCTTGGCGATCTCCATGAAGTGATTTACACCGATAGCCCAGAAGAATGACAAACGGGGAGCGAACGCATCCACATCGATACCGGCGTTGATACCGGCACGAAGATATTCCATACCGTCGCACAACGTATAAGCCATCTCGATATCAGCCGTAGCACCAGCCTCCTGCATATGATAACCGGAGATAGAGATAGAATTGAACTTCGGCATCTTCTGAGAGGTATACTCGAAGATATCAGCGATAATCTTCATGGAGAACTCAGGCGGGTAAATATAGGTATTACGTACCATGAACTCTTTCAATATATCGTTCTGGATCGTACCGGCCATTTCCTCCAACTTAGCACCTTGCTCCAAACCTGCGTTGATATAGAATGCCAATACCGGAAGCACACCACCATTCATGGTCATGGAAACAGACATCTTGTTCAAAGGAATACCATCGAACAACACTTTCATGTTCTCCAAGGAACAGATAGATACACCCGCTTTACCTACATCACCAACCACACGTTCGTTGTCGGCATCGTAACCACGGTGAGTCGGAAGGTCGAACGCAACGGACAAACCTTTCTGACCGGAAGCCAAGTTACGGCGATAGAAAGCGTTAGACTCCTCAGCGGTAGAGAAACCCGCGTACTGACGGATTGTCCAAGGACGCATAGCGTACATACCGCTGTACGGGCCACGTAGATAAGGAGGCAGACCGGAAGCATAGTTCAAGTGCTCCATACCCTCCAAGTCTTCTTTTGTATATACAGGTTTCACCTCGATATGCTCGGGTGTTTTCCAATTGGGCTCGATACCATTGGCTTTTGCCCATTCGGCAGCGTTTGTAGCTGCGAATCCGGCATTCTTTATATCTATGTTTTTAAAATTTGGTCTCATAATTGTTTATACTTAAGCGATTCCTAATTTAGCGTTGAATGCTTTCAATGTCTCAAGCACATTGCTCTTTACATTTACGAACTGGTCGATACCTTGAGCCTTCAAGTCGTCCGCACAAGCAGGAGCTCCGGCTACAACGAATTCGGCACGTCCGGCCAAAGCCTTGTAAGCAGCAGGAGCGAATTCAGCATACTCGTCATCACTAGAGCAAAGAACCACTATCTCAGCACCCGCCTTGACTGCAGCCTCAACACCAGCCTCAACCGTATCGAAGCCTAAGTTATCAATTATCTTATATCCGGCACAAGCGAAGAAGTTAGCGGAGAACTGTGAACGAGCCAAACGCATCGCCAAGTTACCGATCGTCAACATGAATACCTTCGGAGTCTTGCCACTCTTCTCTGTCGCCATACGCAAAGCCTCGAATTCGGAAGCGCCGCGAGAGAAATCAAGAGCCGGGATCGTTGCCTCGCCGCAATGACCACCGCCACAACAGCAAGAACCTTTTTCCTGAATCTTATCGGCAGCTACTTCCGTGAAGTTAGGATACTGGTTAGAACCCAACAGGATCTCACGACGGGTAGCAACCGCTTTCTTACGAACTACATTCGAAGCGTTAACGGCATTTTGGATCTCACCTGCGTTCACGGCAACGGAGAATCCTCCTTTTTCCTCAACCTCCAAGAACAACTTCCAAGCGACATCGGCCAAGGAATTCGTCAATACCTCTACATAATAAGAACCGGCAGACGGGTCAACGACCTTATCCAAGTGGCACTCTTCCTTCAATAATAATTGTTGGTTACGTGCGATACGCTCGGAGAAATCGTCCGGAGTCTGGTAAATCTTATCAAACGGGCGAACCGTGATAGAGTCTACGCCAGCAAGAGCGGCAGACATAGCCTCAGTTTGAGAACGAAGCAAGTTTACGTGAGCATCGTAAACCGTCATGTTCCACTCTGAAGTCTGTGCGTGAGCAACCATCTTGCAAGCGCATTCGCAGGCCGGCTTATAAGCGGCTACGATCTCGGCCCACAACCAACGAGCCGCACGGAACTTAGCGATTTCCATGAAGTAGTTAGAGCTGATACCAAAATTGAATTTGATCTTCTTGGCAACCTCGTCAGCGGTGAAACCAGCCTCGGTTAGTTTTGCCATCAATTCGTTACCCCAAGCCAAGGCGTAACCTAATTCCTGAGAAATGTAAGCGCCAGCATTGTTGAAAAGGAACGCATTTACAGCCAATACACGGTAGTTAGGCAAAGCCTGTCCAGCTTTGAGCACAGCTGCGGCACCTTCTACCCACTCACTGTTTTCTTTACCTTTTACTAAAGGTTTCTTGAAAGCGTCATAGTTTACAGAACCGTAGCACTTCTCTGCATCGACACCCTTGCCTTTGAAGTAGTCAGCCAAGATACCGATCAACTTCTCCGCTTTGCAGTTGCAAGTGTTGAAGTTCAATTCTACGGAAGCCGGACAAATACCCTCTAATAAAGTAGCTATGTTCTCCTCGTTCACCTCATCACCTTTGATGATGAACCCAAGAGAAGTAACACCTTTCGTCAAAAGGTCTAGTGCTTTCTCGTTAGCACCCTTGAAGCAGCAAACTTCAATGTTCTGGCGTACCTTCCAATCGTTGTCTTTCTTCGTTCCACGAACATAAGGGAATTCACCGGGAAGAGACTCTGTAGTCTTTAAACCCTCGATGTCTTCTGCACGATAGAAAGGATTTACATTAAATCCTTCGCCTGTCTTCCAAACAAGCTTTTTCTCAAACGGAACCCCTTTCAGGTCGGCCGTAATCTTCGCCATCCACTCTTCAGTAGACACAGGTGCGAATTCTGAGAAAAGTTTTTCTTTAAGTTCTGCCATAATATTAGTTGTTTATTAAACTGGTATTAGTAATGTTCAATACTATTTTGTTCAATTACAGATGGCAAAGGTAGAATAAATAAACAGTACCGACAATGAAAAAACAATGAAATCGCAACTACTTTTAACGCCTTTTAGTGGTATTCTCCCCGTTTTCTTGGCATTTTGATAAAAAACACACTTTTTCTTCAAAAAAACTCAGTCCAACTATTGCAGAATTAAAAAATATATCTACCTTTGCATCGTCAAACAAAAACAATGACATCTAAATGGTGGATTCGTCTAACGGTTAGGACACATGCCTCTCACGCATGCAATACGAGTTCGATTCTCGTATCCACTACAAAAGCTCTCAACCTATTGGTTGGGAGCTTTTTTTTATATA
>ULVS01033242.1_pt1 | contig 14117 bp, 8 predicted proteins | sample 1959671 | NCBI WGS metagenome assembly ULVS01 (sample SAMEA4835792, study PRJEB28245) | human gut metagenome | biome: gut microbiome; material: fecal sample | place: Denmark | collected 2008
AAACTTGTCTGAAAGGATCGGATTTAGTGTATGAGATTCGAGATAAGCATATCGTTATCCGGCGTGCTAATGGAAATGATCAAGGAAAGAAAATGGTGCTTGTCCGGGGACAAGTGTTAAGTGTCGATAGTGTTGGTTTGCCGGGGGTGACCGTTTTGATAAAAGGAACAACAACGGGAGTGACAACGGACCACAAGGGCTATTACTCTATTTTTGTTCCTCAACAAGAAAAGGTGGTCTTGGTGTTTTCATTTATGGGGATGAAACAACAAGAGATTCGGTACACGGGGAAAGAGGTAATCAATGTAATGATGGAAGAGGATTTAAAGACCGTGGAAGAGGTTGTCGTTACCGGTTATCAAAATATCCGTAAAACCGATATGGTGGGATCTGCCCAGAGGATCAACCGGGATGAGTTGTTTTTCGATGGAACGAATAGTCTTGAACAAATGTTACAGGGAAAGCTCGCCGGCACGGTGGTGAACAACACGAGTGGATTGGTGGGATCTCGTCAAAAAGTTCGTGTCCGGGGGACATCCACGTTGTTAGGGAATCAAGAGCCTGTCTGGGTAGTGGACGGGATTATTCAAGAGGATCCGTTACCTTTTAAAGCTCAGGAGTTTTCATCTACAGGGGCAATATCTAGTGATAATTTTGATATGGTTCGGGATTTTGTTGGAAATGCGATTAGTTGGTTGAATCCCAATGATATTGAAAATATCACCGTGTTGAAGGATGCTTCGGCAACAGTTCTTTATGGAGTAAAAGCGGCCAACGGGGTGATCGTGATTACAACAAGAAAGGGTACTCAAGGGCGGATGTCTGTAAATTATAGCGGTAATTTTTCCATCAGTTCGCGCTTGACGTATGATAAAATGCATTTGATGAACTCGAAAGAACGAATTGATGCGTCGCGGGAAATCTATAATAATAGGGTTGTGTATAACGGGCGAACGTTGGAGGAAGTCGGGTATGAAGGTGTCTTGAAAAAATATTTGAATAAAGAGATCACGTATGACATGTTTGATGCGGAGGTGAAATACTTGGAATCGGTAAACACGGATTGGTTTGATTTGCTGTATCGTAACCCTTTTAATCATAGCCATAGCTTGAGTATTTCCGGGGGGACGGATAAGGTGGATTATTATTGGTCTTTAAGTGTGAAAGATAATAAGGGGGCAGCTAAAGGGAATGACCTGCGTTCTTATAGCTCGTTGATGAAAATGACTTTTCGTTTGGGAGATAAAATTATTGTCAATGCACAATTAAACGGGGATTATACTAAAACAGACGGGTTTTATCAAGTGAATCCTTACCAGTATGCAAGAACAACGAGTCGGGCAATACCTTGTTTTAACGAGGATGGTACATATTTTTTCTATCCCTCTAAAACGAATACTAAAATGATGTCTTATAATGTTTTGAACGAGTTGGACAACACGGGAAATAAGAATCATAAAAAGAGTTTGGGGACCACGGTGGGCCTTCGTTATACGATTATGAGCGGGTTGAATTTCGAGACGCTTTTAGGGTTGGCATATAGTGGTACGACGGGAGAATCATACGCTTCGGAACGTAGTTTTTATATTGCGAATAAAAGAGGGTATGATTATGGCCTTTTCGGGTCGGAATCCACGGAATATAAGTCTTCGCAATTACCTCATGGTGGAGAATTGAACACGACGAACGATCAAAATTTAACGTTGACGTGGAGAAATACGATTGCTTACGATCATGTGTTTGGGGAGAAGCATCGGTTGGGTGTGTTTGCCGGAATTGAGTGTCGGAGTTCAAAATATGATGGCACGAGTGAAACGACTTACGGGTATTTTCCGGATAGGGGTAAAACGGTGACATTACCTCCGTTACAGTATACTTCAGGAACAGCGAAGTTCGATAATCCGATATATTTATTCATGAAAAAAAACATTGTTGATAAGAAATCAAATTATATGTCTTATTTCGGGTCGTTGACTTATTCTTTTGCAGAACGTTACGTGGTTACGGGTAGTATCCGGAGTGATGCGTCGAATCGTTTTGGGCAAGATACAAAGCATCGTTTCCTACCAACATGGTCTATAGGGGGAGTGTGGCATGTGACGAATGAATCATGGATGCAGACCCAGAATTTTTTTAATGAACTAAGTTTTCGTGCGACGTATGGTTGGCAAGGAAACGTGGCGGAAAATTATGGGCCTAATTTAGTGGCACAAATATCCGGGTTAGAGTATTACACGAAAGAGTACCAGTTGAAAGTGAAATCATTACCTTACGGGGATTTGAGATGGGAAAAAACAAAAACGGTAAATCTGGGAATTGATATTGGCTTATTGAAAAATCGATTGATGCTTACGGCCGAGTATTATAATAAGAAAACAGAAGATATCATTCTAAATAAAGAAGTTGCTTATGAATATGGCGTGAGTTCAATGCCTATTAACGGGGGGGACTTGCATAATAAAGGTTGGGAGTTAAGTGTGAACATGACGCCTGTGAGAACCAAGAATTTCTTGTGGAATTTATCTTTTAACACGTCTAAGAATTATAATAAAATGGACTCAAAGACCGAACAAAATAAAAATTGGCGTTCGGCTGCCAGTGGACGTTTAGCGAAAGAGGGGTATGCGGTGTCTTCCATCTGGACGTTCGAATTTACGGGCTTGACGAATGAAGGCCGTCCCACGTTTTATATCCCGACGATAGAAGAGGTGCCGGAAGGTATAAAAGATGCCACTGCTTTTATGAAATATTCCGGAACGCTGGAGCCTGATTTTGCAGGTGGAATATCAACCTCTTTGCGATACAAGACATTAACTTTGGCTGCTTCTTTTAACGTGAATATTGGAAGTAAACGTTTCCTGGAAGCGTTGTTCCCGGAATCTATGGTGAATGATGCTCCGAGTGCTTATTCAAATTTGTCAAAGGAATTACTAGGTCGTTGGAAAAATGCCGGGGATGAAGATAGAACAAATATTCCGACCTTTCCTTCTGCCGGTTTGAGCAGTACCCCAAGGGATTGTGTCGTTGCATCTGAATATCTTTACCGGATGTATAATTACAGTGACATACGTGTTGTTGACGGTTCTTTTTTCCGTTGCAATAATATCTCCTTAAGTTATACTTTTCCGGAGAAAATAGTAAAACAATTATACTTGACTCATTTGGCGCTAACGGCAGGAGTGAGCAATCCTTTTATTATTGTGAGTAAAGATTATAAAGGTGTGGATCCGGAAGTAGCGACGGGATCTCAACCGATCGTGAGGACGTATTCATTAGGCTTAAATGTTAGTTTCTAAAATTTTGAATGATATGAAAAATATAAAATATTGTATAGTTATTTTGGGAATGATACTAGCTGTCGGGTGTGGTGATTTTTTGGATGAATATAGTCAGGATGAGATCATTCCGAGTACGGCTGATGACTTGGACCAGTTGTTGGTGGGGGAAGCGTACCCGATTGTATTACCAATTTTGTCTTATCTGGATTTATTAACAGATGATGTGGAAAGTAATTATCCTACGAATTCGACTCAGTATCAATGTTTGGTAACCGGAGCAGGTGTTTTTACTTGGGCTGAAGATATGTATGAGAGGTTGGAAGAAAATACAAAGACCCCGATAAATACGTGGGAATATTATTATGCCCGCATTATGGGGTGTAATGTCGTTTTGGATAATATCGATGCGGCGATAGGAGATGTGAGCAAAAAGGGTAATGTGAAAGGACAGGCCTTGACGATGAGAGCTTATTACCATTTTATGTTGGTCAATTTGTTTGCACGACCTTATAATATGGAAGGTATTGACCTTTCCAAAGAATCTGGGATTCCGTTAATGCTTTCTTCTGCTGTTAAAGATGAGGCTCCTAAACGAGCCACTTTGGAACAGGTGTACAAGCAAATAGAGAAGGATTTGCTTGAGGCTGCACCTCTGATGAAGCTATATGGTCAGAATAATAATTCGTTTAAAGCGAATGATCTATTTACTTATAATTTATTATCCCGTTTGTATCTTTATGAAGAAAAGTGGGAGAAGGTAATAGAATATGCGGATTATGTGATCGAGCGTAAACCGGTGCTATTGAATTTGTCTGATATCGTAATGGCAAGCGGTTTATTTAATTGGTCATTTGGTACGAAGAATGTTTTTGATGAGGCTAGTGAAGAACGAATCTGGAGATATTCAAGAAATAATGAATTTGGTCCTTTTTTTTATCTTTACAATGCTCCTGTTGCTTTCCAAGCATCGGAAGAATTAAAAGATTTGTATGAAAAAGATAAAGGGGGTAATTCTGCGGATTTAAGATTAGGATGTTATTATCGCAGTTATTCACAATCGGGTTCAACAAGAATACAATACGGACAAAAAGCTATTACCGGCACTTCTAAAGGGATGAGAGTGGCAGAGGCTTATTTGAATCGGGCGGAGGCACAAATTCGGTTGTATTTGCAGAATGGTAATGACGAATTAAGAAAAGCGGCTTTAAAGGATTTGAATTACTTGCGGTCCCGTCGTTTTGATACACGTACGGAATTGTATAAGGATATAGACAAAAACGGGGAGGCGTTATTGGAATTTTGTTTGGATGAGCGTCGCCGGGAGCTGAGTTTTGAAGAACATCGCTGGTTTGATTTGCGTCGTAACGGGATGCCTGAAATTGTTCATATACTGACTCTTGAGGCAGGAATGCCCGTGACGTTTGTTTTGGAAGAGAAAAGTGACAAGTATGTTTTGCCAATACCTCGTAATGTTTCAGATAGAAATCCGAATTTAAAATAGATAAAGTATGAAAACAAGAATATGGATATTGATTGGAATGTTAATGGGAGTGGTTGTAAGTTGTAGCGAGGATAGTATTTCTCCGTCAACAGATCCCGAAACATTTGATGGGTTGTATAGTTTGCCTCAAGGAAATCATGATTATGATGCTCGTATCGTGGAGTTGTCAAATAAATACAACACTAGAATTTATTATAAATTCGTTGATAAAGATTATTATTGGGGAGTGAGTACGGATATTCGTTGGCGATTTGACACGGTGAATAATAGAATTGTTGCAGGGTATGATGCCTTGCCTGCCGATGAAAATTATGTAGGAGAACAGTTGGATTTATTGGAAAATCATTTCTTAAAATACTTTTCGGACACCTTGCTATTGCGAACCATGCCATATAGAGTATTATTGTCCAGTGTGTTTGATTATATAATATATTCAAGTACCGGGATGCCGGAAGTCTTGCCCCGTACGTTGGTAAACGCTTATTCCGGGTATGACTATCTTGCATTTAATTGGGGAAATGCAAACGTGAAGACGATGACTTCCGAACAGATTAATGCTTTTAAAAATGATGCGGTCTGTGTCTTTTTGCAGCGATTAGCAGATAAAGAATTGATAAAGCGTTCGACAGCATTTACTTCCGTAACAAATTATGGTGCTTCCATGACAGCTGCGAATATGTACGAGTTTGGTATTCTTCATTATAGTTATCGAACCATCGCGGGCGATTGGGAGCAATACGTGAAAGCCATTGTTTCAACCCCGTATGAACAATTGATTGCCCCGGGTGGAATCTTGCATCCGGATATTGATAAAAAGCAGATGATTCGTAAGAAATATGATTATATGATCAATCACTTTAAAGAAGAGTATAATATTGATTTGCAAGCTATAGGTGATGATGTACAAAATTGAAATGCTGGATATGAGAAAAGTTAGAAATTGGATCCTATTGTCTTTAACTCTTTTGTTGTCTTGTAATCGAGATACTGTTTATACGGTATCTATTCAGGGAGAATTAGAAGGGATAAAATATGGAACGGCATATTTAAGGACTTTCGGGGAGAAAGATTCCTTTCTACTTGCTTCTGCGATAGAGAAAGGTCGATTTGTGTTGGAAGGAGTGTTGCCGGAGAAAGGTCGTTATACGTTACAGATCAACAGGAAAGTGTTATATCTTTTCCTCGATGGAGAGAAAATACAGTTAAAGGGTGATTATAAGCAGCTGAATAATTCTGATGTGAAAGGTTCTTTGGCTAATGAATTGGAACAAGAATTTTATTCATTACTAGAAGAAAATTATCAGAAAGAATTTCGGGAACTTCAGGCTATTTATCGAGAGATTATACAACAAGAAGACCAACATGCGGCCGATGACGTGATGAGTCAGATGTTGAAATTGGATGAAAAACGCTACGTGCTAGTAAGAGACTTTATAAAAACTCATCCGGATAATATTTTTTCAATATTTCTGGCAAACACGGAAATAAAAGGAAGTTATGAAAAGGGGAAAGAGCTATATGCTCTTCTCTCCCCTTCCATGCAACAAACAGCACAGGGCAGGGAGGTGAAACAACAGGTTGATGAGTTGGCTGTTTCTGCGTTGGGGGTGCCTTGTCCGGAGATTCAAGCCGAGACGGAGCTGGGAGAGTTAGTCGTGATAGATTCTTTGAAAGGGAATTTTGTCGTGCTGGATTTTTGGGCCTCTTGGTGTGGACCTTGTCGACAAGAGATGAAGAATCTAAGAATATTGCACAAAGAATTTGCTGCAAAGGGAGTTCGTTTCGTGAGTATATCGTTTGATGATTCTGTGGAAAAATGGAAAGAGGCGTGTGAAGAGGAGCAAATTCCTTGGATGAGCTTGCATGATAAAAATGGTTGGAAAAATTCGAAGATTCGGAAAGCAATGGGGATACAGTTTATTCCTTTTATTGTTTTATTAGATCGAGATGGAAATATTATTGCCAAGAATATTCGAAGGAATCAATTGCGTGATAAACTTCTTGAGGTAACGGAGGAGTAGTGTGAGTTGGTTAGTTAAAAATATGAATAAAATAGAACGTATGAAAATCACAGGTATAATTTTATTGTTTTTATTCAATTTGCTAGGTGTTGTGCCGAGTATGGGGCAAACACAGGAAGAAAAGGTGTATTCGAAAATAGATTTGATGTATAATGTTCTAAATCAGAAAGACAAGGCAACACTTCCTGCAGAGGAGTATAGTAAATGTTTTGATGAGGTTGATCTGGCTGTTATGTTGATGATAGATTCTTTGCCAACAGATGCTTTTAAGGCTAAAGCCGAATTGGTTGCCTATAAAAATGTAATGAATACATTGGGGCTATACGTGGATAGAGGAGGGAAGGATTTGGTAAAGAAATACAAGAAACGGCTTAAGGGATTAGATATGAAGTCTCCTTTTATAGACGAATTACCCTATATATATGAAGCCAACTTGTATGGGAGATACATGATGAATAACAAAATAGGAATGTCCATAAAAAGAGGAACTTATGTGCTTAAGAATTCTCGAAATGGTGAATTTCAGCGTAGATTCGTGCAACCTATCTTACAAGGATATATGGCGTATTATGGTTATTCGGATTCATTGCGTATGTTGATGAAAGATGTAAAACGTTATTCGAGAGATTCTCAGCTTTTAGCTTTTAGCGAAGAACTTAGGGCTAAATGTTTGGCTTTGAGTAAAGGAAAGGTTGCCCCTGCGTTTACCGTGATGGATGAAGATGGGAAAACTTACCAATTATCTGATTTTAGGGGAAAATATGTGTTGATGGATATTTGGGCTACAACGTGTGGACCATGTATAAAGGCAATGCCCGGTCTTATAGAGACTTCGAAACAATATGAGAATTACGATCATATCGTTATCATGTCTTTTGCTTTGAATGTCGGTCAGGAGGGATGGGCTAAATTTTTGAGAGAAAAAGATTTTGCAGGTAAAATGGATCATATGCGTTGTGAAAGTAATATCTCTCAATTTATGACAGATTATGCCGTTGGTGTCCTTTTGCGTTACGTGCTGATTGATCCGGAAGGAAAAATCGTGGATGCGTGGCATATTGCTCCTTCTGAGAAAGAATTCACGAAAATATTTAATAAAGAAGTTGGTATAAGATGATGAAAAGATATGGTGTATTATGCATGTTATTATTCTTTACCATAGGAATAAGATTTATTACTGTCGGGCAAAATGGAACCGACCAAGACGGTAAGATATTGCAAAAACTTTATTCTTGTTATAATCTTTTGCAAGAACCGGAATATATGAATTTGTCACCCGAAGAATATATGCGTTATTTCGTGGATATAGAAAAGAAAGCTTGCTCCATGATAGATTCTCTATCGAGTGTAGATTCGAAGAAAAAAGCTATTTTGTATCATAAATTGGGGTATTTGAATTCTTTGGGGAAATATGTGAAACAAAAAGAGGTAAAAGGTGCTGCAACATTGGAGGATGAGTTGGAGAGGCGTTTGGGTGATTTGGATATTGACTCTCCGGATTTGGATTTGTTGTCTGGTATGGAGATTATGGGTTTGTTGGATAGTTATTACGCTTGGAAATCACCTCGGGCATCTGTGTGGGAGAGATCAATGGACGTTTTGTATAACGTGAAGAGTGAAAAGGTAAGGAGGGCTTATGCTTTCCAAAACTATAAAACAATGATACAATTGTATGGTTACACGATGTTTATAGAAAGTCTATCATGGGATTTTGAATTTTGTACCAGAGATTCCGTGATGCTCCGGGAGGTTCGGGAGTTGAAAGAAAAGTATAAAAATGATCATAAAAAATAGTGTTATTTGTAATTTTGTATATAAATCCCGGTGAAGCCGGGATTTATTGTTGTGTGGATGATAGGCTTAAAGGTGAATATAATTGATGGCATTCCGGATTAAATTATTATTTTTGTAATAATTATTAGATCCGAGGGAGCCGTTTATGAGAGTGATAAAGAAGGATATAGATATATTCATAGACCAACTACAGAAGGGTGATGAAGGTGCTTTTCGAGTATTATTCGATGAGTTCTATACGGCTTTGTGTCTGTTTGCAGAACGTTTCCTTGGAGAGCGGGAATCGGCGGCGGACGTGGTTCAGGAGGCTTTTTTGAAATATTGGGACAGGCATACGGATTTTGATAATTACTATAAGATAAAATCTTTTCTTTACGTGGTGGTTCGCCATGATTGTTTGAATTTACTTCGGAATAAGCGTGAGGATTTGCCGGTGACGGAGGATATTGCCATGGACTCGGATGAATTTTTCCAGAATCAAGTCATGGAGGAAGAGGCATATCGTGTATTTTACCGGGCGATAGAGCATTTACCGCCACAGATGCGGAACGTGATCAATTACGCCTTGGAAGGATTGAAGAATGCAGATATTGCTCAAAAAATGGGCGTGTCCGAAAATGCTGTGCATGCCTATAAGAAAGAGGCGTATAAGAGATTGAAAGAGAGTATGAAAGATTATTATTACCTGTTGGATATATTTTTCTTATATCTGTTTCTTTGATTAATAAATGTTAAATAATTGAATGTAACATACCCGATCTACCATTTCTTGTGTTGTAAGATTGAAAGAATATATAAATATTCAATACAAGTAGTATGGATAAAACGAAGTTTGATGTTGCGATTTTGGTGGGGAAGTATCTTGCCAACAATTTGACAGATGAAGAACAAAAGTATCTGTCCGATTGGCTTTCTGCGTCAGAAAAGAATCGTGCGTGGTTTGAACGGGTAACATCGGAGTCTTATCAGGTTGAAAAAGGGAAGGCAACTCGTTCCATTAACGTGGAGGAGGGGTGGAAAGCTTTGGAACTTAAACGGGAATCCCGGCTAGGGGGACGTCGCCGTCGGATTTATTGGATGCGTTACGTGGCGATGTTTGTCTTACCTCTGGCTATTGCCGTTTTATTACACCAAGTGTATTATTCCCGTAAAGATAAGGTGGAAATGGTGCAAACAATTACTTCCGGAACGAGTAAGGCAATTCTTATATTAGCAGATGGTTTACCCGTGGTGCTGGAACAACAACAAGAAAAAACATTGAAAGAATCGGATGGTACCAAGATTAACGTCCTGAAAGAACATATCAGTTACGAGAGTGGTGTTGATGATAAGCAAGAGAAGTCGGTATACCATGAGCTGGTTATTCCTCGCGGGGGAGAGTTTTCTTTGACTTTGTCTGACGGGACCGAGGTCTATATGAATGCGGATTCGAAATTGCGTTTCCCGACAAAGTTCGGGAAGGGGGAACGGGTGGTAGAGTTGGAAGGGGAGGCCTATTTTCAGGTTGTTCATCATGAGGATGCTCCTTTTATCGTGAAGACTTCCCAGATGGCGATAAAAGTTTTGGGAACGGAGTTTAATGTTTCCGCTTATGCGGAGGATTCTATTATACGCACGACGTTGGTTCGGGGTTCCGTGAAGATTTCTTCGGAAGTCAGCGGGGAAAGCGTGGTTCTTCATCCCGGGGAACAGTCGGCTCTCAACCGGGGAGATCATTCCATGCTGGTGAGCGAGGTGGATGTGTCCTACGCGATGGCTTGGAAAGAAGGGCGTTTACGTTTTAAGGAGAAACCTTTGAAAGAGGTGATGAAAATTATATCCCGTTGGTATGATGTTGACGTGGTGTACGAGGACGAGGAAGTGAAGGATTATCCTTTCGGGTGTAATTTTAGTCGTCATGCAACGATAGAACCTTTATTGAAAGTATTCGAGGCGACGGGTACTATTGAGACGAGTATTCACGATAGGAAAATATGGATTAGAAAGAGAAAATAAAACGGAAGATGGTGGTACATCTCCCGCTTGAACAAGTACTTTGTGGTAAAAGTACTATAAAGTTAAATAAATAAACACTCAAAGTTATGAAAAAAAATCATGGATTCCCCTATAAATGGGGAATAAAAATGAGGTATGTGTTGCTTGTATTACAAGTGGCCCTATTTCTTCCCCAATGGGGACACGCGAGCAATAATGTTTTATTGCCGGGACCTAAGATTAGCTTTTCGATGAAAGATGCTTTGATGAAAGATGTCATCTGGGAACTTGAAAAACGATCCGGGTTTGTATTCGCTTACAACGCGAATGATTTGTTGAAGGCGGGGAAAGTGAGCGTGGAGGTGAAGGACAAGGATGTCTATGAGGCGTTGGATATTTGCTTGAAAGGAACGGGGTTGACGTATGTCGTGCAACAAGATGTTATCGTGATCAAGCGGGCAGATGCTCCGGTGCAGGAAGTGAAAAAGGTCACGATTACGGGACGGGTTGTAGATAAGGATAGTCTGCCGTTGCCGGGGGTAACGATTTTATTAAAACACACGACAATGGGTGTGGTTACCGACCAGAACGGACGTTATAGTATCACGATTCCGGATGTACAGGAGCCCGTGTTGATTTTTACTTTCGTGGGAATGAAATCCCGGGAGGTGAAGTATACGGGAAATAACGTGATTAATATCGTGTTGGAAGATGATGTGACGGAGGTGGAAGAGGTCGTGGTAACAGGAATGTTTACCCGTAAGGCCAGTAGTTTCACGGGATCGGCAACGACGATTAAGGGGGATGAATTGTTGAAGGTGGGGAATCAGAATGTATTCCAGAGTTTGAAGAGCATGGAACCCGGGTTGATGATTTTCGAGAGCCTTGAATTTGGTTCCGATCCTAACCGGATTCCGGATATGCAATTGCGGGGAACTTCCGTGATCACGATGGGTGATAATAGTGATTTGGATTTGCGGGGTAATTACGAAAACAATCCGAATATTCCTCTTTTTATATTGGATGGCTTTGAGGCGAGTGCGGTGAAAATCTTCGATTTGGATATTAATCGTGTTGAGTCGGTGACGATATTGAAAGATGCAGCTGCAAAAGCAATATATGGTTCGAAGGCAGCCAACGGGGTTGTGGTTATCGAGACGAAAAGGAATGTTTCCAAGAATCTCCGGGTAAGTTATTCCGGAAGCGTGGATGTTCAGGCTCCGGATTTGTCTTCTTATAATTTGTGTAATGCAGAGGAAAAGTTAGAGGCAGAGAGAATTTACGGGATGTACACTCCTTCGAGCCGGGAGAACGTGGACGATATTCTCCGGTTGGAAAAATTATACATGGAACGTCTCTCAAAAGTGAAAGCCGGGGTAGATACGGATTGGTTAGCCAAACCATTGAGAAATGGTGTCGGTCATAAACATTCGTTGATGATCGAATTGGGAGATAAGAACATTCAGCTCGTGGCGAACGTCTCATACAATGATGTCGTGGGTGTTATGAAAGGCTCCGATCGGACGAATGTGGCCGGTTCTGTGTTTGCCTCTTATCGGAATAACAAATTTAAGTTTAGGAATGAGTTGTCTGTAAACATGAACAAGAGTAATGACTCTCCTTATGGTTCGTTTGCAGAATATTCTAAACTGAATCCTTATTGGAGTCCGGTGGATGAATATGGTCAGATTGCAAAAAATGCCGGGGATGAAGAGGCCTTTTACGGGAATCCGCTTTATAACGCCACGTTGAATACGAGTCTGAAAGATAAATATACGGAGGTTACCGATAATTTCGAGGGTGAATATGATATTTTACAAGGGTTTAAGGCGAAAGTGAGGATTGGTTTTAATCGTAAATTCAGTCGGTCGGATCAGTTTTATCCCGCTAATCATTTGAAATTTAATTCAGAGCAAGAATTACAGAAGAAAGGTTCTTACCAGATTAACGAGGGAGAGAGTCAAACGATGAACTACGATTTCAGTTTGAATTTTTCCCGTCAAGTGAAAGAGCTACATTATTTGTTCGGTTTTTTGAGTTACAGTTTGGATGAAACGACTTACGAAGAGAATATTTACAAGGCAGAGGGATTTCCCAGTGACCGGATGAACAGTATCTTTTTTGCCCGTCAGTATGCAGAGGATACAAAACCACAGGGTGCGGAATCGACAACTCGTAATATTGGTGTGAATGCCGTGTTCAACTATTCCTACGATGATCGGTTACTTTTTGATGCCACGTTCAGAACAAATGCGTCCAGCCAGTTTGGAGCAAATCAACGTTGGGGTAATTTCTGGAGTTTGGGTGCCGGATGGAATATGCACAACGAGAAATGGTTGAGAAGTAAGGAATGGTTTTCACGCTTGAAATTAAGAGCATCAGTCGGAAGTACGGGATCACAGGGAAATAATGCCTATCAGTCTTTGGCTACTTATAATTATAGCGAGAAAAATTATGAGAATAAGTTGGGAGCCTATTTGATGGGTATGGAGAATAAGGATTTGAAGTGGCAGAAGAAGATGGATTACAACGTGGGTATGGATATGTCAGTAAAAAATAATTTCAATCTCGTGTTTGATTATTACCAGAGTACGACGGAAAACTTGTTGGTTGCCTTCACTTTACCCCCATCTACCGGATTTACAACGGTACAAGAAAATGTGGGAAAAGTAAGAAATACGGGTGTTGAGTTAAGTATGAGTTACATGGTGTTGTCGCGTCCTCAAGACAGGACATTCTTAACGCTTTCCTTACGTGCGGCACACAATAAGAATCGGGTTGTCAAGATTTCCGATTCCATGAAGGCCTATAACGAGAAGATGGATGAGATGGCGGAAAGTGATAGTAAATTGGTCACCAAATATTACGACGGAGTTTCCATGAACGCTATTTGGGCTGTTCGCTCGTTAGGGATAGATCCGGCAACCGGACGTGAGATTTATTTGACAAAAGATGGAGTATCCACGTATGAATACCGGGCGGAAGATATGGTCGTGTGTGGAGATAATTTGCCAAAATTGCGCGGGAGTTTCGGGATAAATCTCGGATATAAAGGATTTGGTTTGAACGTGATGTGCATGTACGAATTAGGAGCTAAAATGTATAACGAGACTTTGGTGGATCGGGTAGAGAATGTAAATATGAGCTATGCCGTGGATAAACGGGTTTTGGAGGGTAGATGGCAGAAACCGGGGGATAAGGTACGTTTCCGGTCATTGAAGCAGGTATGGGACCCGGAGAAACAGGCCTATAAGGTGGACGAGAAGACTTATGCAACCTCTCGTTTTGTTCAAAAGAAGAATGAGTTGAATATATCTTCTATCAATTTCTCGTATGATTTCTTCCGTCATGCTTTCGTGAAGAAAATGGGTATGGAGCGTTTGAGTGTGGCGTTCTATATGAATGATGTGGCTAAGTTGTCCACGATTAAGACAGAACGAGGATTGTCTTATCCTTTTGCAAGAAATTATAATTTTTCGTTGCAGATGACTTTTTAAGTCCTGTTATAGATTGAATGAATAAAATATAAAAATATGAGCGCTAGAATAA